>Ga0182027_10000363_pt1 | contig 78569 bp, 55 predicted proteins | sample 712E1DmetaG_FD_121300 | JGI IMG/M metagenome (GOLD analysis project Ga0182027, IMG submission 121300) | Permafrost microbial communities from Stordalen Mire, Sweden - 712E1D metaG (Illumina Assembly) | ecosystem: Environmental > Terrestrial > Soil > Wetlands > Permafrost | place: Sweden...
ATTTGTTGATTTAGTAATTTGTAAATATTACCTATAAATAAAAAACAGGGAATTCAATAATGGATTAAACAACCGGAGATCTTAAATGTCCCCGGTTGTGGCAATATGTCAAGGAATGAAAAAAAAGGTTATTCCGAATACTCAGGATCTGCAACCCTACCAAGAAAAACAATTGAATTGGTACTTTTTTCACGAATTGCAAAAATGAACGGGTGATCAACCGACATATACTTGGTTGAATCTAATATTATTGCGGTAGGAGCAACTACTACAACAGTTGCTGCTGCAGCTTCTGTACCCTCCTCGTTCACATCCACAAAAGTCTTCTGTTTTACAAGGTCAATAAGGAGATTTCCGCCTGAATTGATCCGCGTAAAATCTGCATTGTCTGAAAATGCAATGCCCATTCCCATTTCTGTAAGAATGTCATTTAATTTTTTATCATAGTCGAATTTGAATTTTGGTAATTTAATGCCTACTTCATGGGCTGAAAATGATGAAATCCAGTTTTGCCAATTTTCAGGTGTCATTTCGGAGAGGATATCACCAGGAACATGATTATTTTTGGGTAGTAAAACGATCATACTGAAATTACCGGTTCCATATTCCAGTTCTGCAGCCTGGAAAAGATCATTTTCAAAATAACCGATGGTATCTTTCATATTCATCATCTGAACGGTTTTTTGATTTCCATCACTCAATGTAAATAGGGCATCTGCAGTTTTATCTTTGTCAAATGCAATTTTCCAGGTTCCTTTAAAATAGATTGCATCAATCAGGTACATAAGATCTGTCGGCTTAATTTCATCAATAAGATCTTTGATTTTGCCATTGGTTTTATTTTCCACCCAGTTATTTATTAAATCCCTGGCATTTGAAGCGGTGAAATCGAGAGCACTAACTTCTGCATCATAGTAATCGCGGTTAACCTGGATAAAATTTTGTTCCACTTCAAATTCCTGTCTGTACCAGATCGAATTTGCAATCGTCAAATTCACAACAGGATCGGCAGTTATAAGACCGTGCATGAGCTCCTGGTTTATGGAATTAATTTGAGAGTCTGAAAGTAACGGCAGCCTGAGTGCATATGCCATCGAGTCTTTGGTTTTACCAGCAGCTCCGTTCCAAGTCATGGATAGCGCAAGTGATAAACTTGTAGGAGAAATAAATACATTCATGCTGACGGGTTCATCACCGACAATTTTTTGAAAAATCTCGAGACCAAAATTGTTTGACGAAGAGATTATCATTTCTGCTTTGGCAGGCAAATCAATTGCTTTATAACCTGGTTGAGGATCGACGATGTCTGTTTCAGATTTCTTACAGGAAACGGTGATAGCGAGGAGGGCAAAAATCAGAATTCTATTCATGGTATTAATTTTTAAATTATAACTTGTTTCTTCACTAAGATGAAACAAGTATATGTTAAGTTGCGTTGAAATTTTTTTTATAAAAAATGAAGATTTTTGTGGGTCGCCATTCCTTATGGAAAAAAGTTGTTATTTAGCCAATCCAAATATTTAAAAATGCAAAGCTTTCTTTATTCAATATTAGTAGATCCCGAAACCGGAAACTCACTCACATTTAATCCTAGCACTAACACTTTAACGGAAATTATACATCAGAAATCATTCAACATCATAGATCAAGTTCCGATTATACTTGAATATGAAAGTAATTCTCCTTTAATGCAAACTAAGATACACAAAGATTTTAATTCTGATTTTAGATACCAGGAACATTATCAGGAAGATGCAAGAGTATTTGATTATTTCAATGTTGATCACCCAGTAACAAACGGGGAAAACCAAAAATTGCACAATGATATCCTCAAGGTTATTCCAAAAACTTCTAAAATTATCCTTGATGTTGGATGCGGTAATGCATGGGTTTCGAAAGCGCTTATACCAGAAGGAAAGAAGGTAATTTCTATGGATATTTCAACTATTAATCCGATTAATGCAATCAAAAGAATCGCACATAAGAATCATGCCGGATTGGTCGCAGATGTTTTTAGAATCCCTATTCGGGAATTATCGATCGATTGTATAATAGCTTCTGAAATAATTGAACACGTAACAGATCCTAAGGCTTTTATATCCAATCTGATACGATTGCTTGTTCCAGGAGGAAAATTAATTATAACCACACCATACAATGAAAAGATAGTCTCTAGTTTATGTGTACATTGTAACAAACCGACGCCCCATTCTGCTCATATTCATTCATTTAATGAAAATAATTTAAAAGAATTTATGCCAAATCAGGGTATTCAATATTCATTTAAAAAGCTCAATAATCTTTACTTGATCAAAACAAGAGTCCATACTATTTTGAAATTATTTCCGGGATTTATTTGGAAATTCTTGGATTACTCTATGAATAGATTAACAAATAAGGCGTTACGTTTGATGATTGAAATTGAAAAAATAAAATAGTTTCAATCTAAGTAGCCATGAGAATGATTTTTCTTCATCTAAAAAATTAAAAATTTTGGAAATTATTTATCAATTTTTCGATTTTATATAAATACCAGTTTATGAGAATACTACTATAACTAAGGTAGGGGAGAAATTTCATTTTACGAACTGGAATTTCTTTCGACATTGGTGTTGACATTTCTTTATAACAACACCAATCGTTTCTTCTCATGAAATACTGCTTTGCCCTTGCAGGTAACCAGGGTTTCAGCAATTCTTTAATTTTTTGAAAATTAAGCGCTTTAGGACTAACAACTATTTCATCCTCAAAATTCAGGTTGAACTTCTCAAAATAATTGGTCTTTACACAACGATCATATAATATTTTGTATTCCTTATGTTCGGGCGGGAGCGTACGAAAAAATTCAACCAGATCACGATCCCAGAAGAAAAAACGTGCATTGTATCCAAAATATGTATAAACCTGGGATGCGTTGAAAATAAATTTGGCAATTTTTTCCTTTATGTCCCAATCTTCCATGATACTGTATCCCAGACTGTCTTCATCAATCGCAAGCGAACTGTTAACTCTGGCTTTAAAAACAGATTTTTGTTTATTAGGGATGGGATAATAAATATATTTCGTTTTTAAAATTTGTGAGGCAATTTCATTCGGTTGGATATTTGTCTTGAAATTTTTAATAAACTGACTACCACCCAGAAGATCGCCTGAATGTCCCGGCAGAAAAACACTATTATCCGGAATCAGTGCTTTATTTCTTAAAACTTCAAGTGCCGTATATTCCATTAAAAAAAACATGGATGTAAGTCTTGATGCATAAGGATAATAAGAATGAAAATCTTCTAAATTCAATAAATTTCTTTTTGTTTCTATTTCTGAATAGTCAATAAAATACCATTTAAAACCGAGTTTTTCGGCTACTCTTTTCGATATCTCAACCTCTTTATTATATTTGCCAAACGTATAACAGACAGTATTTTCATATCCGCGTTCTTTTAAGATACAGGCTATCAAACGCGAATCGAAGCCTCCGCTTAGAGGTACAACGGGAGTATTATCTCCAATTGAATTTATAAACCGAGTTGCGGCATTATCCATTGTAAGTTTCATTTCATTACAAGGATCTTTGTAGTGTTTCAGTTGATCGAGACTCACCCGGTAACTAAATTGATTCTCCTGGCTTATTTTATCCCCGTTAAAATTTATTAATGCAGCAGCTCCAACTTGTTTAATGTCCTCAATCAGTGTATCGCTACCCGTAACAAACCCTGTACATTGATATTCCGCACAAGAAATTTTATCCAGCCTATCCTTTTCACTTATTAAAGTAACAGGCTCATCCGTGACAGAAACCGTTTGCCCGTTCAAATGATAATAAATCGGGAAGAACCTTGTCTTGTCTGAAAATAGGAATAGTGTTTCCTCTGCAATAAAGATGAATGTGTAAACACCATTGAGTCCTTTTGCGGTTTCCCTTACCGATTCGGCTCCTGTTAAAGTATTCGCTAAATATTTAAACAATGAGGGTCCCTGAATATATTCGCCCTGTGTTGTGTGAGCATACCCCTTAACATGCAAGGTTCGACTCCCAAACCATTTAAATCCGTTATTGTGAACCAGATTAATTTTAAATTCCATAATAACCAGATTAAAATGTTGAATTTAACTTTTTACATTTCCCCTCTACAAATATCATTTTATTCTAAAGTCTTATTAGAAAATTATGTATATCCGCTAATGTATCATTTTCCATTAAATGTGAATAAAAAAGGAATTAAATTTTGTTGAATTTGTTAAGAATTTCCTTCCAGAAGCCAATTATATTCATCAATTTCAATTAAAAAAAGTTAGATGATATTATCTGTATGAGTTGTGGAAGCTCATCATCGATGGAATAAAATTCATAAATTCCATCAGCCAATCAAAAGCGATGGATGGCGAAGGTTTTCAATATATTGTCCAACATTAATTCAGCAAATTTAGTTTGTTGAGTTTAGTTTCATCTTCTTCTTTAATAAATTTTCCGTCTTTACTATATCCCCAACCATTCTCTCTTTTTTGGTAAATGTTATTTTCCAGGTTTTCTTTCTGAATGATGACCTGATTTCCTGGAACAACGACACAATTATCAGGCAAATCCTGGGTTACAACAGCATTTGCTCCTATCCTGCAATTGTTCCCGATGTTAACATTTCCGATGATTTTAGCACCAGCCCCTATAAGACAATTGCATCCAATCACAGGACTTCCAAAACCTTTTGAATCTATTAGCATATTTGACCCAATGGTAACTTGCTGGAAAATTGTACAGTTTTTCCCAATGCGGGCGTTTTCACTTATAAACACACCAAAGGTTCCATGAAGAAAATTGACAGGACCTTCTATCAAATTATCAAATGGTAGAAAGGAATTAGTTTCATATTGAAAACCTTTATTAATGAAAGCATAAACTTTCTTCAAAAATTTTGAATGGGTCTCTTTATATCTTTGCCTTATCCGATTATACCCTCCAAATTTGTTTGTAATAAAAATAAAAATCATAAAATTACTTTTTATGTACATCTGCTAATGTACCATTATTCATAAAATTTGAAGAAAAACGGAAATTAATTTTGTTGAATTCATTAAGAAATTCAATACAAAAGCCAGATGTTTTTATTATATTCAATTGACCATAGAGTCAAAGATCTTCCCAAAGCATAAGCAATGATTGCCAGTGCAAAGAGAAATCTTCTTGGTGTAAACTATAAAATCAAATACAAATAACCGCGAAAATAACCGGATGAATTTTATAATAAACAAATCAAGGATAATTCAATTCACATTAATTTAGACGATTTATGGATGCTCGGAAGATTCAAATGATGATATAGAATGGTTCAATTACGGAAATAATAAAGAATATATTTCAGTATTCATGATACCTACAGGTTTATATCTCCACGAGAATTATGTTTCCGAATCATTTTTCGAAACTTTCAACAAATAAAATACTAAAAATAAATTAAAAATTAAGCCGGTAATACTGAATAAGAATAGTGCAAATAATAAGTTTTTGCTGAATAAATAGCCCAACCAAATAGATAGAAATCTGAAAACCAATAATAAGAAATTATAAATTGTATAGGCAGATTGCTTTTTAAGGATATTTATAATGAGGCCTAGTGATGAATTAAGAAATCCAACAAGCAACCAGGGAATTAATATTCTTGCAATATTGCTTGCCAAATGGCAGTCCCATGAATTACCAAGAATTAACTTAAAAAGAAATGGAGAGGCAAAAAATAGCAAGGTAAAAGGAATAAAGGCTATTTTAAACAAACGCCAATACATGCCTTTCAGCAATTTAAATAAGTTTTGCTTATTGTAGCTGGCTTCTGCAGCATTCTGAATAAAGACAAGAGAAACGGATTGTCCGATTAATCCCATGGGTGTTGCAATAATCCGATTTGATATACCATAATAACTTGCCGAACTCACTCCGAAAAAACGAGTCAGTAAAAAAACAGGAAGCTGATTGGACAGATTGTTCATGATATTACTGAAAGTATTGAAAATAGGCATATTCTTATATACTTTTGCCAGGTAAAACATACGTTTAAACGAGATTGCTTTCAATGAATCCCTGGCTTCCATAAACCACTTCCTTATTTGCAACATTAGTGAAATTATCTGTCCAAAAAGATTACCTACAATTAAACCAGAGTTTAAGAACCCAGAAATACCAGCTAATGACTGAACAGTTCCAGATGAAACCGATTTGGTAACATTTATTACAGAAATAAAACGATATTGCTTTTTTCTGTTGTTCCAGGCCGATACAGCCTGGTTAACTCCTAGTGCAAAAACACTGACCGGAACAATAAAAAAGTAATGGCGGATATTATCATTTTTCAAAATTCGGCATATACCATCACTAAAGAAAAAGAGTGCCATGGCAGTGAGAATACTAAAAATAAATGCAATAATGAAACAAAGGACCGTAAGATTCAGTGCATCTCTGTCATCCTTAGGAATTACTATTGCTGTTTCATATTGCAGACAAGCTGATCCTGCGATGGTTAATGACATTGAAGTAAACAGAAAGAATATACCGAATTGGAAATCTGGATACAATCTTGTTAAAAGGGGAGTAATTAAAAATGCAATGCCTTGTGCTATAACCGAACCACTGAATAAAGTAAAGACATTCCTATAGAATTCATTTTTTTTAAATCGATGGAATAACTCTGCTGCAAATTTAATCATCATCAATATTTTCTGTTTCAATACCTTCTGAAATGGTCATTGTTAATTTTCATTGCATATATCTCATTTTGCATATCATGAAAACCTATTTCAATTTATTAAACGATGACGAATAATCCGCTAAAGACAAAGCCCATTATTTCCGGAAGGCACCTCACTGACAAAATAAACGTTGCAAATCTATTTTTATTAAATGGAGCTAGTCCATGCTTTCATTGAAAACAATTTCACTTTCCTTCACTTCTGAGATCTTCCCTCCCTCACATCGTAAAGTTCTTGCCGGAAATTTTTTCATCAGTAAATAATTGTGTGTAGCCATCACCACTGCGCGACCCGATTCCTGTATTCCATGGAGTATTTTCATGATACCCTCCGATGTTTCGGGATCGAGGTTGCCGGTGGGTTCGTCGGCAAGAATTACATCAGGGTCATTTAACAGGGCCCGTGCAATTACCACACGTTGCTGCTCACCGCCAGACAATTGATGGGGCATTTTATGACCTTCATATTCAAGACTGACTTTAGCAAGGACTTCTTCTATTCGTGATTGAATTTCATTTTTAACCTTCCAACCCGTGGCGGCCAAAACAAAATTAAGGTTCTCGTATACTGATCTGTCAGTTAAGAGCTGAAAATCCTGAAAAACGATGCCCAATTTTCTTCGCAGAAGGGGAATCTGTTTTCTTTTTATATCCTGCAATTTAAAATCGGCAACAATGGCTTCGCCCTTGCGAAGAGGTATTTCAGCATTAATGGTTTTAATAATACTGCTTTTCCCACTCCCGACTTTCCCAATAAGGTAAACAAACTCATTTTTACGAACTTCAAAATTTACATCCCAAAGTACCAAATGGTCCTCCTGGTATATCGAAACATCACTAAATGAGATAACAGAATCTATCAGCATAATTACTTTTTTTCTGATTTCCAGAGATTAGTTAAAGATAAAATTTACATCCCTAAAGAATTAAAAACGCCTCCTCTGATTATTTAAATTGGTTCAAAATCCTTAGGAGTCAGTAAATTGACGATAAATTGATTCCTGATTTTATCAATAATCAGGGCTAAATTAAAATAATTTCAACAATTAACAGTTTTATGTTAATTAAATGAGGTATTCAAAAAGCTTATAATGTTAGGTATTCTTTAATTTTATAAACTAAAACCGGAGTGATTCGGAAACAAATTGAAAAGAAATTAAACCATTCCAAAATAACATTCATACTAAAGAATACGGTTACTTAATTCCAATATTCAAAAAAGAAGGACGAATGAGCAGAAAAAAACAAAACAATTTCACAAATAAAGTATTACTGCTGTTGATGTTTACCCTCGTTTTTCTATCCCCTCAATTCGCACAGCAAAGTTATTACACACTGCAAAATGATGGCGATTATCTTAAGGGGCTGGATTATCTGGATAAAGAACAGTACAGCACTGCCCAGAAATTATTTGAATCCGTTTATAAAAAGAACAACAACTCAAGTACAGAGTTGCGCTCACTTTCGCAATATTATATGGCATATTGCGCTGTCAGGCTTTTCAATGAAGATGCAGAATACCTTACAAACTTATTTATAACTGAAAATCCTGAAAGTCAGCTAATCAATGAAGCAGAATTTAACCTTGCCGGGTACTTTTATGCTCGAAAAAAATGGGCAAAATCGACAGAATATTTTAAGAAGGTTGATCCCGACAAACTTACAAAAGATCAATGGTCGGAATATTACTTTAAAACGGGTTATGCCTATTTTACCAAAGAAAAATACGATAGCGCCAAAGTTGCATTCTACCGATTGACCGATATCGATACAAAATATACAGCACCGGCATTGTATTACTATTCTCATATCCATTATTTTGAAAAAAATTATCAGACGGCATTGAATGGTTTCCTCCGCCTTACCGGAGATAAGACTTTTGGGCCTATTGCTCCTTACTACATTGTCCAGATTTACTATTTTCAGGAACGTTATAAAGAAATAACCGATTTTGTTCCAGGGATTATAAAAAATATCACAGGCAAAAGACTAGCCGAAGTTTCCAGAATCACAGCGGAGGCATTTTCTAAATTGGGGAAATATGATGAATCGTTGCCATACTACCAGACATTTCTGGATAGTGCCGATGTTGTAAGCAGGGAAGATAAATACCAGGCCGGTTATGCATTTTATAAAACAGGTAAATTCGATAATGCCATCGGATTGTTCGGCTCGATAGCAACAAATGATGATCAGTTAGCACAAAATGCTTCCTATTATCTTGCGGATTGTTATATAAAAGTAAATGATAAACAGAAGGCACGTATGGCATTCCAGTCGGCGGCATCAATGGATTACGATATAATTATTAAACAGGATGCACTTTTTAATTATGCCCTGTTGACATACGATTTAAACAATGATCCATTCAACGAAGCCGTCCGGTCTTTTGAAGAATTTATTAAACTCTATCCTGAATCCAGGCGAATAGACGAAGCCTATAAATACCTGATACAATCCTACCTTAGAGCCAGGAATTACAAACTGGCCATTGAATCGCTCGATAAAACCAATTTACGCTCAGACGATCTTAAAAAAGCGTATCAGCGGGTGGCATTTTACCGGGGCGTAGAACTGTTCCAAAATCTGGATTATCCCCAGGCTATGCAATATTTTGATAAATCCTTAAAATATGCTGCCTATGACCAAATCCTGAAAGCAAGGGCTATCTACTGGAAAAGCGAGGCTTACTATCGGTTGGGCCAATTCAATGATGCAATCCAGGGCTACACTGATTTTAGAAATACTTCCATTGCCTATACAACCGCTGAATTTGATATGTTGGATTATGACATCGGTTATGCCTGGTTCAGATTAAAAGACTATCAGAAAGCTGTTGAATCATTCAGGAAGTTTGAAGCAAATGCAAGTACAAATCTTTCAAAGGAAAAAAGTGATGCTTTTGATCGTATTGGTGATTGCTTTTATGCAAAATCTGATTATTATTCGTCTATCGATTTTTACGGTCGTGCCGTAAATGCGGGTGTAGGAGTAGAATATGCCCTGTTACAAAAAGGCATATGCCAGGGTCTTATCAATAAGGACGATCAAAAGATTATCACCCTTCAAAAACTTATTTCAGAATATCCCCAATCAATTTATTTAGATAATGCACTTTTTGAATCTTCCCAAAGTCTGATTAAAGAGCAAAAGAACAACGAAGGCATTGAAATGCTGAAAAAGATTATAAATGGATATCCTCAAAGCAAATTTACTCCGGAAGCCTATATGCAACTTGGACTTTTATATTACAACCTCGACAACAACAATGAAGCCATCCGATATTACAAAGAAGCAGTTACCCGTTATCAGGGTTCACAAGCCGCCCGTGATGCCCTTTCCGGACTTAAAAATATTTATGTGGATTTAAATAAAATCGATGACTATTTTGATTTTGTTAAGAGCCTTAACTCAGCGGTACCAATTGTATCTGCAAATGAACAGGATTCGTTGAATTTTATCTCTGCAGAAAAGTTATATACGGCCGGAAACTGTGATGGGGCTTCAAAAGCTTTGGACCGGTATATTTCTAATTTTCCCCAGGGTGGCTACCTTTTGAATGCTAATTTTTACAAAGGTGATTGCAATTACCAAAACAAGGAATTTGATAAGGCGTTGAATTCGTTTTATTTTGTGCTGGGACAGCCTGCAAATGAGTTCACGGAAAGATCACTTCTGGGAAGTGCCCGCATCGAATTCGACAAAAAAGATTATGATAAAGCGCTTGAGCATTATCTCCGGCTTTCTGAAAATTATGCCACTCCTGCAAATACAAAAGAAGCCTCTATAGCGCTAATGAGTTGTTATTATGCGCAGAATAATTATGATACAGCTTACCAATGGGCAAGCAATGTTATAAAAATAAATAAAATCAGTCCGGAAGCCATGAGAAAAGCTCATTTTATTGTAGCACGTTCATTGCAGGAAGCCGGTCGGGATATGCTTGCAATTGAAGAGTATAAGAAGATTGCTGTTGAAGTAATGAGCGAAGAAGGGGCTGAAGCAAAATACAGGCTTGCAGAACTGTACTTCAAAAGAAAAGATTACAGCAATGCAGAAAAAGAAATTTTGGATTTCAGCGAGAAGACTTCCCCTCATGATTACTGGATAGCAAAAAGCTTCCTGTTGTGGGCTGAGATTTTTGTAGAGAAAAAGGACTATTTCCAGGCTGTACAAACCTTGCAGAGTATCATCGATTACTATGTCAACAAGGACGATGGTATATTGAAATCAGCAAATGAAAGAAAGGCTGAAATATTAAAACTGCAGGAAAAAAATGAGAAGCCTGAAGAACATAAAGATGTTGAAGTAAATGCTGATAGTATTCAAAAATGAATTTATTAAACTCTATTTATATGAAAAAACGGACAATACAATTGGCGATCCTACTTTTTGTCCCGTTTATTGCATTAAGAGCACAAGTAATAAAGAAAGAAGTTTATGTTGTCTCTTCATACAAACCTGAAGTAGCTGATGCAGATAAAATCAGTAATCTGCCGGCAATGAATGACACATCCACTTTTAATTTAAAAGCAGATTACACAGTTTTACCGTCACACCTTAAAACTACCTACAACTTGCGGCCCATAAAAGCCGCAACTATGATGGGTCTGCCTCTGGATAAATTGTATAAAAGCTATTTGAATGTTGGTATCGGAAACTATACAACTCCGCTGATAGAATACAGTATCCATAACCTGAGATCAAAAGAATATGCCATCGGAGCCTATTTATTTCATAAATCATCCTATTCAAATCTTGACCTGGTCAAAGGCTATACGGTGCCCGCCGGGTACGGCGTTAATAATTTGAAATTATACGGTAAATATTTTCTCAAAAATGCAACCTGGTCAGGTGATCTTGGTGTAAACACCCATCGCTTAAGATATTACGGTGGAAATATCGATGACACTGCCATATATAAAAGTTTTAGAAATATTGAGACCAGCGCGATCAAACAGACCTTTACGAATTATTTTGCTGAGACCTCCATTTATTCAACCGATGCTGATTCGGCTTCGCTTCGGTATTCCTTTGGACTGGGTGGTGAATACTTCAAAGATCATTTTTCGAATAAAGAGCCTCATTTTAATCTAAATGCTTCTATAGGTAAAATTGTCAAAGGATTTTTATTGGGAATTGATGGGGTTTATGATAATTACACACTAACAGATTCATCCAAGAGTTATAATAACGATATACTTACCCTTCAACCTTTCGCAGAAAAACGAACTGAATTATGGGATGTTAAACTGGCTTTGAAATTATTTATTCAAGACTCAATTAGCATATACCCTGACCTGAATTTCCGCTTTCAGGTAATTCCAAAAGCCCTCATCACCTATTTTGGTGTCAACACATTTATCGAGAACAATAATTACCACGCTATAACAAATGAAAATCCATACGTCCTGCCGGGTATTCATGTAAACAATTCCCTTCATCAGTATGTAATTTATGGTGGTCTTGAAGGACAACTGAGCAGTAAGGCCGGGTACCATTTTGATGTGCGACTTGATAATATTCAAAATATGCACTTCTTTGTAAAGGATACGATATCAACATATGAAAATCACTTTGATGTTGTTTATGACAATGTAACCCTCATAAAATATTTCGGTGAAATCAGCTGGAAACCTGAGTCAAACATAACCATCCTGCTAAAATCCAATTACTATAGCTATAAATTGAATAACGATTACAGGCAGACTCCTGAAAAAAAACCATGGCAGTTGGCCAATTATGATATGACCCTGGCTTTGCGTTATAATTTTAAGGAAAAAATATTTGCCGAATTTGAATATCTATATATTGGTAAACGATTGGCAAAAAACATCAACGATGCGAAAAATCCTTATGAACTAAAACCTGTAAATGATCTGAATTTAAAAATCGAATACAAATATTCAAATACATTCTGTGCTTATCTGCATTTTTACAACCTGTTATCGCAAAAGTATGAACTCTGGAACCAGTATCCAACGCAAACATTGAATGTTTTGTTGGGAGTTACCTACAAATTCTGATGAATTGTATTGATCATTTTCGGTACCTGATTAATCAAGTACTAAGTAGAAAAAGGTAATCTTTAAATAAAACGCTTATATAAAAGTATTAGTTAATACTTTAACTACTGAGAACACTGAGCAAAATATTACTCTCTGTGATCTCTGAGTTTAATCTCCGTGCACTCTGTGGTAAAAATTATTTAATCGAATAGACGCATATTTTTAGAAACATGATCACATGGAGGTATGAAATTCATGTCATTTGGTCTCACATTCACCAATAAAATACGAATATAATTACCCATCATGTGGACAAACGATTTGGCTTTTATAACATCCAAAATATCAGTACTTTATAATGTTAATTATTTGTTAATAATAACTGAATAATCCCCTTCAAATCTGACCATTTAAAGCACGGTTTTTACTATATTTGACAACCAAATAAGTTTTTGCAAAGTGAAGTTGAGTATAAGGTCCCTTATAATTCGTGATTGTTCAAAAAGAATAACTTTTACCACAAAGTCTTTCATGATTAATTTGATCATTTTTACTAAAGATCAGTTATATGGAAAGATTGTTGGAATTTAAAAAAAGGATAAAATGAGTGAATTGGAAAACGATAAAGTCAACAAAGGCAGTTATACAGCTGATAGCATTCAGGTTCTCGAGGGTCTTGAAGCAGTTCGGAAACGTCCTGCAATGTACATTGGAGATATAGGAGTTAAAGGACTTCACCATTTAGTTTATGAAGTTGTCGATAACTCCATCGATGAAGCCCTGGTAGGTTATTGTGATACCATCGATGTATTCATCAATGAAGATAATTCTGTCACAGTTATTGATAATGGACGTGGAATTCCTACCGATTATCATGAAAAAGAGAAGAAATCAGCCCTTGAAGTTGTTATGACTGTTCTTCATGCCGGAGGTAAATTCGATAAAGATTCATACAAAGTATCCGGTGGTTTACATGGTGTTGGAGTATCATGCGTAAATGCATTGTCGGGTAGTTTAAAAGTAACTGTCTATCGGGAAGGAAAAATATTTCAACAGGAATATGAACGAGGCAAACCATTATATCCTGTTAAAGTGGTCGGTGAAACGGATCGCACTGGTACTGAAACAACTTTTTTAGCGGATAGTACTATCTTCACTGAAAGTGTTTTTAAATATGAAATATTGGCCTCACGCCTTCGTGAACTTTCTTATCTGAATAAGGGAATTAAACTGACTATTACAGACAAACGTGAAGTTGAAGAAAATGGAAGCGGGCCTCATCACCCGTTTGAAATATTTTATTCAGACAAAGGATTGCGTGAATTTGTTGAATTATTAGATCAAAACCGGGAAAAGCTTATCGATAATATCATTTATATCGAAACTGAAAAAAATGATACGCCGGTTGAAATTGCAATGCAATACAATACTTCCTTTACTGAAAACATTCACAGTTACGTTAATAATATTAATACCATTGAAGGTGGCACGCACCTTGCAGGTTTCAGAAGAGGGCTTACACGCACACTGAAAGCATATGCTGATAAATCGGGCATGCTAAGCAAACTTAAATTCGACATTAACGGTGATGATTTTAGGGAAGGACTTACCGCCGTTATCTCAATCAAAGTTATGGAACCCCAATTTGAGGGACAGACCAAGACAAAACTTGGAAACTCTGAAGTGATGGGTGCTGTCGATCAAGCTGTAAGTTCCATTCTGGGTAATTATCTGGAAGAAAATCCGAAAGATGCCCGATCAATCGTAAATAAAGTGATTCTGGCAGCTACCGCAAGGCATGCAGCCCGCAAAGCACGTGAACTGGTGCAACGTAAAAATGTTCTGTCCGGTTCCGGCCTGCCAGGCAAGCTTGCTGATTGTGCAAACCGGGACCCTGCCATCAGTGAAGTGTTTTTCGTTGAAGGAGATTCAGCAGGGGGAACAGCAAAACAAGGTCGGGATAGGGCCTTTCAGGCTATTATGCCGCTTCGTGGTAAAATATTGAATGTCGAAAAAGCCATGCCCTATAAAATATTTGAAAACGAAGAAATAAAAAATATATATACTGCCCTTGGAGTTTCGGTTGGTACCGAAGAAGATTCTAAAGCCCTAAATGTTGCGCATCTACGATATCATAAAGTAATCATTATGACAGATGCTGACGTTGATGGTAGTCACATAGCAACTCTTATTATGACTTTCTTTTACAGATATATGGAGGAATTGATAAACCGTGGACATCTTTATATAGCCACTCCTCCCCTCTATCTGGTAAAAAAGGGAAAACAGCAACGGTATTGCTGGACTGAAGAGCAAAGACTTCAGGCAGTTGAGGAACTCGGCAAAGGCAAGGAAGGAACTGTAGGAATTCAGCGATATAAAGGTCTTGGAGAAATGAATGCCTCCCAACTTTGGGAAACCACAATGAATCCTGAACAACGTACCCTAAGACAGGTGACTATAGAAAGTGCTGCAGAGGCGGACCGGATTTTTTCAATGCTGATGGGCGATGATGTTCCGCCACGTCGTGAATTCATTGAGAAACATGCAAAATATGCCCGTATTGATGTATAATTTTTGTAAAAAGCATTTTGAACCTACCCCGATTGATGTGAATCGGGGTATTTTTTTATAAAATTAATTGTAAAATTATATTTGTTTAGAGTTGGTATCGATCAATAGTCTTTATACAACATACTGATTTTTTATATTATACATAATAAGAATGTAAGTTCGTATATTTATTGAAAGTTTGTAAATTTAAAAAACCCTGACGGGGTGACATATTATTCAATATTAATAAGTGTCACCCCGTCAGGGTTCTATATCCTGTGTTCCGGTTTTTCCCAGCAGCATAATTAATACGAAAGAGGAACAGATTCTTCGGGATTGTTATTCAATGCAAATTTTATAATATTCATATCTGAATTTAGAAAAATAGCCTGAATTTATGGAAAAATACCTGACACCACTCTATGAAAAAATGAAGAAAGCGTCCAATGCTGAAAAAGCCAGCGGAGCCAAACAATACATGAAAAATCAATTTGAATTCCTGGGTATTGATGCAGTAAGAAGGCGTGAAATCATAAAAGAATTTCTTAAAGAGCATGGCCTGCCGGAAAAAACCGCCCTTAAAGAATTTGTATTTGAATTATGGAAGAAAGAGGAACGAGAATATCAATATTTTGCAATTGATGTCATCCGAAAGCTGGCTAAAAACCTTAAAGAAAATGATATTGAATGGATAGAAAAAATGATCGTCATAAAATCGTGGTGGGATACTGTAGATATTGTTGCTGCTTCAATATGTGGTGAATATTTTCACTCATATCCCGATAAAATTGAAACAATTACAATCAATTGGATCCAATCCGGCAATTTATGGCTTCAGAGGTCTGCACTGCTGTTTCAGCTTAAATATAAGAAACAGACCAATACCATCTTATTGTCAAAATATATCGAACAACTGCTGGGAAGCCATGAATTTTTTATAAATAAAGCGATTGGTTGGGTGCTGCGCGAATATTCAAAAACGAACAGACTTTGGGTTAGAAAATTTGTCGATACACACACATTGGCTCCACTTAGTATCAGGGAGGCAACAAAATATCTTTAAAATCAAATTGATTTTTTAAATTTATCAGCATCATAAATAATTTTCTATTTTTACGCATTGACTTTTGATTATAGAGCTATACATCCACAATATTAATTTCGTATAGTTTTAAGTACATTTCTTTTAATTTGAAATGCAAACACGATAAATTAGGATAAAGCTTTCAATAACTTACCTGTATATAAAATGGCAAACTATAATCAACTGTCATATCACATAAAATCAGGTATGGCGTTAGAGCTTAAGAGGAGAGTATTGTACAGAATTTCAGTGCTTGTACTGTCACTTTTGTGTAGTTTTTCAGCCTTTACAAATGACCATCCTTACATTAATTTTGAACATATCACAGTCCAGGACGGACTGGCTCACGATCATGTTTTGTGTATTTTTCAAGATAGCAAAGGCTTTATCTGGATTGGCTCTTACGGCGGTTTGCAGCGGTACGACGGAATAAAGTTCAAAAACTATGCTCATTTACCTGAAGACGAAAACTCAATATCACTGAATGCCGTTCATACAATTTTTGAAGATGTAAAAAACAATGTACTCTGGATTGGAACTGAGGGAGGTCTGGACAAATTTGATTTAAAAATTGAAAAATTTACCCATTTCCTTCACAACCCGAAAGACATAAATAGTCTAAGTCACAACAATGTACGTTCGATATGGAGTAATGATGATACCCTATTTTGGATTGGTACATACGGAGGTGGTCTCAATAAATACAATGCAGCTACAGGAGAATGGAAACATTTTCGCCATCAGGCAAATGACTCCAAATCACTTTGCAGTGACCTCATTAATACGATATATGTTGACAATTTACATCGAATGTGGATTGGTACTGAAGCAGGTGGTCTTTCACTCTTTGATCAGATTTCTGAAAAATTTAAAAACTATACTCCTAATTCTCACTCAAAAAATTCAATTTGCGATGAGGTTGTAAATAATATTTTACTTGACCGACATGGGATTTTATGGATTTGTACATGGAATGGCGGCATTTGCAGCTTTAATCCGGATAAGGAAGAATTCAGAAATTACCCGGTTAATGCCAATAATCCGAAGAATATACGAAACAGTACCGTTCGGTCCGTTATTGAAGACTCTCAGGGAAATCTCTGGTTTGCTACATTGGGCGGCGGACTCTCCCTTTACAACCGTGAAAATGATTCTTTTATATCCTTTGTTAATTCAAGTAAAAATCATAATAGTTTGTCGATTAATTTTTTATGGTCACTATTTGAAGACCGAAATGGCTTGATATGGGTTGGTACTTTTGGTGGAGGTCTTGATATTTTCGATTCCAGAAAAAGGGATTATCAAAATTATTTTTATGACGAAGATAATCTTAACAGCCTTTCATCCAACAAGGTGACAACTACACTTGAAAGTCGTGACGGATCTATCTGGATAGGCACTGAGGGTGGAGGATTGAACAAACTTGACCGCAAAAGTGGAAAATTCACTCATTACCTACAGAATACAGATCCAAAAAAGGCCCTGATAAGGAAAATATTTGAAGACAGTCGAGGACTTTTATGGGCAGGAAGTGACAAAGGATTATACCAAATAAATCCAAAAACCGGTAAAATCCTGGAGTATACCCATGATAAGGATAATCCAAATAGTATAAGTAATAACAGCATTTTTAGTATCGGTGAAGATAAAAACGGAGCAATCTGGGTGAGTATCTGGAATGAAGGACTTAATGAAATTGAACCGGATGAGATCCTGAAATCAAATTCCACACAATCAAAATTCGTCCATTATAAAAATGATACGACAGATAAAAACAGTCTTTCGAATAACACAGTGTGGCAAATTTATAAAGATTCTTCAGGTATCTTATGGGCTTGTAATGATTTATGCCTGGAAAAATTCGATTCGAAGACTGGTAATTTTATTCATATAAGTTACAACAACTATACATCAATTGTGGAGGATGCTAAAGGAAATTTATGGCTTGGCTCTATGGGCGAAGGGTTAGCAAAGTATGACAGGGAACAGGACAGAATTGAATCTTTTAAATCGTCCGGTACCATAGATTATAACACAGTACTAGGAATGATTATGGATAAAGAAGGCATCATATGGCTGGGAACTCCCAATGGAGTAGCAAAATTTAATCCTGTAATTAAGGAATACACATCGCTTAATTTATCAGTTGAACTCCAGGCAAACGAATACAACATTATCTCAATGGAGACTCTCTCAACCGGCGAAATTATTATAGGCGGAAAATATGGATTGAGTATTATCGATCCAAAATATATGAAACAGGAGGTCCAATTACCGGAAGCTGAAATAACAGGCTTGTCTATATTCGATGAACAGATACCCATTGGACACTGGAAGGATAAAACTATACTTCAACAATCCATTTCTTATTCTGATAAAATAAAAATACCTTATAAATTTTTTCTGATAAAATTGGACTTTGCAGCACTTTATTACCTGTCAAAAAATAAAATCCAATATGCATTTACCCTGGATGGTTATGATACAAAATGGAATTATGTTTTAGGTTTTAATCCCTATGCAATCTATAATAAGCTTGCACCCGGCAAATATACTTTCAGGGTTAAAACAGCCATACAAAATAATGTCTGGAGCAAAGAACGAACGCTGGGAATTGAGATTATTTCTCCATTTTATAAAACAAGATGGTTCAGGATATCCGTCATTCTTCTAATTCTTGGATTTTTAGCTTTTCTTTATATTCGTCAGCTAAAAAATATAAAACTCAGGGAAATTAAAAAGTTCCTGGAAGAAAAAAGCGAAAAAGAATTTACAATCAACCGCCTCACACAGGAAAAACTAGACAATGAATTAGAACTTAAGAAAAAGGAATTGGCATCTTTTACTTTAAATAATATACGCAAAAATGAGAAATTATTAAAATTAAAGGATGAGTTACAACTGATTATGAAAATCTCATTGCCTAAAAATAAAGCACGATTAGAGGATTTGATCAGGGAAATCGAAAGTAATATGGATGATACCGGAAATTGGGATTACTTTGAACATAATTTCAATCTGTTGCATGACGATTTTCTGGCACGATTTGCTGCTGAATACCCAAAACTTACTCATAAAGATCTAAAAATTTGCGCCTTTATCCGCATGAATATTGATAATAAAGGCATTGCAAAATTTCTTCACATCACAACAGAAAGCCTTGGCGTAAGTCGTACCCGAATAAGAAAAAAAATTAACCTCGACAAAGACATCTTCCTCAGTGACTTCATAATTAGATATTGAGCGGGCATTTGCAATTCCAAAAAAAACCATTGTATAACATTAAGATATTCTGATATTTACCTCAAAGTGTTAGATGTTTGTTATATGCCTGCTTCACGTTTGTTATAGGATAATATTTCTTAAGCGACCTAAACTGATTTACATTGCCTCACTTAGTATTCTTCGAAAGGAATGAAGTATTCAGCATATATTTTGCGGGAAAGGAGATAATGTATTTCTAAATTTATTAGATTTATAGAATAACAACTTACTATGAAAATATACTAATGCAGGAATTTAGGCCTAAAATCTGCAGTAGCTTTTTTTATAGCCGTGCTATACTTAGAAAGTATCCGACCATGTAAAAATTTATGCCTGAAAGTTTTGTAAAATAAAATTGAAGAAAATCCAATTAAAATAAACCATGAACCTGAATCAAAAAAAATCGCCCAATACCTTGTTACTTACATAGCCTGGCAAATATAGCAATTGAATGACTAACCACAAATACCTGGAAATTATTAACCCTAAATACCCAATTTTATGAGAAGAAAATTTATGAAACAATCCTTTCCATTTAAGAAAGATTGTAAAAAGCTGATTTTATTCTTTAATATTATAGCATTTACGCTATTTTTCAGCTCTTTACATGTATCAGCATCAACAAAAAACAGTCTGTCTGAGTTTTCTTCATCGAAAGAAAGCTTAAATTCTACGATAAAAGGAAAAATAACAAATGATGAAGGCGAACCACTGCCAGGTGCTACTATTCAGGTCAAGGGAACCAAAAACGGAATTGTTTCTGATATTGATGGTAATTTTGTATTAGAATTACTCGTCGGTGATGAAACTCTTGTAATATCCTATGTCGGTTATGAAACACAGGAAGTGCAGGTAAGTAACAAAACCGAACTTGCAATAATACTCAAACCCAATTTATCAAAATTGGATGAAGTTGTAGTTGTAGGGTATGGAAGTCAAAAAAAGAGCGTAATTACAGGTTCTATAGCGAAAGTAGGTTCAGAAGAACTTAGTCAGGCAAAGGATACTCGAATAGAGCAATCTCTCCAAGGTAAAACTGCCGGTGTAGTAATCATGAATAATTCAGGCCAGCCCGGAGATAATATGACCATTCGAATTAGAGGAGTAGGAACCAATAACGACCCGGATCCATTGTTCTTATTGGATGGTGTGCCAATGCCCAAAGGGGGCCTTGATTTTCTGAATAGTTCCGATGTTGAATCTGTTGAAGTTTTAAAAGATGCTTCCTCAGCTGCAATATATGGAACCAGGGGAGCCAACGGAGTTATAATGATTACGACCAAGCAAGGGAAAAAAGGGAGTAAATATTCAGTAACCTACGATGGTTATTATGGCATTCAAAATCCATGGCGGGAACAAAAGATGTTGAATTCGCAGCAATATATTCAAATATTTAATGAAGCAGGGAAAAATGATGGAAATGTAGACCCCGTGATTCCGGATACAACTGTTGACAAAATTATTTCTAACAACTGGAACACCGACTGGCAGAAAGAAATGTACTATAAGAATGCTCCTAAAACAAGCCATGTAATATCATTAACCGGTGGCGGCGAAAAATCGACCTATTCATCTTCGCTGGGTTATTATTCTCAGGACGGAATTATAGCAAAGGGAAAATCAAAGTTTGAAAGAGTAAATTACAGGTTGAATACTTCCCATGAGTTTGGCATATTGAATGCAGGAAGTAATATCAATATCGTTGATATTAATAAAAAAGGCATCGATGCAAATAATCAATTCGGTTTGGGAATAAACCAGGCACTGAATATGCTGCCGATCGTGCCTGTTCAATACGCAGATGGAACTTATGCAGCACCAATAGATTTTAAAATAGGAATGCAGGAAATTACAAACCCTGTCGCCATGTTGAATTATTATTTCCAAACAGACCAAACAGTTAAGGTTGTGGGAAATATTTGGGCAGATTTAAAAATATTTAAAAGTTTTAAATTTCGCACGAGCTTGGGAGGCGATTACTCCGTTCAATCTCTGGCCAATTATACACCCGTTTATTATATTGACCCAACTCATCAAAATACACCCAATGATATACTAACCAAAGAAATCGTAAAAAATTTCAATTGGAATTTCGAAAATACTTTAGACTACACGAAAACCTTTGGGAAACATAATGTAGTTGCAATGATTGGTACCACATTGTTGGAGGACCGTGCAGAAAATATGTATGGCTATAAACAGAATTTTATTTTTGATGATATTGAACATGGTTACTTCGACAATTCCGTGGATAATACCAAAGACAAATTAAACGGTTATTACAGGGATCATACGCTGAAATCATATTTTGGTCGTGTGAATTATAATTATGATGAAAGATATATGTTAGAAGCATCTTACCGTATTGATGGGTCATCAAGGTTTGGCTCAGCCAATAAATACGCCAAGTTTCCTGCGTTTTCTGCCGGTTGGGTTGTTACAAAAGAAAAGTTTTTCCCCACAACCAATATTGTCAATTTCATGAAAATTCGCGGAAGTTGGGGAGAAAACGGCAGCGAAAACATTCCTGATTTTCGATATGCTTCGCTTATGTCAAATGGTCTTATCTATTATTACGGAGACAATAAAACTCCAATAGATGGAATTCTGCCTGCATTTATTCCCAACGCGAGTCTACGATGGGAGACGTCGAAACAATTGGATATTGGAACCGATATGGGATTGATTTCCAACCGCATTACACTTGCCTTTGATTTTTATAATAAAATAACTGAAGACTGGCTGATCCAGGCACCTATCTCACTTATCGCTGGCAATAATGCCCCCTGGGTAAACGGAGGAAAAGTACAAAACCGCGGGTATGAGCTGGAATTAGGTTATAAAACTAAAATAGGAAGAGATTTGTTACTAAATATTCAACTTACCGGAGCGACAAATAAAAGTGAAGTTTTGGATATTCCAAATGCTCAACATATCCTGCAAGGTGGCAATGGAATACTCGGCCAGAGCAATCTTCTCAGAGCAGATGAAGGATCCTCGCTGGGTTACTTCTGGGGGTATAAGACTATTGGAATTGCGCAGAATGATGCAGATGTGAATAAATACCAATACGCCCAGAAAACCTTAAAAAAGGGAGACCTTATTTTTGAAGATGTGAATGGTGATAGTATAATTAATGAAAAGGACAGGACCAACCTTGGCAGTCCTTATCCAAAGTTCACCGGAGGTTTGAATGTGACGCTCACCTGGAAATTTTTGGATCTTGGAATGTTTTGGTACACAGCTCTGGGTCAAAAAGTTTATGATGCAAATCGCCGGGCAGATTTAGTGTATTCAAATTTCACAACTGATGTTTTAGATCGTTGGCATGAAGATCCGGCCAATCCGGACGCCACTTATACCCAACCCCGTGTTACAATCTCAGATCCAAATGGTAACTATTCGAAAGTTTCAGATTATTATTTAAAGGATGGTTCCTATCTGAGACTTAAATCGCTTACACTCGGGGTTACTTTACCCAAAAAATGGACCAATTATTTAAAACTGGACAAGATCAGGATCTATTATTCGGCTGAAAATCTCCTGACGTTTACCAATTATCCCGGAGTAGAAGTTGAAGTAGGAGGTACTCCATTTGGTCTGCCCGATAATTATGGCAATCCAACAAATGCTATTGGTGTAGATCACGGCACATACCCTGTATCTAAAACACATACAATAGGAATAAATGTGGTATTTTAAAAAGTTAAACGAATGGTAAAAATTTGGAACAATATTTTAAACAAAGAAATTATGAAACCAAAAAAATTATATATCCCGCTGATGGCTATTTTGATAGTTACGGGAATAAATTCATGCTCAGAAGATTTTTTGAATCTGAAACCCATGACAAACAAGCTGGACGTAAACTCTTATATAACAGAGACCGACGCACAGGAAGCCCTTGCTACAGCGTATAAAGGTTTCGCCGCAAGCAATGGCCTTGAAAACATACCTATTGAAGAGGATATTTTTTCTGACGATGCATTTGCTGGAGGGGAACCAGGAGGAGGAATGAAAGAGGTTTGGCAACCTATCGAAAAGGGCATTGCTCCAGTTCTAACTGAAATCCGGATGTGGCAAAAACTTTGGAGAGAAGTTTATCGTGCAAATACTTATCTTGGTAAGGAAAGTGGTATTAATTGGACAACACCAGGTCTGAGAGACAAAATGAAAGGAGAAGCTCTGGCTCTTCGGGCCTATGCATATTGGGATCTGGAGAGATATTATGGATGGGTGCCAATTCTTGACGGAGTACCCAATGATATAACCTCTTTGAGCACTGTTAAACAAAACTCGCCGGATGAGGTTTATAAATTTATCGCAAAGGATTTATTGGAAGCGATGCCTTTACTGCCGGATAATCTAAATTCTGCAACAGACAAAGGACATATTAATCGTGATGTCGTAAGAGTGTTGATGACTCGAATTTATTTGTATTACCAGAATTTTGTCAAACCGGTAATCGGAGTAGTTGGTGGCTATACTATTTCCGACGAATGGAGTGATGGTACAACTATTATCAATAAGGCGTATGTTCAAAATTTGCTGGATGTAATTATAAACAGCAACCGGTATCATTTATTATCAAACTATGCTGATATTTTCAATTGGGACAATCAGAACAATGAAGAATCAATTTTTGAATGGCAATACTCTGCATATCAGAATAGTGGAAATACGGATGATCAAAACGGAGGAGGTAATTTTTCAGTTCAGCTTTACGGGATCAGAAACCCCAAAGGATATGACACTATTTATAATGGATGGAGTTTTGGCACGGTAACATATTCTTTATACAATGAATTCGAAGCTGGTGACCCACGTAGAGATATAGCAATTTTCAATGCAACAGTCAAATTGAAATCCTATTCAGCAGGATTTCAAAATACAGGCTATTTTAATTATAAATATATGCCCTTAACCAGGTTTTCTACTGGTGCAAATTCAGCATATAACTGGGCCGATAATTTTAAAGATATGAGGTATGCCGAAGTTTTGCTTTCCGCTTCTGAATTATTTTTGCAGGACAATCCTTCAAAAGCGCTAAATTACTTCAACCAGGTAAGAGAAAGAGCCATGGGCACAGGCGCCGCATTGTCTACAATTGATATTGAGGCCATTACACACGAACGTCGTGTTGAATTTTCTGGTGAAGGTCAACGCAAATGTTACCTTTTAGAGCGAGGCCTGGATTATACACAGGAAAAAATCGATGCATCATTCAATACCGATCTTATGCCAGCTAATATTTCAAAAGATGATTATCTTGGCCGTCATTTTAATAGAGATACATGGGGGATGTTGCCAATTCCTGAAACAGAAATTCAGCTGAATCCAAACCTGAAACAATTTGTACCAGCTTATCAATAGGAAATTCCAGTTAAATTAACCTTAATTTTTGAAGTCGTCACACAGAATCCGTGACGACTTCTTTATTATTGTTTTAACGGAAAAATTATAAAACCATAAAAAATGAACGCTAAATAATTTAATTATTAGAGAGTATTAGCGTTAGATGATTTAATGTTTAAAACCTCTTCAAAAAAACAATATTCAATAACAGTTAGATTTAAATTTTTGAGTATCTGCAATTATGTAATTAATTGCTTTTTAGTGTGTTATGTAAATTTGTTATATGTTTGTTATACAACTGTATTAAACAAGTTATATAGCAATATTATAAAATCAAACTTCCCATTCGTAGTTTCGTTCCTGAATTCGGTAAAAGATGGGTGATATAAAATATTTCCTTCAGAAATACATGGTTTGAATTATCAAAGGTTTCTTAATGTCGGTCTGAGTTGTATGATGTATTTGTCAATGAAAACACCTACTAAATAGTTTAATTATTCTAACTCAATTTATAACCTTAAAAACCAACAATTATGAGAAAATTATCCATTTTATTAATTTTTGCTTTTATACTCTGTATACAGCAAAGTATGAAAGCACAGACCTATACTCAGGTATGGTCTGACGAATTTAACGGAAGTATTGGCCCAAATTGGGTGTATGAAACCGGCGGCGGTGGCTGGGGTAACGGTGAACTTGAATATTATCAGGCTGCAAATGCAGCTATTGTTAATAATCAACTTGTAATTACAGCAAAACAACAAAGTGTAGGAGGTATGTCTTATACTTCCTGTCGAATGAAAACACAGGGACAAAAATCCTGGACATTTGGCAAAATTGAAGCAAGTATTAAAGTGCCTTCTGTGCAGGGTTTATGGCCCGCATTTTGGATGTTGGGCGATAATATCGGTTCAGTTGGGTGGCCGGCCTGCGGAGAAATTGATATTATGGAACAGATCAATACAAGTACAATCAATTATGGAACCATACATTGGAACTTTAACGGAGCTCAATCGTATGGCGGATCCGTAAACACTTCCGGAGGTGCATTTCATAATTACAGCATAATCTGGAATACCACTGGTATTACCTGGTTCGTAGACGGGGTTCAATATGTACAGGCGAACACTACTGCCGGAATCAATGGTACAGGTTGCTTTCAGAACTCATTCTTTATTCTCCTGAATTTGGCAGTTGGCGGAGCATGGCCTGGAAACACAATTGGTACTTTGCCTGCATCTTATATCGTGGATTATGTGCGAGTATCACAGGTTACCAGCAGCAGTTCTTCTTCAAGCAGTTCTTCTTCAAGCAGCAGTTCAAGCTCTTCCGGAGGAACAGTCACAGTACCGGGCACTATTCAGGCCGAAAACTGGTCTGCTATGAGTGGCGTTCAAACCGAAGCTACAGCAGACGCAGGGGGAGGCTTAAATGTTGGATATATTGATGCCGGAGACTGGATGGAGTATAGCATCAATGCGCCTTCTGCTGGTACTTATACAATAAATTACAGGGTTGCAACCATAACGGCCGCTCAGATTATTATGAGTCGTAATGGGACGACATTAGCAACAACAACTACACCTAATACGGGCGGATATCAGACATGGACTACTGTGAGCACGACGGCCAATCTTGTAGCCGGAGTTCAAACCATACGGTTAACAGCTGGAACGAATGGATGGAATCTCAATTGGTGGAGCGTAGCCAGCGGTAGCTCCTCTTCCAGCAGTTCTTCATCAAGTAGCAGCGGTGGTTCGGCTCCAATAGGAAGCTATATCACACTAAAGGGTAACAACAATCTCTTTGTATCATCCGAAAACGGTGGGGCAGCAATGAACTGTAATCGGGCAGCAGCTTCCACATGGGAAAAATTCCTGGTGGTCGATGCCGGAGGTGGTTTGGTGGCTCTTCAGGCTGGAATAAATGGGCTCTATGTAAGTGTTAATGCTGCCGCTCCAAATAATATCTGGAGCAATGCAGCTTCCATCGGCGCAGCTCAAAAATTTAGCTGGGTTGTTCCGGCTACGGGTCAGGTACAACTTAAGTGCAGCAGCAATAATATGTTTGTAAGTTCTGAAAACGGAACTGTACCAATGACTTGCAACCGGGCCGCTGCCAGCATATGGGAGACCTTTACGTGGGCTGTTTCGACAAAATCGGCAGATGATAATAGCATTTCAAGCACAAAACAGATTGAGGTATTTCCAAATCCTGCAGTTGGTGAGATTAACCTTATAAATGTTACCAACGAGATGGTGACCATATATAGCTTATCTGGTCAACAGGTATTAAATTCATTTGTAAATGATGATGGCAAAATGAATGTCAGCAGTCTTTATACCGGAATTTATTACCTCAGGGCTGATACGAGAACAGCAAAAATCATTATTAAAAGATAAGAAACACTTTTCGTGATTAGGGTTCATACTGGAATTAGTATGATTTTTTTAGACGGCTTCAGCTTATGAAGCCGTCTTATTTTTTTTATCTTTACAAAAATTCAAATCTACTTGTATCAATCCATTAACTAAATGCTATACCCGATGAAAAAATTACTATTCTTAACTTTTGGTGGCGTTCTCATTTTCGCCTTAGCAAATAATTGTAAAATCGCTGACAAGAAAGCCACAGTTGATTGTAATTTAAAGATAAAAGATATTACACTTTCCAACAAGCTGGACACCATAAGTTATGCCCTTGGAATCGCCTGGGGTAAAGGCATCGGGAAAGACCTTGGTTTGAATAAAATATCACTTGCTTTCTACAATGGTGTGCAGGATTACATCAACAAAGACACTGCGTTGATGGGTATATTTAAAGCAAATAATTACCTGGATGAACATCAATCTGAAGTTAGAAATAATCCGTCATGGCCTGATAATGACCTAAATAACAGCCTTTGTGATATTAAGGTTAAAACAAAATTTGATACAATAAGTTATGCTTTGGGATTTGCATGGTGCAGAGGTGCATATGGCATCGGAATCAGTAAGGTTTCTCCTGCATTAATCCCCGCCTTACTGAAAGGTATTAAAGGTGATACCAGCTTATTCAGTTATCAAACGGCAGTGATTTACCTTAATAACTATATTGAAGGATTAAGGTTGATGAAATTTGCAGACATCAAAATGAAGAATGAGCAATGGCTTATGGAAAATATGAAAAAACCAGATGTTAAAACTTTGCCTAGTGGTCTGCAATATAAAATTATTAAAAGCGGCAATGGCAAAAGTCCTTCCGGCAATGATATTGTTGAATGCAATTGGATATTTAAACTGATCGATGGCAAGGTCCTTGAAAATTCATATCAAAAACAAGAAACTAAAAAGTTTTATCTTTTCGCAGTTTGCAAAGGTCTTGCCGAAGGAGTTCAATTAATGAAAGAAGGCGATAAATGGGAATTTTATATCCCCTATAAACTTGCTTACGGTTCAGGAGGAATTCAGGATCAGGTACCGCCTTTTGGCACAGTTATTTATGAGGTGGATTTGTTAAAAGTAAAGTCCAATAACTAATGTGAAAGGTGTATCCAAATTGTACTATATTTTTCAGTATGATCTGAAATCGAATTCGATAAATTATTAAAAATGAATTTTGGTCCTAAGAAATGTGTATTATTTGGCAGTGGGTTTTTAATTCTATTCATCGGACTCAATTAAGAAATCCAATGAGCGGCCTTTAATTATCATGGATCATCATATGTGAGGCTCATATATTTAATATAGGCTAAACGTAATTCATTTTAAAACTATAATCCAGAATGGAAGTGAAAGATAATCTTTTTATAAAACAGAATGATAATTGTTTCCCGAAGTGATATAGATCATCGGTAATTATCTGGTACTAAATGACTTTTTATTTAAATTTAATAATCAACACAATCTACCAGATTTTACCTAATAATTATACCAATGATTTCCAAAAACAGTTTAATCTACATCATTGATGATGACCTCTCTTACGGAAATTTGGTTGAATTAAACCTCATAAACCAGGACTTTAAGCATGTTTTACTTTTTACTGATGAAAAGCTTTGTTTGGAAAGCATGAAAGATGGTCCCAAGGTTTTAATTTCAGATTTTCATTTGAAAAATATGACCGGATTCAAATTAATACAAAAAGCCAGGAAAATTTATCCGGATTTTTATACTATTCTTTTTTCTGCAGACTATGAATACACAAACTATAAAGATGTATTGACTTCCCGGCAGGTTAACAAATACATATATAAAGATTGCAACACCATTACAGAATTACTCGAAACATTGGAATTATGGATGCAGTCCGATCAATTTATACAATATTATTAATTCTACTTTGACAGGTTATAATATTTAATAGTTTTATCGTCCCTATGGGACTTCAAGAATTTAGAATACTTAATAACCACCAATATTTAACCTCTACGAGGTTTAAAAAAGTGCCGGAGGCACGAAATATTGGTAGAAAATAAAAAACAAAATGTAACTAAAGTCCCGTAGGGACGAAATGTCCTCAATCTGCCAAAATAGATTTAATACGAATTTTTGAAAGTCTATTTATTGATTACAATTAACCTACCAATCGCATTATTTCTAGAATTGACAATTCCAGAGCGCCTGTGAAGTTTCTTTTTAGTCCTGTTTTTTGAAATCTCCGGTGTGATTATCCTGTGGCATTTGATTTATCCTGCGGGTCGTAATTCCATTCATCAGGTCAAGTTGTATCCGATCATATCCATAAATATCTTTTCTAAAATTGAGGTAACCGTTTTCATCAACCCAGGATGTCTGATATAAAAAATATACAGGCACACGGTCGCTTAAATAGACAACCTTTGGCGTCTCTTTATTCATATATGATTCTATACTGTCTTTGTTCACTTGTTTATTGCTTTTTAGAAGCCAGGTTGCAAGTTCGCCGGGTTTCTCAATTCGGATGCACCCATGACTCATGTCTCGGGCATCACGACCAAACAGGTATCCCGAAGGTGTACCATGAAGGTAAATATTTTGCGAATTAGGAAAAATAAATTTTACCTTGCCCAGAGCGTTGGTCTTACCTGGTTGTTGCACAATGGTAAATGGAAAATGATCTTCGTCATACTCATGCCAATCGACCGAATCAGGTTCAACCTCAATTCTTCCTTTATAAATTTTGAAATGATTCTTGACAAAATAGCCAGGATCTGTTCGTAGTTTGGGCAACATTTCCTTTACAGCAATACTTTGCGGCACATTCCATTCAGGACTGAATACAATGTACTGAATACTATCAACCAATAAAGGAGTTGAAGATTCGATCTTACCAATAATTACACGCATATTGCCTGCCAAATTGTTATTCTCGAAATACCGAAGCTTAAATTCCGGAAGATTTACCGTAATATATTTGGTACCCAATGAATCAGGCAGCCAGCGCATTCGGTCCATATTAATCTGAACTTCAGCAATTCTTTCATTTATCGGGATCAGCATTGATGCACGAGTGTCCTTACCCAACACGCCATCAGCAGTAAATCCGTTACGACGCTGGTACTCCTTAACAGCTCTTTCCATGTCCAAACCGTAAAATTTACTGGCTGTATCTGAAGTAAGATAGGACTGATAACCTGTCTTTGACAAATAATGTCTAATAAAAGGTATAATTATGCTACTGTCGCCAGGGCGAAGTTTTTCATAATAGGGAACTGCAGGCCAGCCTCCATTTGCAGCAATCGCTTCAAGTTGCATCAATTCCTTTGAAAGTTTGTGATATTGAGGATTTTTAGGACGAAGGGCCTGAATTGTCTGTTTTATAGTATTGTTGCGGATGGCAGAAATCAAAAGTGAAGTATAATCTGTTTGTCTAGTGGATATATCCCATTCCGAAGCCAGCAATGCCGGATTGACTCTGCCAGAGTATAAATCGCGAGTGTAATTTAGAAACGTATGTGTGAGTAATAGATCGGTTCTTATAAGCAGAGCGGGTAAGACCATACACTTCGCCGACAAAGCATCAATTAAAGTATCATCCAACCGGATATCATAATATCGGTACTCTGCATTGTTAAGTCCGTCTTCCCGGGTATGCGCCAAAATATCAATGAGTTCCCTTCCCTGTTCATTTATAAAACCTTTTTCAATCCAAATAAGCTTATATCCAAATGCCTGATAAACTTTTTTTGTTTCACTGTCAAGCAATTCACCTATTACATCTTTATTGGCAACAGTATCAATTCTCAGTGAGTCGAGCTTCCTGTAATATTCGCTGTTCAATATACCCGGAGTGGCTAAATCGACCGATTTTTTAGTTATCTGTTGTTGGGTATGACATGCTGTGACAACTAATACTATAATTAAAAGTATTCCCTGTCGTAAAATTTTCTTCATGAAATGAAAAATATTGTGCGAAGAAAGTACAAAAAATTGCTAAAAAGCAAAAAACCGATAAATTTTTAGATTGAATTAATACTTCTATTTTAATTTATTGAGAGTGGTCTCCCCCCCATATCGTTATCGAAATTTCCGTTAACATAAGAAGATTGCAAGAAGTATGTATCATCGGGATAAAATATGAAGAGGCATGTCCCGCCAGCCATTGTATCAATTATATTTTCTCCTGTTTTACCAGGCAGTGCAGGGCATCCAAAGCTCCGTCCAAGACGCCCGCATTGGTCAATGTAGTTTTGACTTACATATTTTGCCATGTGAATAACAATAGTCCGACTTCTAGCATTATCATTAATGCCCTTTTCCATTCCATCGAGTTGAAGTGACAACCCATTTTTCCCATTGTAAGTGCTGCCCGTAACATAAAACCCCAGACTACTCATGTAAGACTCTGCTTTATTTGAAAAATGCTGTGCAAACTCGCTGCCGGAATTCATTCCATGTGCGACCAATTCATTGTAAAGGATCTCTTTCTTTGATACATCAATAACCCAAAGGCGCTTTTTTGCAGAAGAAAGACTGTAATCAATTAGTGTAAGGATATTTTCTTTCAGTAAGACGCCCTTTTTTTTCAAGTTGAGAAACCCTTCCATGGCAACATAAAATGATTCATAAGAAGGCCTGTCACCTTTTAATGAATTGTATAGTTCAGGGATTGAAAAATAATTGCATTCTTCCTGTGAAAAACAATGATCAGAACTAAATGCCAGATAAGCAGGCTCAGCAGCTTGAATTGAAAATTGGATTAAAACCAATATAAGTGTGATCAATAAAAAAGTGCGTTTCATAAAATTATTGCCCAGTAGATTTACAAGCTTATACGGCACTATAATTTAAAAGGTTACCATTCAGATTCGAATGATCCGATGATGTTCATCATAAATTCATTCATAATCTAAATATTTACTTTGGTCAAAAACCAAAAAATTCCTAATCATAACCGATTTCCAGTTAATGATGATATAACTCAATTTTATAATACAAATAACTATTAACCTGTATGTTACATGATTATTATTAACTTTTTACGACTCAATATTCGAAATATAAATAAACAATTGTATAAACCATGGAAATATCAATTCAAAATACGATATTTGTCGTATATATTAACGACATATTTCGCATTATGATACTCAATGATATATTTAAAGATGATAGGAAACTTATCGAAGCCTCCCGTGAAGGAATCACTAAAAAAGATTACAGTAAAATTGTAAAATCTACCGGATTGACGTTGGAATTATTCGCTTTAATGACCCATATTACAGCCCGTACACTACAAAGAAAAAAACCGGAAGAAAAATTATCTCCCGAGGCTTCTGAAAGGGCTATATTGATAGGAAAATTGTACTTTACGGGTCAGGAAGTATTTGGCAAAAAGGAGAAATTTCAGTCATGGATGAATCGGGAAAACATTTCATTGAATCAAAAAAAACCGAAAGAATTGTTGGATACCATTACCGGAATTGGATTGGTACAAGATGAATTACTAAGGATTGAATACGGATTTGTGGCCTAAAATATGGAATTATTCCGCTTGACTAAAGAAAAACATGCAAACCTTGAGGGCATAGGTGGATTATTGTTTGGTGGTCGATGGCATGAAAAAGGTGCCAGAGTCATTTATGCTGCTTCTTCTCGTTCACTTGCTATCCTTGAATACCTGGTACATATTTCTGACCCGTTGTTGCTGCCAGATGCACTGGTACTAATGACGATTTTTGTCCCGGACAACTTAAAAATTTCAGTAATTGAAGAAAGCTCAATGCCTGCTAACTGGCATGAAAATCAAACCATAACCCGTCGACTGGGTACTTCTTTTCTTAAGGACAACATTAATTTACTCATGCGAGTTCCTTCAGCCCTGGTTCCGCATGAGTACAATTTTATTATAAACCCACTCCATCGGGATATGCAATTTTGCAAAATTGACAACATTTCTAAATTCAGTTTTGATCAGCGACTTTTTTCATAACCAGTAATAGTTATTATTATTTTAAAACTGATATATATTTAAGTAACTATTGATTACTTTCCAACTCCAGTATCTCATTATATTCTTCTTTTTTTACCGGCTGAACGGATAGTCGTGAATTCCTTATCAGGTACATTTCCTGCAAAGCCGGTATATTCTTAATTTCCTGAAGTGTGACAATTCTTTTAAGTTTTCTAAGTAATCTGACATCAACAACAGACCAATCGCCATCTTTGGCCGTTGGATCAGGATAAAATTCCTTAATGATCTCAACAAGTCCTATAATCCCGGGAATTTTTCCGCTATGATAAAAAAAGGCTGTATCTCCCTTTCTCATTCCCCTTAAATTATTACGGGCCTGATAATTCCTAACCCCCTCCCACATCGAAGTTATTTCAATTTCAAGACGATCCCAGCTGAATGTTTCCGGTTCAGTTTTTAATAGCCAGTAGTTCATTTTCTTTTTTTATCAAACAGCTATATTGTTAGGATTGTTTAATAAGTTGAGAAAATACACTTCAAAATATTGCCATTTTTCAAGATCTGAAATTTATATCGAAGCCTGGTATTTATGAGGCCGCTATCTTGTAAAGTAAGCTTGTCAATATCTTTTAATTTGAATTTTGTATTTTTAGCTACTGTGATAATTTTGTGTTCTTCCCGGTGAAATGAAATTTTTTATTGATAATAGCATTGCAAAATGAATACTTTTTTAAATAAAGTTCGCTATAATGTTGAATTTGTAAAAAGGTTCAAACTTCAAATGAAGGTCATTTGCAGGCATTCAAACAATAGCCATATTAACTTGTTTTAAATTATAAATATTTACCATGAAACGAATTGGAATAATTGGCGGACTGGGTCCTGAATCTACAGCAGAATATTATAAAGAAATTATCAATGCATTTAAAAATGAAAGCAATGACCTAAACTATCCGGAAATTATTATTAACAGTATTAATATGTCACAATTTCTTGGTTTAATGAAGCTAAAGAAATATAACGAAGTTACGGCCTTGCTGCTTGAAAAAATTGAAGCCTTGAAATTGGCGGGTGCTGAATTTGTTGCTATAAGTGCTAATACACCTCACCTGTTATTCGATCAACTTCAGGAACTCTCCACCATTCCGTTATTGAGCATTGTGGAAGCTACTTGTGAAGAGGCTGTCCAACAAGGACTTAAACGTACCGGTTTGTTTGGTACCGGATTTACAATGAATGCCTCATTTTATTCTGATGTATTGACAAAACAAGGGATAGAGGTCGTAATCCCTGATAAAAAAGACAGAGAGCTTATTAACAATAAATTATTTGATGAAATCGAAGTTGGTACTTTCAATGACTCAACACGCAATCAACTTATTGCGATCATTGAGAAAATGGTACATGAACAACAGATTGATGCTTTGATTCTAGGATGCACTGAACTGCCTCTGATTCTTCGTGATAATTATTATGCGGGTATACCCATGCTCGATACAACTAAGATCCATGTGAATGCAATCGTTAATTATTGCAGAGACTTAAAATATAACCAATTGTAAATTAATTATGAATGTGATACTAAAAAATGATGTTGATAATTATTTAAATCAACATCTAAAGAATTGGGTTTATAATGAAACTGGTATCGAAAGAGAATTCAAGTTTAATACTTTCGTTGAAGCCTTTTCATTTATGACTGCCATTGCATTAAAAGCAGAGAAGATGGACCATCATCCGGAATGGAGCAATGTATATAATAAAGTAAGCATCGTTTTGAACACTCATTCAGCTGGTGGAATTACGCAATTGGACTTTGATCTCGCAAAAAAAATTGATTCCTTATTTAAAAATTATGAGTAATCGAAAGTTAAAAATAACTTATTCGTAATTGAATCTTCTGTTTCATGATGATAGATATAGGTTGGCAGAAATGCTTCCATCATTTTTATCCGTGCTATTTTTACCCTGTCAAACAAATCAGCATCTGTGCCAATCAGGATATCTTTTAACCCATTCAAAGAAATCATTGTATCCCTTTCTATAAAAAAAGCTCCACCAATTACACAATCGTTCAGGTTGATTTTCTTTTCATAATCATATCGATCCGGCACAAACTGATTTCCTATTATTTTAACCCCTCCGTATAAAAATTTTACCAATGGATTTTGTTCCAGGATTGTTTTCCTTGATTCCAAATGAATTGGATCAAATTCATCATCTGAATCCAGAAAAGTGATAAATTTTCCTGTAGCCGCTTTTATCCCGGCATTTTTTGAAAGAGCTTCTCCCCTGTGCGAATGCTTAATATAATATAATTTGGAATCCAATTTTAAAAATGGCAATATTTTTGAATATGTGTTATCAGTACTTTCATCATCAACAATTACAGCCTGCCAATCTTTTTCTGTTTGAGCGAGTAATGATTGTATTGCCCTGATTATTAGGCCAGCTCTGTTATAGGTTGTGATTACCACTGTAAAAAAAGGACGGGGCATTTGTTTGGAAAACTTGATCCCTGGTTTTTGGATATTCCCTTTCATATGGTTATTAACTAATATTTATAATGCGAATTAAGCGTTGAATATTTTAGATAATTTACGTGAGTCCATGTCCGACTGCACCATACAGACAGAATCACAACCCCGCCTTGGCGGGGCACAAAAATTATATTTTACTCAAAATAAATAGCAGTAATTAAATAATTAAACAAATAATATAGAATATGGTTTTTGTATCCGGAATTAAACCTGATATCATCTGGAAATTTTCAAATTTATTTGATTAGCTAAGGAATGTGAATGAGAATAGGCATATCCTGTAAATACACGTAATTATTCTAAATTCCATTAACTGAATTAAACTCTTGTCCTAATGATTACTAAAATTCTTCATGAAATATCTGATGGATAACAGAATATTCGGTTGTCACCTAATTATAGAAGTGAACAAGGCTCTTAATCTCTATTAAAACCATATCAATTTACAATTTTTAGACAGATAACGGATGTCTCCAATTACTTTTCTTATATAAAACTCAGGAGATAAATTTATGATTTATCCAGTTTGACATTAAAGGCATTGAGACCTTTAGGACCTTTTTCAACTTCAAAAGTAACTGTGTTGTTTTCGGAGATGGGATCAACAAGTCCGTTAATATGGACAAATATACTCTCTTTTGATGCTATATCTTTTATGAATCCATAGCCTTTGGAAGTGTTAAAAAATGCTACGATTCCTCTTCGTGTTTTATCTTCTGGTTCAAGATTGGTGTTTCGGGTAACACTAATTTCAATGTCTGCAGCATTAATTTTTGATCTTTTGGATAAATCGCCCGGCGTTGAAGAGATATTTCCAAATTCATCAATGTAGGCAATCATATCATCAAGGTTATTGCCATCCCTATGGACATCTTTTCTATCGAGCCTTTTTTTCTCTTTATCTTTTCTTTTTTTTTCTTTCTTTTTTTGTACTTCTTTCTTGTTGTATGTCTCTTTCGACCTAGCCATAATTTCTTTTTTCGTGATAAATTATTAAAAATTTTACTCCTACTAAATATTTAGGATCTATTGTACTGTTTAATTCCGGGCTATCTACCCTTTTAACTTTTTTGCTTATCTAACCTTAAACACCTGCATGGAATAATTGGAAACGATTGCAAAATTTCGCCTGAACAGTTATTTGGTACAAAAGTAAATTAAATCTTGGTTGTTTTGGGAAATATTCTCGTTTTTATATAAAATAGACCTGATGCATCCTACTGATGCCCAAACGAAAACAAGCCACAATATTTTTTAAATTGAAAAGGGCTGTTAAGCATTTATATACAAGGTTATGAGTCTATTAAACAAGTTTTAATCCTATATTTCAATAGTTTAAGTGACTTCAGCCTAAATACCCATAGTCTTTTATCATGCATTCAAACTTTTTTAAATATCTGTTGTTAGATATTGAAAATTCACCTAAAACTATATGTTTATGAAAACAAGAATCATTTACTCCAGTTTGCTCATTGCTATAACTATGACCTCCATGATATCTTTAACCAAAGCTCAAAAAACTTCTTCCATGATGAAGGAAGAAAATATTTCTTATACAATTGATGGCAAAACTTATACCGGATTTGTAGCATATGATCAAAATATAAAAGGGAAAAGACCGGCTGTTTTAGTAGTGCATGAATGGTGGGGTGAGAATGATTATCCGAAAATGCGTGCCCGCCAGTTAGCATCTCTGGGTTATGTTGCAATGGCAGTGGATTTATTTGGAAATGGACAAATTGCAGCCAATCCACAAGAAGCAATGGCTCTAACCAAACCATTTTATGGCGATCCAAAATTAGGCAAAACACTTCTGGACGCAGCAATCAAAAAAATTAAGGAATATCCGCAAACAGATCCAGAGAATGTTGCAGCAATAGGATATTGCTTTGGAGGCTGGGTTGTACTTAATTCGGCTAAATTAGGGTCCGACCTAAAAGGAGTTGTTAGTTTTCACGGAGGTCTTTCAGGCGTTCCTGCTAATAAAGACTTACTTAAAGCCAAAATCCTGGTCTGTCATGGGGATAGCGATAAATTTGTGTCATTAAAAGATGTTGACCGATTTAAACACCAGATGGATTCAATTGGAGCCACTTACACCTATAAGAGCTATGCCAATGCAACCCATGCCTTTACGAATCCCGAGGCAACCAAAATAGGACAGGAATTCAATATGCCCATTAAATACAATGCTGAGGCTGATAAAAACTCATGGAATGACATGAAAACATTTTTTGCAGCACTTTTTAAACAATAAGGTTTAGAAAATTTCCTATCAATCAAATTTTAAATTTAATAACAGTGCAGCATGAAGAAAATAGGTATACTGGGTTCCGGTATTGTTGCTAAAACTCTGGCATCAGGCTTTAAGAGGCAAGGTTATCCGATAATGTTAGGATCCAGGGATAAATCAAAACGTCAGGTGTTAGAAAAAGAAACCGGAGCTTTGACGGGAACTTACGAAGAAGTCGCAGCTTTTGGAGACATAATAGTCCTTGCCGTCAAAGGAACTGCCGGTGAAAGTGTAATTTCTTTATTAGCGTCAGATGATATTTCAGGGAAAACGATTATTGATACTACAAACCCAATTGCCGAACTGCCTCCGATAAATGGTGTAATCCGTTTCTTTACTTCACTGGAGGAATCATTAATGGAACGATTACAGAATTTGGCTCCCAATGCAAACTTTGTAAAAGCATTCAGCTGTGTTGGAAATGCATTTATGATTAACCCGAACTTTGAGCTTAAACCCAGCATGTTTATTTGCGGCAACAATTTTTCAGCAAAAAAGGAAGTTACCGAAATTCTTGAAAAATTTGGATGGGAAACGGAAGATATGGGTAATATGGAATCAGCCAGAGCTATCGAACCCTTGTGTATGCTATGGTGTATACCTGCCCTGCGAGAGCAGAAATGGAACCATGCTTTTAAGTTACTGAAAACCAAATGATGCTTTTGATGATTTATTTTTAATATTCAATTCAATTTCAGGGCTGAATATAGGGTAAATTTCTTTTTCAGCCAATATAAAAATCCGAATCAATCCTTCACTAATTATAGTAGGTATTTAATTACTACATTCTCATCAAAATCTAAAATATTTTGCTTCCATTTTTCAGGAATGGGTATACTTTGCTGCTCTTTTATGGCATAGCATACCATTACTGTTGAGCAGGTAGACAGCACTTCATTCGTTAGTTCATCTACCAAGCAATGTTCCATAATTAAACTTTTATTACCTAAGGTCGCCACACGCGTTTCAACGAGAATCCTCGTTTTCATAAAAATGGGTTTCAAATAATCTATTTTTACAGAAGCACCAACAACACCAATGTTTATAAAATCCATTTCCGGAATTACTTTATCAAAATAATCTACTTTACCAGCATCATAATAGGTTTGATAAATCGTATTGGACACATGTCCCATCATATCAACATCGCTAAAACGCACTTGGATGGGAAGTTTACTTTTAAATTTAACCTGGTTTTCCATTTTTTCATTAGAAATACAAATGTACACTTTTCAGAAAAAGATTTATAAAAAGTCGGAAGTCCGGAGTCGAAAGTCGGAAGAAAGTCATTCTAATTATCCTGATGGAAAATTTGATCTCTAAATCAGAATGATCGTTATAAAAAAAATTGCTTGTTCATTTTTCGGTTGCACGTCAGTGTAGATGAGCCTATTTTTGACAGTGTATCTAAAGACTGACAAGAAATGAATGAATTAACAGACGATATCAGGTATAAGGCAGTTATAGAGAAGGACCCATCTTTTGAAGGTGTTTTTTTTCTTGGAGTTAAGACGACAGGTATCTTTTGCAGGCCCACTTGTACTGCAAGAAAACCCCTCAAAGAAAATGTCGAATTTTTCAATAACACCAAAGAAGCCATAATCAATGGTTACCGGCCGTGTAAAATTTGCAATCCCCTGAATAAATTAAATGAAACGCCTGAATATGTGATTGCAATTATAGAAGAACTGAATGCGGATCCACGATTAAAATTTAAAGATTATGACCTCTTGAAAAAAGGGATAGAACCCAGCAAAATCAGAAGATGGTTTTTAAAAAACCATGGTATCACTTTTCAGGGTTATCAAAGAATGCTTCGAATAAATACTGCATTCAAAAAAATTCAAAATGGTCAGGCTGTCACATCTACAGCATATGATAGTGGTTATGAGTCGCTGAGCGGTTTTGGGGACTCTTTTAAAGCAATTTTTGGAGTATCACCCAGGAATGGTAAACTACAACAGATCATTGATATTACCAGAATAGAAACACCCTTGGGACCAATGTTCGCTTGTGCTGTTGAGCAGGGAATCTGCCTTTTGGAATTTACAGACAGGAAAATGCTGGAAACTCAGTTTAAATCACTTGCCAGAATGTTGAATGCTAATATTATCCAGGGAAAAAACCATAATTTTGATTTATTGGAACAACAGCTCAGAGAATACTTCGAAGGCAAGAGAAAGGAATTCACTGTTCCTGTCTTTACCCCAGGCACAGAATTTCAAAGAATGGTTTGGCATGAACTTCAGAATATTCCCTATGGTTCTTTAAGAACATACAAAGAACAGGCTTCGGCCATTCAAAAACCGAAAGCTGTCAGAGCAGTCGCAACTGCAAATGGTATGAACCGGATTGCAATTATTATTCCCTGTCATAGAGTCATTGGCAGCGATGGTGAACTAACGGGGTATGGAGGCGGAATATGGAGAAAGAAAAAATTGATTGAACTGGAACAGAAATTCAACATTTAATTCACTTATTGTATTCTACAAACATGCCAGCTCTCCGGGTTTCTAATTTTCAACTTAATTCGCATTATTAGCTCAATTTGAAATAGTGGTATACTTAAATGCTTATGAACAAAAATTCCAAATCTAACTATTTCTTAATCCCATCTTAATCCAAGTTTAATCCATACTTAATCAGATAGTTTTATAAATCTACTATTTTCATTCTGTAAAACTGAAAAATGCATATTCTTCTTTACTAAAAAATATACTCATGAAAATCACAATTAAAAATATGAATTGTCCTGCGAATATTCTTTTTGTCAGGATGGAATTGGAAAGATTGAGCATACCTTACAAATCTCTTGAAATGGGATCCGCTGAACTTTATTATGTTCCGGCCCAAACAATAAGGAAAGAACTAAGTAAAGCATTATCAACCTACGGATTAAAAATTGTGTACAATGACAGAAGTATAATTATTCAGGATATTAAATCTGCTATTTTCCATTATGAAGATAACACCGATATAGAGAAAAGAATTGATCTTCCTTCATATGTTGCTGAAGCAGTAAATTATCCCTTTCCCGAACTGAATAAAATATTTTTAAATGAAACCGGCAGTAGTATTGAAAAATATTTTCAATCGAAAAAAATTGAACGCGCTATAATATTACTTATGCGTTATAATCTCACCCTCAACGAAATATCTATTCAGCTCAATTATAACAATGTTGAAGAATTTATCCAAAATTTTAGAATTATTACCGGAATGATGCCGGATCGCTATAAACAGCTTAGGAACAAGCAAAATATCTTTGCAAAAAGGATAGGACAAAAAGCAGTTCTTCAATAAGATACATTAATTTATCCTAAATCTACTTCAGCCATTTTAAATTTATCCCGAATTACGTTTTATATAATGCATTCATTACTTTTGTCTATCTCAATCAGTATTAAGAAGGAATGGACGGAAAAAACCGGGCAGATATAAAACCAGGAGCACAGGTAAAGATAGTACTCAAACAAGATCAACGCAGCGGAAAACTAACAGAGGGTATTGTTTCGGATATTCTGACCAATTCTCCCAATCATCCCCATGGGATTAAGGTCAGATTACAAAATGGACTTATTGGGAGGGTGAAAGAGATATTAGAAATTAAATGATACTTATTTTGTAAAATGTCCCGCAGTAGGGATAATCTCCGTTTTTGACCACTATTAATATATTGATCAGAATTTTTTATTTTGTTTGAAAATAGTAACTTTTGCCAACCGGAAGTATAATTAGCTCTGCATTAATTTTATTCAGCCTTTTTTCATTTTTTAAAATTTCTACTGGCTCTCCAAGAGGCTCATAAGTAAAGTCAAAAGTGCCATAATGCATTGGAATAAATTGTTTCGCTTGCATCTCATTTGCGGCTTTAACAGCATCGTACGGCGAAGTGTGATTCGCAGACATAAACCATTCCGGCTTGTAAGAACCAATGCCCATCATGCATATATCAATACCATTAAACAAATCAGCGGTTTGCTTAAAATGACTGCCATAACCGCTATCCCCACCAAAAAATATTTTCTTTCCGTTTGCCTCAATAACAAAGCTGCCCCAAAGGTGTTTGTTTGTATCCCATAAGTGACGCTTGCTCCAATGCCTGGCCGGCATAAAATAGATTTTGATTTTAGAGGTATCTGTTTCATATTGCTGGTACCAACCGGCAGTTTGAACCTTAGGATTTTTAAGTATTTTTGCAAACCAATGCTCCATTCTCAGCCCTGAAAGGATCTCAGGACTCTTGTTATTACGATAGATCAATTGCAGGCTTTTCTCATCCAAATGGTCGTTATGATCATGACTGATCAGTATATAATTGATATTTCGAAAAAGATCGGGATCAAAAGGCATGGGACTCATTCGTTTTGCAGAACCGGATTCAAAAAATACAGGATCGGTAAGTATAGATACGCCATTGATTCGAATAAAAAAACTTGCATGCCCGAGCCAAATGATAACGTCATCATGGTTACTTAGAAATGTAGTATCTATTGTAACAGGCAATTGAAAAGAATCGTTCTTTTTGAATTCCTTTTGAGGATTTGATCCGATCAAAAATTTTATTCCCTTACCAATGGTAGGCTTAAATTGCTTGCCAACATTCATAAACCGCTTGTGTTTGCCGATTGGATTGCCTTTCCATTGATCATCCGGAAGCAATGATTTTAGTTGAGGATTTTTTAAATATGATCTCACGCTGTCATTTTGCGAATAAACTATTGATGCAGTCTTAAAAACTGATATCAATAACAGCCAAACACAAATTCTAATAAATGTGCTTCTTTTTCTATTCTTGTTGAATGTTTTAATATTCTGCGATTTAGTGAAGAAATCCTAATACAAATTAAGCGTTAAATTATGAGAAAATAACGTAGCCGGCCATCCTAAATAATAACGAAAGTTTCTACATAAAGTATCAGCTAACTTCTTTTCCGCATTTTTCAAGGTATTTTTTTGCTCCGAACTTTTTAATTCTCTTTTCTAATTGAACGGCCTCACTCCTACTTTCGAACGATATTGAACAAACAAGAATCCAGGCTAATCCTCTTGAAATATACAGCATTTTTCGACGATTGTGCTCAACGATTCCTCTGTCCGGATCAGATGTCTGGCCGTTATAGAATCTGTTATGGCTCTTGCTGTATAGTAAAAGGTATAAAACATCTAAAAGCATCCAATTTTAGGGTCTAATTTTTTTATGTTATAACCTTATCATAAGAATCAATTCGATTTTTTCGCTGGGTCCGATGGATTTAATATCAGGTCACGATTTACTTTGATTTTAAAAATAAAAACAACTCTCTCGGGGAAATATTTCAAATGTAAAATGTATGGATAGTTTTTTTTATCAGGTATGAAGTGTCTTTTAATAATATATTATGTGTATCATTTGAAACCAGTATATTTTTTAGCTTCAAATGATAGCAATTCAATTCTTGCCGGTTCGATCTAAATATCAATCAATCTACAATTTGAAAGTGTCAACCATGATATGATACCATCAAAAGTATGCCTCTAGATCTTTTTCATTTTTCGCTGCTACAAAATTTCAAATAGACTATACCTTGTATGTAATCAATTAACCTAATACTCTGATTTATGAAAACTATTTTATTGCGTATGCTAATTTTAGGCCTTATCTGGACAGGCTGTACAAAAGAAAAAGATGTGATAAATACTACAGGGGATCAACAAATTACTGAAGACCAACCAATTAGTGCAAATTTAAAAGCTGGTAACACATCAGGTGTTATAATGCAGGCTTTTTACTGGAATGTACCCATGGGTGGGACCTGGTGGGGAACCATCCAGGGCAAAGTTTCTTCCTGGGCCGGTATCGGTATTACAGCCATTTGGTTACCACCCTCATGCAAATGTGCCAGTGGTCCATATTCATGCGGATATGATCCCTTTGACTATTATGATTTTGGAGACTACAATCAAATGGGCACTACCGAAACAAGATATGGTTCAAAAAGTGAGCTCCTATCTTGCATCAGTGCAGCACACAGTGCCGGCTTAAAAGTTTATGCCGATATTGTGATGAACCATCGTGCCGGCGGAACTTCGCAATATAACCCGAATACAGGAACGTATACAAATACTAATTTCAATCCCCTGGCCTCCGGCATGTTTTTAAGCGGCTACAATGATTTTCACCCAAGTACGTATGAAACTTCCGATGCCGGGACTTTTAGCAATTACCCGGATATATGTCATAAAAACCCATGGGTAGCCGCAAATTTGTGGGGAAATTCAAATTCTGTTGCAAAATATTATAAGGGCACAATGGGATATGACGGCTGGCGTTTTGATTGGGTAAATGGTTATTCACCGGCCTATGTTAAAAGTTTTGTTTCTTCAGCTTCCGGATTTGCTGTCACTGAATATTGGGGAAGTGTTAGTCAGATCCAATCATGTATTAATTCTTCAGGCGTCAGCTCATTTGATTTTCCTTGCATGTATGCATTGCAGGCTGCTTTTACTACGAATAATAATTTAGCACTTCTCAGCAGCACAGCAATGTTATGTAAGAGCAACCCGAGTAAGGCTGTTACTTTTGTCACAAACCATGATGCAAACTATGTTACTACCAATAAACTTCTGGCATATGCATTCATTCTTACCCATGAAGGAACACCTTGTATTTTTTATACGGATTATGAATCTGAACTCAATAAATCTGCACTCAATACGCTAATCTGGATCAATAAAGCTCTCGTTTCAGGAACTACAACTGTTCTTTATGCTGATAATGATGAATACATTGCTAAAATGAGCGGTTCTCCGGGTCTTGTTGTGTATATCAATACTTCCGGTTCAAATCTTTCAAGATCTGTAACAACAAACTGGACAAGCAAAACGATCCATGATTTTGCGAACAACTGGGGAACCAATTACTCAACTAATAGTTCGGGTGTTGCTACTATTTATGCCCCTGCTAAAAGCTATACCGTTTGGTCTACTCAATAAAAAATTAAATAGTTTAATTAATAAGCCATTAAGTGCCAATGATTACCCGGATATTAAAAGCACTTATTGGCTTATTTTTCCACCCATCAAATTTCAATTGCAATTCTATAACCCCGGTCTAAAGACCGAGGTTATTCATAATTTATTCTCAATATATTGCTCGGAAAGCTCTAGATATTTTTAATTTTCAACTCTTAATTCGCCTTAATAGTCTGGTTATGCGAATTATAGTTTCTTAAAAACAGGATTCATTATTTTAGAATATTTGTAGTTATAAAAAGGGATCGGACAATAAAAGTCGTTCTAATAATACGCATTAAATCTGACCGGAAAATATGTGCATTCTTGATCAGACCGGCACTTATAAACTAATGTATTTAATGCTATTTTTTTGTATTTTCAGCCAATTAAACAAACCGGCCAGTCATGAAGATCCTGTATGTACTTATTCTTTATACTATTGCTTGTATTTCCGCGAAGTCCGATACAATTACAGATAGTTTATTTAATGAACTAAACAAGGCTATTGAAAACAGAGGTCACTATGATTCAATTAAAGTCCAAAATATTCTTGATCTAAATAGATTACTTGCAGCGAATTATGGTGCTGTCAGTCCAAAACTACAATTCTATATTTATCTTAGGTTATGTAAAGAATATGAAAGTTTTAATTTTGATTCGGCCTTTGTTAACGTAATAAAACTACAACAGACGGCATACAAAATAAATGACAAAGTTGATATAGCAATTTCCAGGATGGAACTTGGTTTTGTCTACCTTTCTTCCGGCATGTTCAAAGAAGCGATTGATACATTGCAATCCATCCAGTCAAACCAATTACCAGACAGTCTTAAAATTGGCTATTTTGGCATGATGTCACGAACTTATTCCGATCTGGATGGGTACGATAAAAATAAGTTATTATCCAGCCGGTATCTGTCTCTTACAAATGATTATATAGACTCTGCCATCAGGTTATGTGATTCAAATTCGCTTGGATATCTCCAATTAATGGGCGTTAAATATATAAAGAATTCAAATATAGAAAAAGGACTGGCGAATTACGAAAAATTGCTTCAGCAGTTCAAGCTGGATGCCCACAATTTAGCGATGACTAAAGCAGCACTTTCCACCTTATATAAAGCAAAGGGCCGGAGAGATATAGAAATTAATTTATTGATCGAGGCCGCTATTTATGATATCAAAGCATCGGTAAAAGAGACGCTGGCAATGAGAAACCTGGCACAAAGTTTATATGAAAAGGGAAATATAAAAGAAGCATATCGTTTTATAAAAATTGCAATTGACGATGCATCCTTTTATAACGCAAGGCACCGTAAGGAAGATCTTGCCACTATACTACCAATTATTGAAAAACGGGAAATGGAGTCCATACAAAAACAGAAAAAACATATAATCCAGTATTCAGTTTCCATGACAATTCTTTCAATTATAGTTGTAGCACTCTTTATTGTAATATACCGGCAATTCATAAATCTGAAATCAGCTAAAAATATTATATCGAAAATAAATAACAACTTACAGGAAACCAATAACAAACTGACCGAAGCCAATAAAATTAAAGAGGAGTATATCGGCTATTACTTTAATATTTATTATGAATACATTGATAAAATTGAGCAGTTCAAAAAAATACTAAACCGGAAACTGACCGCAAAAATGTATGGAGATATCGAAACTATTGTAAATAATCTCGATCCAAAAAAAGAAAGAGAAGAATTGTACATAAGTTTTGATAAAGTTTTTCTAAAATTATTCCCTGACTTTGTAAATAAATTCAATTCGCTATTCAATAAAGAAGATAGAATTGTCTTAAAAGATGACCAGTTACTTAATAGTGATTTAAGAATTTTTGCGCTTATCCGAATAGGAATCAGCGACATGGAAAAAATATCTAAAATATTGGGCTATTCCGTTAATACAATTTATACCTACAAAACCAAAATAAAAAACAAATCAATTGTAGAAAATGACGAATTTGAGCGACTGATTAAGGAAATTTAAACCATTTCATTTTAACAGGAATTAATATCGAATTAATATTTTCCCCTGTAAATACAATTACAAATTATTATTAATAATGTGTATAAGGAGTTGAAAATGACAATCCCGTAGGGCTCGTATGTTTGTAGATGACAGATTGACCGGTAAATTATATAATTAGCATTAGCTTCTTTTTAACTCTTAATTCGCATTAATAAGTATATAATGATGAGATTATTAAGTTTTTCGTATCTATATTCGAATTTTAATTCCAGGTATTTTTTTTTAAAAAATGTAAATTAAACATTGACATCAATGAAAAACTTCACAAATATTAATTGATTCAAAATGAATATAACATACCGATATTTATTAATAATAACTTTTACAGCCATAATCTCCTGTACAGGTAAAAAAAGATTCAATCTGAATGGTACGGTGGCAAAGCAATATCCTGTATCGTTTCTTTCTTCCCAACCATCGATTTACGATCACAAAATATATTGCAACATAGAATTGCGTGCTAAACCGAATGGTGACACAATTTTATTTGCATCGTTCATTGAAAACAATTCAAATGACACAATAACTATAAACCCGGGTGATTTGCAAATTGAGACTTCAAAGAATATCAGATCGGATGTAACCTGGTATGTTAAAAATAAACTTGTTATACATCCAAAATCGGTGGATACATCCTTCTTTATGTTTTCACCTTTTAACAATCTTACTTTGTTTAATAGAATAGATTATAACGGAGATATGGATTCCGTTTACTATATTACAATTAATTTCATTCATAAATATTACAATCAAAAGCTTTTCGGAGAAAGGATAAAATTTAGCCTGGATAAGGAAAATTATAATAAGTATATTAACCAATACGCTCTAGAAAAAAAGATAAAACTATATCGAATCAAAAAACAGGATACATTAAAGGAGAAATTAATTTCAAACGTAAAAGAACAAAATAAAATACGCCATAAGAAGAATGGATCAAATAATGTGGAAATATCCAGTTCAGATATTATGATTGAAGGTGCAGTTATAAGGCTCAATTTTTACAGCCTTGATTCCGACCTTTTTCTTCAGGGTAAAATCATTAATCATGGAGAAAATGTGATAAAACTGAACCCGTTGCTTTTAACACTAAAAGTCAGGGATAAGATAATAAATCCCCATATTTTATCCATCCTCAATTCGGTTTCCCCATTGGACACCGTTAATTATTATATCATACGCGGAGGGCGCCTTGAAATGAAATTGAAATATGATAGCAGTGCTAACCCTGAATTTTCATTATTGAATAAAGGATTGATTTTTCAGGATATCAATAAGGAAGTTTTCCCCGAACCATTATATTTTGTTGAGGACACAATCAGTTTTAAAGGATATTGAAATATTGATTTTTATTTTTATCCGATTAACAATATAGAAATGTTATCGCAATTAAGTTCCATACGAATTTATATTTCATTGATACTTTCTTATGCATTTTAAATTGTAACACCCTCAGTAAGAAGTACTATTGATTATTATAAGCTTTCCCCATCTATATTCGATTTTTAAAATTAGGTATTTTATTATTATGGAGCGTATTTTAAACTACGGTAATGAAACGGGTGAATAACTTGTTTCTTGCCGACTCTTATTAATTTCATTTAAATACCTAACCTATTTATTCCAATGAAAAAAAGAATTGATTTTTTTCTTAAATGCCTGCTTCTAGTAGGTATTTTGAGTTGGACAAGTTGTTCAAAGGATAAGGATTTTACAAATCTTCCTGACAACCAACTTAGCGCAGATGACCAACCATTTAATGCAAATTTAAAGGCTGGTAATACTTCAGGTATTATCATGCAAGGTTTCTATTGGAACGTGACCGCCGGGGGAACCTGGTGGGGCACTGTGCAAGGTAAAGTATCTTCTTGGGCAAGCGCTGGTATTACAGCAGTGTGGCTTCCTCCTTGCTGTAAATGCCAAAGCGGTAACCAATCTGTTGGTTATGACCCATACGATTATTTTGATTTTGGAAATTTCAACCAAATGGGTACTACTGAGACAAGATATGGTTCAAAAACTGAACTTACATCTTTAATAAGTGCGGCTCACAGCGCTGGTCTTAAAGTTTATGCTGATATAGTAATAAATCATAACGCTGGTGGATCATTACAGGCAAATCCAAACACAGGTGGAAATACCTACACATCATTTATTGTGGCTTCAGGCTTGTTTAATCGCGGCTATAATGATTTTCACCCCAGTACTTATGAAAAATCTGATGAAGGTACTTTTGGCTCATATCCCGATTTATGTCATGTTAGTCCCTATGTTTCAGGATGGCTTTGGTCAAACTCCAATTCGGTTGCAAAAACTTACAAAAGTATGGGATATGATGGTTGGCGTTTCGACTATGTGAAAGGGTTTCATCCTTCGGTTGTTAAAAGCTGGATTAGTTCCGCCGGCGGTTTTGGAGTTGGAGAGTGCTGGGATGGAAATGTTAGTGTTGTACAATCATTTGTCAGTGCATCCGGTGTGAGTGCATTTGACTTCCCATGTTTGTATGCTATGCAGACCGCATTTACCGGCGGTAATTTAGCAGCTCTTAGCACATCTGCCATGTTATGCAAGAGTAACCCATCCAAAGCCGTTACTTTTGTTACAAACCACGATGAAAACTATATTACTTCCAATAAACTCCTGGCCTATGCCTTCATTTTGACCCATGAAGGAACACCATGTATTTTTTATACCGATTATGAATCAGAACTTAATAAAACCAAGCTTAACAACCTGATCTGGATCAATAAAAATTTGGCAGCGGGCACAACGACTGTTCTCTATGCCGACAACGATGAGTATATTGCTAAAATGAGCGGTTCTCCAGGACTGGTTGTGTATATTAATACCTCCTCATCGTCCCTGTCAAGATCGGTAACGACCAACTGGACCAGTGCAACTATCAAGGATTATACAGGTAATGTAACTACTACTGCCATTACCAGCAGTTCTAAAACAGTTACTATTTCAGCACCTGCAAAGAGTTACTCTGTATGGTCGACACAATAATATATGAGATAGTTTAAATCAAGAAGCCATTAAGTGCTGCAGGGTTAAGTGATATACAAAGCACTTAATGGCTCATTTAATTATCCAGAATAAATCCTTATAAACAAGAACTATGAATAACTTAAATCTAAGATTCCAGGTAATTGAAGAAAAATTTGGCAGTCATTCCGCTTTTAAGCTTGCAGACATTTTGACGGGAGAATACATTAGAATTCTTCCTTATCTGGGAGGTAGCATTAACAACATTTGTATAAGAAAAGATGACCGTTTGTACAGCATAATTAAGGGATATTCCTCATCGGAAGATGCACAAAAAAATATACGTTCCTCATTCAGGGGCTGTCATTTATTCCCTTTTCCAAACCGGGTAAAGGATGGTAAATATTCCCACAATGGTAAAAAGTACCATTTAGAGATAAACTTTCCACAGGAAAAAAATGCAATACATGGCCTGATTTATAACAAGGAGTTTAAAATCATTGGAGGGAAAGACGGACATGATCAATGTTCGCTGACCTTATTATATAATCCAAATGAATTACCGAAAGGATATCCTTTTAATTATTCCCTTGAAGTCCAATACTTATGGCAAAAGAATTCTAATTTTGAATGTACTTCTAAAGTTACAAATCTTTGCAATGAAGAGATCCCGTTTGGTATTGGCTGGCATCCATATTTTGTTGCCGGTGATACAAATGCTGATGATCTATGGATTCAATTTCCTTCTGAGCAAATCCTGAAAGTCGATAAACGCCTGATACCAACTGGAGCATCCAATGTCTATTCGGATTTTAATAAATTGACAAGGCTTGGCAAAACTAAATTCGATGATTGTTTTGTTTTAAAAAATGACTCAGCCCTTGCCGAAACTATAATTTTCAATAAAAAAGAAAATTTCGCTTATAAAATCTGGCAGGAAGTGGGAGAAGGAAAATTTAACTTTTTGCAGGTATATACTCCATCAACAAGGGATTCCATAGCTTTTGAACCAATGACCTGCGCTCCCGACGCCCTTAACAATAAACAAGGACTGATCAGGCTTGCTCCCGGAAAATCTATATCCTTAAGATGGGGTGTGGCAATTGTTCCTACCAGTTCAATAGGTTATTCTAAAGAATTTTCCAATGTCGCTTATCAGAGTCCAATATAATCGCCAGAACTCTTTAAAACGATTTTAACAATTTAAAAGCAGCCCTGGAACGAGCTAATGTAGCAAGAAACCAAAATATAATGTTTAAGCAATTTACATTTCTATTCATAACGTATTTTATTTTCAAACTACATAAAATATTTATCTGAATTATACCTTCTTTAATTGAACATGGTTCATGTCAACATAAATTTATCGAACAAGTGCGATTTTCCATCATTAGTTTAAAAGAGAAAGAAATGTTCTTCTGTCTTAAGCAGAGCAGAAAAGTGGTTACCCAATTAACAAAATAATTTCGTATATTACAGTGTGAGGAGGAAGTATTTCCATTGGGTGTATTCCTGATAAAGCTGTGAAGTAATTAATGTTAATTGATATGTCCACAAGGTCTGGAAATAAATTGTTAAAAAAAACTGTAAAACATAATCAACACCTTTATGCATTGTATTTAGTCATAAGATTCTTTGGGAAAATTAAACAAACACCAAAAAAATGGAGCCTTCAACTTTTAATTATTTTACCTGGGTTCATTTCAATGTTTTCTCAGGAAACAGAAATTACAGAGAACTTTATTCATTATACCAATAAAGATGGCTTATCGAATCCTATTATAAGATCCATAAAACAGGACAAGTATGGATTTATGTGGTTTGCAACTGAAGATGGCGTGGATAAATTTGATGGTTACGAGTTTAAGACCTATCGATTCGACAATAAAAATCCGAATTCTTTGCCCGATAACTTCATTTATACTTTATATCCAACAAAAGATGGGGGGATGCTGGTAGGAACAAATGTCGGTGGTTTTGCTAGATACAATGTTGCAACCGATAATTTTAAAGTATATCGTACAAATCCACATAACACTAACGCTCTCAGTAATAATAAAGTATTGGCTATAATGGAGGATCATAAGGGAAATTATTGGGTAGGAACTGATGGAGGCGGTCTTAATTTCTATGATATGAAGACAGATTCTTTTACTGTTTATCAGCATAATTTGAATAATCCAAATAGCATCCTTAACGATAATGTGTCGGGCGTACTGGAAGATAATATAGGAAATATCTGGGTCAGAACATTCGCCGGCCTGAGTAAACTTGACCCAAAAACAGGAACTTTTACCAATTATGTTTTACCGGGAACAACCGAAAATGACCGGATGAATGAGAATATGATATTGGATAATGCCGGAATTATCTGGATGGGATGGAATTTTCAGTTGGTTAAATTTAATACAGGCACATCTGAATTGGAATTCGCTCCTTTTAAAGCAACAGACAGGCCATTATCTGAAATTCTTTCTGTTTGTAATCACGACAAAGATCACCTATGGATTTCTACAACCCATGGTATTCATTTATACAATAAGAACAACTTCAATGTGCAAAGTTTTTATGCAGATAGCAAAAATCCCAGGGCCCTTCAAAACGATTATTCAAATGCAGTTTTTATAGACAGATCTGGTGTACTATGGTGCTCCGGACTTTCTAAACTTAGTCTGAATACCAAAAAATTCAAAAACTACCGTTTTAAGATCGTCGACCCGGAATCGCGGGGAGGAGGCAGAATACGTGCCATACTAGTTGATTCTCAAGGCAAATACTGGGTAAGTCTAGTAAATGGAATTGCAGTTATTGATCCAAAAACCAATACAACACATTATATATTGGTCAACTCAAATGATCCTTCAAAACCATTTAATTCCTCGCCTACATGTTTTATGGAAGATAAAGATCTTAATATATGGATCGGTCAATGGGGTACAGGAATAACTATTTTTAAAAATGGTGATTTAAAAAACTTCAAAAAAATAATACCTCAGTCCGGCATTAAGGGAGATCTTCAGGATGGTATAATTCAAACGTTGTACAGGGATTCATATGGTAATATATGGTTTGGTACAGGATTGGGACTGGATTTATATAACCCGAAATCAAAAAAGTTTCGACATTTTGGTTACGATCCATCGGACTCCAATTCAATCACTCAATTCGGTGTACAATCAAATTGTATTCTGGAGGATGTTTATGGAAATATTTGGGTTGGAACATGGGGTGGTTTAACAAAAATGACAATTTTAAACCCTGAGAAAGGAAGCTTTTACTCAAAATATAAATTTAAAAGATACCGGAATAATCCGGACGATCCTTCTTCCATAAGCGATAGTCGAATCATATCGATGCTTTATGACAAAGAAAAGTATCCGAATAAAATATTTACGGGAACTTGTGGAGGAGGAATGAATGTCATTCATTTTAATAATGAAACAGGGATAGATTCAATTTCCACCTATACTACTAAGGACGGGCTTTCAAACAATGTTGTTTATGGAATTCTTTCCGATGCGGAAGGGTTTATCTGGATGAGTACAAATGATGGACTGTCAAAATTAAATCTGAAGACAAATGAGTTCAGGCGCTACAACGTCGATGACGGATTGCAGGACAATGCCTTTTATTGGGGTGCCTGTACAAAAGGGAAAAATAATGAACTGTTTTTTGGAGGAATTAACGGAATGAACAAGTTTAACCCTGAAGAAATTCAAAACGATCCGATTCCTCCGGAGATAGTATTCACTGATTTTAAAGTACTAAATAAGACGGTTTTGCCCGGACAAAAGGTTAACAACCACATTATTCTTGACAAACCGATTAATAATACCGATTCTATAATATTATCCTATAAAGAAAATGTGTTTTCTTTTAAATTCGCCGCTCTGCACTATGCCTATCCAATGGATAATAAATATAAATACAAAATGGAGGGCTTTGATAAGGAATGGGTTGAAACGGATGCTAATTCCCGCACAGCAACATACACCAATCTGGATCCGGGCAATTATATTTTTAAAGTAAATGCAGCTAATTATGACGGAATTTGGAATAATGAAGGTGTTAAAATTGTAATTATTATTACGCCTCCTTTCTGGAAAACATGGTGGTTTAAATTGATTACCATAGCAATAATTATCTTTTTACTATTGTTAACTTATTATTTAAGAGTCCGACAGATCAGGATCAGAAATAGATTATTAAAAGATCTGGTTGAAAAAAGAACAAAGGAACTTCATGAAAAGAATCTGATTCTCCAACAACAAACTAATAATTTAAATGAATCCAATGTTATACTTGAAGAGCGTCAACAACAAATTGAAGAGCAGGCAGAAGAACTAACTGCCCAGCGGGATGATTTGAATGAAGTAAATGCGGTAAAAGATAAATTGTTTTCAATTATAGCACACGATCTGAAAAATCCTTTTAACACATTAATGGGATTCATTGAATTGCTTCAAATGCGTTACGATCATTATGCTGATGAAAAAAGAAAAGAAATGCTTTCCTATGCCAAGAACTCCGCTGACGATATTTATAACCTTTTGGTAAACCTGTTAAACTGGTCTAGAGCTCAGAGAGGTGCTATAGAGCTGAACCCTGAATTAACAAACCTTGTAAATTTAATTAATGAAAATCTGTCCCTAGTAAAGAATCAGGCAGCCAATAAAAATCTCGAAATTCAATTTTCTGCTGTACCGAAAGAGGTAACTTTATATCTCGATGCCGATTTGATTAATGCTGTTCTACGGAATTTACTGACAAATGCTATTAAATACTCTCACACCAACGGAAAAGTTGAATTGAGTTGTTCAGTCGGTGATAATAGTGTTATAGTGTCGATTAAAGATAGTGGTATTGGAATATCCGAAGAAGATATGAAAAAACTCTTTAGAAATGATATTCATTATTCCACTTCCGGAACGAAAAATGAAAAAGGAACGGGACTCGGATTGATCACCTGTAAAGAATTTATTGAAAAACACTATGGGAAGATATGGATGGAAAGTGAATTGGGTAAAGGATCCACTTTTTATTTCAGTTTGCCGATAACAGTGAACAGTCATCAGTGAACAGTCATCAGTTTACAGATCACAGATCACAGATCACACAATTTAAATTGATAAAAAGAAATAGAAAATGAGACCAGACATCAAATTTTTTTCAAAGAATTTAATTACTCTGTTTATTGCAATAGGTATAAATATTCTTACGTTCGGGCAAGACATAAATGATAACTATCCAATATACACTGGCAATGATTTGGGGATAACCTATTCTGCTGCAGAAACCAAATTTAGGATATGGGCACCTTCTGCTTCTGGAATTTTGCTGAAACTTTACAACGAAGGGATGGGAGGAAAAGCTATTCTGACTGATTCTTTGAAAAAGGATATTTCAGGCACCTGGATCATTAGCCTTAAAGGTGACTTGGAAAACAAATACTACACTTTCCAGGTCTGTACTGGTAATAAATGGAACAACGAAGTTGCAGATATTTATGCTAAAGCAGTTGGTGTAAATGGCGATCGCGGCATGATTGTCAATCTGGAACAAACCAATCCCACAGGTTGGATTGCAGACAAACGTCCTGTGTTAAAAAGCCCAAATGATATAATAATCTGGGAAGTCCATACCCGTGACTTCTCAGTAAACCCTTCCTCCGGAATTAAAAATAAAGGTAAATTTCTTGCCTTTACTGAAAAAGGAACCAAAAGTCTGCAAGGAGAAAAGACAGGATTGGATCACCTTGCAGAAATGGGGATAACACACGTTCACATTTTACCAGCCTTTGATTTCAGTTCTATAGATGAAACCAAACTTGAAGAAAATAAATTCAATTGGGGATACGACCCTAAAAATTTTGACGTACCGGAGGGTTCCTATAGCACAAATCCTTTCGATGGAAATGTCCGGATACGTGAGTTCAAAGAGATGGTCATGGCATTACATAAAAGCGGTATCAGGATTATAATGGACGTTGTATATAACCATGTGTCATCAGCACCCAACTCCAATTTTGAACAAATCGTCCCTGGGTATTATTTCAGACATAATGCAGAGGGCTCTTTTAGCAATGGTTCGGGGTGCGGAAATGAGACCGCTTCTGAAAAACCAATGATGCGGAAATTCATGATCGAATCCGTTGCTTATTGGGCCAAAGAATATCATATTGATGGTTTTCGTTTCGATTTAATGGGTCTGCATGATATTGAAACCATGAATGCTATCCGGGCAGCCTTGGATAAAATAGATACTACCATATTTGTATATGGTGAAGGTTGGACGGCCGGAGACTCTCCTCTCCCACCCGAAAAACGTGCGGTAAAGGCCAATGCCTCACTTTTAAACGGTGTGGCTGTTTTTAATGATGATCTTCGTGACGGGATTCAAGGCAAATGGGATTTGAAAACTGACCCGGGATTTATTTGTGGAAAAGCAGGAACAGAAGAAAGTTTAAAATTTGGAATTGTAGCCTCTACAGCTCACCCCCAGGTTGATTATCATAAAGTAAACTACTCAAATAAACCATATGCTGTTAAGCCAGCCTCAACTATTAATTATGTTACCTGTCACGACAATTTATGTTTGTGGGACAGGATCAACAGTACTTGCCCTCGGGCAACAGAAAATGAAAAACTCAGGATGCAAAAATTAGCCAATGCCATAATTCTTACATCTCAGGGAGTGGCATTTCTTCAGGCAGGTGAAGAAGTTGTCCGGACGAAACACGGAGTCAGAAATGCGTTTAATTCACCCGATTCAATAAACTGGATTGACTGGTCGGGTAAATCGAAATATGCAGATGTATATTCATATTACCGAAGTCTGATACAGTTGCGTAAAAACCATCCGGCATTCAGAATGCCAAACAGCGATATGATCAGAAGCCATCTAAGTTTTCTCGATATGCAAAGACCGCTTATGATTGGATATTCTATTTCAGGAAATGCAAATGGTGATAAGTGGAAAGATATACTGGTCTATTTCAATGGGTCTGCAAATGATGAACTCATTGAATTACCATTGGGTAACTGGCGCATTGTTGCAAACGGTAATGAAATAAATGAAACCGGATTAATGGTTCATGGTTTTGAAAAACCGATACAAAAAACATTCGTGGTACCAGCAAAATCAATGCTTATGCTGGTTGATAATAAAAGTATTCAATAGTTTCAGTTGATGGACAATAAAAATTCAAATTTAAAATTATCAGGTACATTCAGGTCACTTATTTGATGTAAATCAAAAGTTAAGTTTCCTTAATTTCAAATTATTTTCGTAAATTAGAAAGTATGGATAAAATATTTCCTCTTTGAATGTTATCGAGAAACATAATGTTAATTGATACGTACAAAAAGTCGGAAGCCGTTTATTCAAATACAATAACAGTCCTAATAAATTATTAATATGAATAATTCAATTTTACTATTCATTCGAAAAATCTATCAATTTCCCAAAAAATACTTACTTCAATTTTTAATTATTTTTGCAATTCCCATTTCATCCTTCGCACAGGAAGTAGAAATCACTGAAAACTTTGTTAATTATTCCAACAAGGATGGATTGTCTAATTCAATTGTACGTTCTATCAGGCAGGATATTTATGGATATTTATGGTTCGCAACCGAAGACGGAGTCGATAAATTTGACGGATACGAATTTAAAACCTACAGGTTCGACAATAAGAATCCAAATTCATTGTCCGATAATTTTATTTATTCATTATATCCTACCAAAGAGGGCGGTATGCTGGTAGGGACAAATGTGGGAGGCTTTGCCAGATATAATGTTGCTACCGACGATTTTACCGTGTACCGGTCAGATCCAAAAAACCCAAACTCACTCAGTAATAATAAAGTAATGGCTGTTTTCCAGGACCATAATGGAAATTACTGGATAGGCACTGCGGGTGGAGGTCTAAATTATTATAATGTAAAAACGGATTCATTTTCAGTTTACAAACATGATAAAAATAAGCCCAATAGCCTGTATAATGATAATGTATTTGGCATATTGGAGGATAACAATGGAATTATCTGGGTCAGAACCATCGCCAGTCTAAGCAAACTTGATGTTGAGACAGGGCTGTTTACCAATTTTGTTTTGCCAGGCACCACAGATAATGACCGGATGAATGAGAATATGATATTGGATGAAAACGGGATTATTTGGATGGGATGGAATTTTCAACTGGTCAAATTCAATACCAAAACTTCCCAGCTTGAATTTGCACAAATTAAACCCATTGCCAAGCCTATCTCTGAAATTCTTTCTGTGTGTATACATGATCGAAATCACTTGTGGATTTCAACGACCAATGGTATTCATTTATACAACAAGAACACATTTAATTTGCAGAGCTTCTATGCTGATAGCAAAAATCTAAGAGCATTGCAGAACGATTATTCAAATGTTATCTTTAAAGACAGGACAGGATCATTATGGTGTTCCGGGCTTTCAAAGCTTAACCTTAATACCAAAAAATTCAAACATTATCGATTTTCGATTATCGATCCGGAATCACGCGGAGGCGGAAGAGTTCGTGCAATTTTAGTTGATTCAAACGGCAGATACTGGGTTAGTTTAGTAAATGGCCTGGCTATTATAGAACCAAAATCAGGAGCAATTAAATACACTATGATAGAAAAAGATAATCCTGCAGCACTTTTTTCTTCATCCCCAATATGTTTCATGGAAGATAAGGACCATAATATATGGGTTGGTCAATGGGGTGATGGGATTACAATTTTAGAAAAAGGGGATTTGAAAACTTTCAAAAAAATCAAACCCCAACCCGGAGTAGAGGGATCCCTTATAGATGGAATAGTACAAGCCTTGCATCAGGATACATACGGCAATATCTGGATTGGAACCGAAAAAGGTGTCGATTTGTATAACCCGAAAACAGAAGAGTTTAGACATTTTCGTTATGACCCTGCCAATATAAATTCCATTACACAATTTGGTGTTCAATCCAATTGCATTCTGGAGGATGCATTTGGTAACTTCTGGATTGGAACATGGGGTGGTTTAACGAAAATGACTCTTTCAAACCCTGAAAAAGGAAGTTTTGGTTCAGAATATAAATTCAAAAGATATCTCAAAAGTCCCGATGAGCCAAGTTCATTGAGTGATAGCCGGGTAATATCCATGATGTATGACCGGGAGAAATACCCGAACATTATTTTTACCGGAACCTTTGGCGGAGGATTTAATGTCATCCATTTTAATAATGCGAACGGAAAGGATTCAGTTTCTACTTTTACCACCAAAGAAGGGCTTTCTAATAATGTTGTCTATGGAATTCTTTCCGATTCCGAAGGCAATATATGGATGAGTACAAACAACGGACTTTCAAAATTGAATTTTAAGTCTGGTATCTTTAGAAATTATACAGTAGATGACGGACTTCAGGACAATGCCTTTTATTGGGGAGCCTTTGCAAAGGGGAAAAAAGATGAATTATTATTTGGCGGACTGAATGGATTGAATGAGTTTAATCCGAAAGACATAACGAATGATTCAATTCCACCGGAAGTAGTCTTTACCGATTTCAGGTTACTTAATAAACCTGTTATGCCGGGACAGAAGATCAACAACCACATTATACTTAAAAACCCTATTAATAATACCGATTCTATTTTGTTATCCTATAAGGAAAATGTCTTTTCATTTAAATTCGCAGGTTTACACTATGCATTCCCTGGGGATAATAAATATAAATACAAGATGGAAGGTTTTGATAAGGAATGGGTTGAAGTGGATGCAAACTCCCGCACTGCCACTTATACGAACCTTGACCCTGGAGAATATGTTTTCAAAATAAACGCCGCCAATTATGATGGAGTATGGAATAATAAAGGAGCTAAAATTGTGATTACAATTCGGCCTCCTTTTTGGAAAACATGGTGGTTCAGATCAATATTGTTTATCAGTATAATTGTCATTCTGATTTCTTTTTATCTTATTCGGGTAAAAGCCTTAAAAGTTCGTCAAAGACACCTGGAAGCAGTGGTTGATGAACGCACAAAAGATCTACAACAGGCAAATAATGAACTTATAGAACAAAAAGAGGAAATACAACAGCAGTCTGAGGAGATTATGAGCCAACGCGATACGCTTGAAGAGCAGAATAATGTAATTTCACATTCATACAAACGTATTGAAATGCTTAGTGATTTCGGCCAGAAATTAACATCAACGCTGAACCTGGAAACAATTAATAACTTATTGTATAAATATGTATCAAACCTTATCGATATGCATGCATTCGGTATTGGTATTTATGTTGAAGACTTAAATCAGGTCTTATTTTCAAATTTTATTGAAGATGGAAAACCTGTTAAACCTTTTGCAAAAGATATCAATGATCCGAACAGTCTAACAGCATATTGCTTTAATAAACAGGAAGCCATTTGCATTAATGATATTGAAGTTGATTATTCCAACTATGTTAAAAACCTGAATGAAACTTCAACATCTCAAACTGCTCATTCGCGTATCCACATTCCTCTTACCGTAGAGAACAAACGAATTGGCGTTTTCATTGTTAATAATTATAAGCGCCAGGCTTATTCAGCCGACGACTTTGCAAACCTCAAAACATTGGCTTCTTACATTTCCATTGCCCTGGATAACGCCAATGCATACAAACAGATCAACGAAATAAATCGCAGTGTCAATGAAAGTATCAATTATGCGCAAAGCATACAAAGTGCGTTCCTGCCTACCAAAACAACATTGGATAAGCACTTTGAAAATTTTGTGCTCTTCAAACCAAAAGACATTGTATCCGGAGATTTTTACTGGTTCAGTCCGGTTGAAAAAGACACCGTCAAACCATTAAAAGTATATCTTGCTGTTGCGGATTGCACTGGCCATGGAGTGCCTGGTGCATTAATATCCATCATTGGCAATAACCTTCTGAATGAGATTGTCAATATTCGTAAAATACAGAATCCAGCACAGGTTCTGGAATTTTTAAATGTTGAGTTTCAGCTGGCTTTGAACCAGGACCAGTCGAGGAATAACGACGGAATGGACATCGTTTTCTACTATATTGAGGAGCTTCCCAATAACAAAAGTGGCAAATTCTCTGAGAACGGAAATAAAGAATTTAAAGTATTATTCTCTGGTGCAAAGAATCCATGTATCATTTGCCGGTCAACATCCGATACTATAGAAGTAATAAAAGGTTCCAGAAAATCAATAGGGGGTTTAAGAGCCAAGCGAAGCACGCAATTTTATACTACAGAAGAATTTATTCTGAATACAAACGATATAATTTACCTGATTACAGATGGCTTTATTGATCAACTAAACAAGGATAAAGACCGCTTTACACGTACGGGATTTATTGAAATGATCGAAAAATATAAGAATTTAAAGCTTAATGAACAAAAAGAAAAATTTGAAGAAATGCTCGAAGTGCATCAAAAAAATGAAAAACAAACCGATGACATTACGGTGGTTGGAATAAGACTCTGATTACTCTGACGAAAATTATATAAGAACGGTTAAAACAAGAGATATGGATACGATGGAGATGTTTAATCTTTTTGAACACAAACAAAAAATTGATAAAGAAATTCAGCTGTCCTATACAGGACCATTTGATAGTAAAGTACTTTCAGTACTGGGAGATTATATATCCGAGATTATAGGAAAAGATTCTATCGCAGGCCAAAAGCTTTTTAGAATATTTATTGAAATGGCGCAAAATATTTCTTTTTATTCGGATGAAAAGAGTTTGACCAATCAAAAAATCGGGATAGGTACTATTATTATAAGAGATGTGCAAAATAAATTATTTCTGCATGCCGGTAACATGATTAATAACAAAGATGTTGTTGAAATTATAGAAAAATGTGAAATTATTAATAGTCTGGATAGAGCTGGACTTCGTGAATTTAAACGCAAGCAGAGGAACCTGCCTCCGGGTGAACGGGGAACTGCAAACGTCGGACTTATACAGGTTGCACTGACTTCTGAAAACCCGCTTAAATTTGAAACAACGCGGGTTGATGAGAATCAGTCTTTTTTTTCAATAATCATTACTGTAAACAGATAAACCAAAAAATTTAGCAAATATTAATAAAATTATGGTTTAATATAAATCATTAACAACTCTTTACACGTAGAAATATAAAATAATTAAAGCCTAGAATTATGGATAATTTGGAAATTAAAGGAGAAAACGGGGAATATTTTATACCTACCGTTGATTTTAATGCAGCTACCGGGAATTTTTTAATTTCAGGAGCCTCGTATCTTGAGGATACCACAAAGTTTTATGAACCCATTCTTAATTGGTTAAAAGAATATACCAAGGAAACATCCAAACCTTTAAATTTGGAAATTCGGTTAAATTACTTTAATACAAGTTCTTCACGCAGCCTCCTGGATATGTTTTATATTCTAAAAGAATTTCAAAATAAAGGAGGTAAGGTAAATATCGATTGGTACATTAAACAATTTGACCATGATATGTATGAAGAAATTGAAGATTATATTCTCGATACCGGTTTGAAGATTAATGCCATAAGAACCGAGAAGCTTTAAACAGTTCGAATCAGACTCAAAGCATTGTATTTGAGCTTAGCTAGCACTGGCGGATTTAGTTACTAAATTATATTGATCTTTTTTTTAACCTTGCATATAGAACATCGATATTTTATACTTGCTATAAATTAGCCTGAATCTTAAATTTATCAATGCTACAATACAGAGTGATTTGCAAAAAGATGTCTAAATGAATATAAAAAACGACTTATACAATATATACCTTCAAGGCAACCAAAACCTTTTTCCCGAAAATATCTTTGATATTGAAAATATTGATCAATTAAAAGATGAAGTGAATCTCAGGAGCGGAACCCGATTGTTTTACAAAGGAGTATTTAATAGTAAGGTCCTGTCTATTCTGGGTCGCTATGTTATTCAGGTTATTGATAATGGTTCTATTATTAGCGAAAGCCTATTTAAAATATTTATAGAATTATCCCAAAATATTTCTTTCTATTCGGGAGAAAAAAGTCAGGGTGAATCAAAAGAAGGTTCGGGCATAATCTCAATAAGTTATATAGACAATAGCTATCATATACTAACTGGGAACATTATTAGTAATACTGACATGAAAAAACTCACCGATAAGCTCAATTTAATCGGATCATTAGATTATCAGGGTTTACGTGATCTGAAAAGACAACAGCGCAATCTGGAAAGAGGAAATAAAGGAACTGCCAATGTCGGATTAATTCAGGTTGCGTTAAATTCAAAAAACCCATTGAATTATCATTTCGATCGCATAAATGATGGGTATTCATTTTACTCTCTGTTGGTTATAGTCAATTCGTAAGATTACACAAGCTGTACAAACCTTTCTTATCGCGTTAATTGAAAGATATGGCACGCGTCCGAAAGATGCGCCAGGGAAATTTAAAAGCCAATATTCATTGGTTGCAAATTAAACTACTAAAAATAGTAATTCAACGAAATTTTTGAATAAGTAGGACTCATATTGAATTTATAATCATCCTTGATATCTTTGTTCACATATGCTCCAAGATTTGGATCGAAAACAGCATTTTGAGTTGTATGATCATATTTTAAATGAATATATCTCAATCCGAATTCTCCTCCAATACTAAAATTATCATCAAAGAAATATTCAACACCAAATCCCAATTCACCACCCCACATCTTTATATGCTTTATATCATCTTTGAATTCATCATCATCAACCCCATCGGTTTTAAGTTTTCCACTTAGCATGGGTTTTGAAAGACATAATGAGAAATAGGCCTGTAATTTATTTCGTTGTTTTACGAAGTATTTTACTCCAATATTTGGTATATATAAACTACCGGAAAAATCACTTTTATCAGAATATGAGACCATTTGATTTGTACTCCAATCATATTCTACACCACTTTCTTCATACTTAAAATTTGCATTTAAATATTGAAATCCGATAAAAGGAACAATTTTATTATTTATCTTATAACCAAAATAAGCACTATTAAAACTGATACCCGGTGATATTCCAAATGAGAGCTGACAATAACTATGGGCTGTTAAAACAATTAACGCAAACAATGCTGTTACTAATTTAGTTTTCATGAGAATATTTTTTAGTTAATAATAGGGTTTCCTGTATTACTTTTGCAACTTAATATAATAACTACCAACAGGTGAGTTGATGTCTAAAAACCGAATCTGTTTCTCAAATTTAAGAGATGTAATAACTTAATAAGTTTCCTATTGTGAGCCATTTCCAATCATAATCTTTCTATAACATCCTATCATGCGATACAAACTTAAAAAAAATATTCAATGTTCCAAAGAATCAATTGTGTTTTAATCCTATGGAACTGTTCTCAACTTAAAAACAGTCCATGTATCCGGATTTCTGATCTATAATCTATTCGGAATTAAGGTAATTGCAGGAATATTTCATTGCCAACGCCCAACAGCTAACACCCGACAACCCGCTATTTTATAGTTCACAGATTACAGATCACAGAGTACAAATCAGAACGACCCGTCAATTCCATATTATAATTCCATAATCTCTTTTCAACTTTTGAATTGCATTTTATAAAGAAAAAGATAATGTCATGGAATTATAATGACTTATCGATTTAAAATTCAAATTGGAATAAAAAATTTGCATTCTCAATAAACAGATTGTAATATTGATTACCTATTTAATTTATAGATGATTATAGGTTTCTTGGTCAAACTGCATTTGGGCGTTAGGTGTAAATCCGCCCAAATGCTTTTGACAAAAGTAAAACTAAAAAATAATTGAAAAATAGTAAATTAAAATTTATAAATATTTAATATTTAGAATTATATATATATCCTGCAAATAAATAAAACAAAAAGTTTAAATTTCTATTTGATAATTACTTAATTGTTATGAATTTATGTTTCAGCTTATAAGATTTATAATATTATTTCTTGTTTTGTTAATATTCGGTGGATATACAAAAACGTATGGCCAGGATTCCCAATCAATAGTAAGTGGACATATTATGGGTGAAGACAAAAATAATTTGCCCTACGCTTCAATAAGTCTTCTGAATTCAAACGATTCATCATTGGTAAAAAGCACTATCACTGATAGTATAGGCGTATTCCGATTTACTAAAGTTACTAAGGGTAATTATCTTTTATATGGTTCATATTTAGGATACAATAAGTATATTGTCCCAGTTTATGTAAATAGAAATGATTTATCAATTGATAGTATTTTTTTGCAAAAGTCAAATAAAATATTGGAGGAGGTTAATATATATGCAAAGAAGAAAACAATTGAAAAAACCCCGGAAGGATTTATATTTAACGTTGAAAATAGTATTATTGCATCCAATGGAACTGCTATTGACGCACTTAGCAAAGCACCTGGCGTTTTTGTAAATCAGCAGAACGGTATAAGTCTTAAGGGTAAAACAGATGTTTTAGTTATGATTGACGGAAGATCCTTAAATTTATCCGGAGAAGAAGAAATAAATTATCTGAAGAATATTAATGCTGAAAATATTTCTAAAATTAAAATTATCACGAATCCTTCTTCCAAATATGATGCAGAAGGTTCTGGAATCATTGATATTATTACTAAAAAGAGAAAAAACTACGGAGTAATCGGCACGCTCAAATATGATTATGCATTGGGCGAATATTCAACACATAAACCTGGTTTTGATATAAATTACAAAAACGGCTTTATTAATTTATATGGAAACTATACCTATGGATATGGAAAAACATTGAAAGAGGAAACAGAGGATATTTTATTTAGTGACAATAACATATCCTCTATTTATCATCAGGTAAACACAGCTGAAAAAAAGGAAAAATCAAATATATATAATGCCGGAGCTGATATTTCATTGAACAGCAATAATATATTGAGTTTGATGGCGAATGGATTTCAATATAACAAAAATATAAATGACTTAACCAATACTCTTATTTTTGAAAACCCTGCAATTCAAAATAATAAGATAATTACAACGAACTGCATTACTGAAAAAACCAAAAATTCAATGTACAGTCTTAATTATAAATGTACAATTGATACTTCAGGTAAAGAAATCACTGCAGAAGCTGATTATAATTCATACAGATCACCCGAAGACCAGCACATAACTAATGATTTCTTTAATAATAAGGAGTATTTATACTCACTTGACCCATCTTATGGAAATTCAATTCAGGATGTTACCATTGAAACTGTTAAAACCGACTTTATATATCCATTGGATACGGTTTTCAAATTTGAGATTGGTGGTAAATTGAGTTCAATAAATATGGATAATGATATTTCCTTTTTTAATATCACCAACGGTGTATATGTCAATGACACGAATATTTCTAATCGTTTCAAATATAAAGAAAACATACAAGCATTCTACGGAAATTTTAATTACACGAAAACAAAATTTAATTTACAAGCGGGTTTAAGATATGAAAATACGCAGAGTAATGGAAACTCCCTGACCTTAAACAGCAATATAAAATCCAATTACTATAAACTATTTCCTTCTCTATTTTTTGAATATAATATAAATGATAATCATCAATTAGATCTTGCCTATTCTTCCAGAATTGAACGACCTGGTTATTGGGAATTAAATCCGTTCAGATGGTATATTAATCCTTATTGTTATGCCGAAGGTAATCCCTGGTTGCTATCCGCGTATGTTAACTCCACGGAATTTTCTTATACCTTCCGTCAAAAACATACATTTACTCTGTTTTATGAAAGAACAACAACTCCCTTCACTCAAATACCTGAACAGGATAATACAAAGAATACCATCAGATTTATCGAGGTTAATTTGAAAGAACGAATATATTACGGAGCGTCGGTAAGTTCTACTCTAAATCCTTTTAACTGGTGGGAATCTTCCAACTCCTTAAATATATTCGAACAAAATGAAAAATCAGAATTTCTCAATAATAGCATCAATTATAGAATATTGGCGTTTGATTTCCAAACTACAAATAATATAATACTGTTGAAAGAACAAAAATTGTCGGTTGAAATATCATCTTATTATACATCACCTACGTTTCAGGGATTATTTAAAATTGGAGATTCATTTGATTTATCTTTCGGATTTAAAAAATATTTATTAAAAAATAAGGTTATCATTTCAATTTTATTATCAGATATATTTAATACTAATTCTCCGTCAGCAAGGGTTAATTACTTAGATCAGAATAGCAGTTATAAATTTAAATTAGATACAAGGTTAATCAGAATAAATCTGTCCTATAAATTTGGTAATGTTACTTTAGTACCAAACCGAAATCATAATACAGGTAATGAAGATGAATTAAAACGACTTGAAAATAAGAATAAATAAGAGTAATTAAAAAAATCTTTTGCAAAAGAAGATACCGATTGATGTCTGGCCACCAGAAATCTGTATCGAAGGTCAATCATGTAGACTTTAAATATATGTAGTCATAAAACTTCTGTGACTAAAAAAAAAGAAGTTGTTATTCGAAATATCTAATTTAAAATTTATTATTATGAAAAACAATAAGTTAAATTCAATTGGAACTGCAATGGACAAGTTGGAAGTTCTTAGTAATGAATCTTCGAAGAAGATAGCAGGTGGTTTCAAAATAAAAGAAATCAGAATTATTATTATTGTCTCTAAGTAAAAGTAAAGGCTACGCATTTGTGCGTAGCCTCTATGTTTCATAATCAAGGATTTAAGTTTTTCAACTATTTTCCATGTTAAAGCCTCCGGGTATTTTCCAAAAATTGACTTTTCTTAAGTGCGAATACTGAAATTAAACATTTTAATATCGGTGATTCTGTATAATGTTATGAATTAAACTTTTGTTTAAAAAAAAATGAAATTTTTATCGCAGTTTGATTCAATGGATTGTGGGGCAGCCTGTCTACAAATGATAGCTTGTCACTTCAAAAAGAAATATTCTCTGGAATATATGCGGGAATTGTGCTATTTAAACAGGGAAGGTTCCAGTTTAATTGATATAAATGACGGTGCTGAAAAATTGGGATTTCGCACATTAATGGCTAAAGTTAATATGGATCAGATAGTTAATGACTGCCCACTGCCTGGCATTTTGCACTGGAATCAAAATCATTACGTAGTATTATTCAAAATTTCAAAGAAAAACAAATTAAAATCTCTTTCCGGAAATAATATTTTATTTTGGATAGCAGATCCTGCACATGGTATTGTTAAGATTGATCTGAATACATTCGTTAATTCATGGATTAAAGGAGATGATAAAAAGGGAGTTGCACTTTTATTAGAACCCACTCCTTCATTTTATAAAAATGAATGCATTAAAGAAAAGAAAAAGGGCCTTGTTTTTCTTGTTAAATATCTCAAACCTTACAAAAAATATATTGGCCAATTGCTTTTAAGTGTATTTGCAGGAAGCATAATAAGCCTTATTTTCCCCTTCCTTACACAAATTTTAGTTGATTTTGGAATTGGCTATAAGGACATGAATCTTATATATCTCCTATTAGCATCTCAGTTAATGCTGTTCTTTGGCGAAATTTCTATTGAACTAATCAGGAACTGGATTTTATTACATGTAAATACACGGGTCAGTATATCTATCATTTCTGACTTTCTATTAAAACTGATGCGATTACCAATTAAATTTTTCGATATCAAAGCCTATGGAGATATAATTCAACGAATAAATGATCATCACAGAGTTGAAGAATTTTTAACCAATATAACGCTGGAATCTATCTTCTCAATCATTAATATTCTGGCATTTATCGCTATTCTTTTTTTCTATAATTTAAAAATAGCCTTTGCATTTATTTTATTAAGCTCCTTTTCCATTTTATGGATATTCATTTTTCTTAAAAAACGAAAACAACTAGATTATAAAAAGTTTCTCCGGCTAAAAGAAAATCAGGAAAATATTTTTGAGCTTATCATAGGTATGCAGGAAATAAAACTTAATAATTCCGAATCGTCTAAAAGATGGGAATGGGAAAAAAACCAGGCCAGACTTTTTAAAATAAATGTAAAGAGCCTGGCATTAGACCAATATCAAAAAACGGGATTTTTATTTCTGAACCAGTTTAAAAATATTGTGATCTCATTTCTGGCTGCCAGGGAAGTTATTCAAGGGAATATGACATTGGGTATGTTATTGAGTGTTTCATATATCATTGGACAAACCAATAGCCCGTTAGAACAATTGGTTATTTTCTTTCGTTCAGCGCAAGATGCAAAGATCAGTTTAGACCGTTTGCAGGAAATTCACAATAAGGCTGATGAGGAGAATTCTTTTAAAAAGACAGCAATTAATAATATTATTTGTAATCTGAATAAAACGATCCAATTTAAAAATGTTTCATTTCAATATGGAGGACCGCATTCTGATTTTGTATTGAAAAATTTAAATCTTACTATACCAAACAATAAAGTAACAGCAATAGTGGGAACTAGCGGAAGTGGAAAAACAACACTTTTAAAATTGTTACTTAAATTTTACGACCCGGTGAATGGAAAAATCCAATTAGGGGATCTTGATTTTACAGAGATATCACCAAAATGGTTAAGGAATCAATGTGGCACAGTAATGCAGGAAGGACATATTTTTGCGGATAGTATTGCTAAAAATATAGCAGCGGATGGTAATGAAATTAATAAATCTAAATTAATCGATGTAACAAAGATTGCCAATATTTATGATTTTATCCAAAGTCTTCCTTTAGGTTTTGCCACTAAAATAGGAAGTACGGGAATACCACTCAGTTCCGGCCAATTTCAAAGAATTTTAATAGCAAGAGCAATCTATAAAAACCCGTCCTATTTATTATTTGATGAAGCTACCAGCGCTCTGGATGCCAATAACGAGAAAACAATTATTGAAAACCTAAATCAGTTTTTCAAAGGTAAGACTGTAGTCATTATAGCACATCGATTGAGCACTGTTAAAAATGCAGATCAAATTGTGGTTCTAGAGAAGGGAACGATTGTAGAAGTTGGAAATCATGAAAGTTTAATAAAACAAAAAGGATTTTACTTCAGACTTATAAAAAACCAACTTGAATTAGCGTAGTTAAATAATTATTAAAACATGAAGAGAAAGGAATTAAATATTCAAAGTGAGCAGGTAGATGAATTACTATCTAGAATACCCAATTGGATAACCCGCTGGGGAATTAGTCTTATTTTTTTTATTCTGTTTTTTGTAATACTCATTTCCAACTACATCACTTTTCCTGATGTAATTAAAGGTAAAATAGTAATCCTAAATACCAATATAAACAGAATATCTTGTATGCTCGAGATACAAAAAGAAAAAGCATATAGAATCCATACAGGCAATGATGCAATATTAAAATTTGAAAGATATCCTTTTCAAAAATTCGGTATAGTTAAAACCCAGATCATAAATATTTCAGATTCAACTATACATGGGTATTTACTCTGTACAATTAAACTGTCAAAACAATTAAAAACAGATCAAAATATATCAATTGTAATTAAGAACAACATGAAGGCAGATTGTGAAATTATTGTCGATAAAAAGTCGATTTTAAAACGGCTGTCTGATTATATTATCGATAATCAAAATTAAAAATTTATGGATAAGATATTATTAAATTGGCTTCCGCCCGCATCGATTGATTGGCCATCTGCATCTCTTTCAGTATTAAAGAGTTTTCTTCAGCAAAACAACTATTTTGTCGAAATAAAATACTGGAATTTTATCTTCCATGACTTAATGAAAAAATACGAAACAAAGGAATCAAGGGACATATTGGAATTAATTCCATTTTTCTCAACAATAGCGAATGAATGTTCAGATAAAAATGTAATAGATAAAATTAAGGTTGTTCTTCAATATCACAAGCCATCCTGTAAAATGTTAGGTAGTAATTATTTTGAAGAATTTATTCAATCGCTTCACAAAAACGTATTAAATATTATTGACTCTGAAATTGAAAGTATTCATAGGAAAAATTATTTGTTAATAGGTTTTTCTGCACGATATTCCCAATGGATCCCTTCGAAAATTATATCGGATATCCTTAAGAGAAAGTGTCCGCAAATAAAAATTGTAATTGGAGGTTTTGGCAATAAAGAAGAAGCCAGAACTATACTGGAAAATAACATCTCTTATGATTTCGCAATATGGGGCGAAGGAGAAATTGCTTTATTAGAACTCTCCAATAAACTGCAAAATAGAAATGATGATTTTAACACTATTGCAGGTCTGGTCTATAGGAGTCAAAGTAACATTATTGTTTCCGAACAAAATCAAAAAAAATATGTCGACTTATGTACTTTAAAATATCCAAACTACGATGACTACTTCGAACAACTAAAAAGCTTTAATTTTAAATTGGATGTTTCATTACCAATTGAAGGAAGTCGTGGTTGTCATTGGCGGAAATGTAAATTTTGTTTTCTAAACGAGGGTTATCGTTACCGGATAAAAGATGCAACAAAAGTTATTAGTGAAATAAAAATTCTATATGAAAAACACAATGTATCAAATTTTATGTTTTTAGATAATGATCTTATTGGTACCAATATTACAAATTATGAAAAATTAGTTGATGAACTAACTAATTTTAAGCGCAATATCTGTCAAAATTTTGAAATTCAACTGGCTGAAATTATTCCATATAAATTGCGATCCGAAGTGATAAAAAAAATGGCAAGAGCCGGTTTTATGGCGGTGCAATTGGGTTGGGAAGCTACCTGTGACAGTTTGCTCATAAATATGAATAAGAAAAGCAGGTTTGCTTCTAATATTTTATTTGCAAAATGGGCAATTCATTATGGAATTAAAATAAATGGTGCAAATATAATTACTGGAATTATTAACGAATCAGACGAAGATATTATTGAGAGCATTAATAATTTGCATTATCTGAGATTTTTTCTTTCACATAAGGGGTATTTCGATCATGAACTTAATCCTTTGGCAATCTCAATGTCCTCACTCTATTATAAAATGATTCCCGAAGAAGAACTTCCCAATTGGAATGTTAATGTCTTAGAATATCTGTTACCAAAAGAATTCTATAATCCGCATAAGCGCTTTATAACGTTTAGTTTTTCCAAAAATACAAAAAATGAACTCTGGAAGTTTTTTGAAGAAATAAACAAACATTATAAAGAACAAAAATACAATTACAGGCTTTTGGAAAATGGCAATATTATAAATTATGAAGAATATTATAATGGTGAATTGATAAATTCATTTTCTCTCATAGAACCGGTTTATTGGGAAGTTTTAAAGTTAAGCAACTATGAAGTAACCTCTTTAAATTCATTAGTTGCAGGATTGTCTGATAAGGGTTTTAGTTTAACACAATATGAAGTTATTGAAGTTATAAATAATCTAAAAAACGGATATATGCTGTATTCTAATTTAGATTACACTGAAATCGTTGGTGTAATAAACGTTGATAGCGTTATTTAATTATTAAATATAGATGAAATAGATGCGACATTTCTTTTGCAAAAGAAGATGCGGATGAATGTTTGGCCAACATTAGCATGCATCGGAAGTCAATCATGTAGACTCTAATTATATGAAGTCATAAAACTTCTGTGACTTTAAAGAAAAGAATACAATTAACTATTTAATATTTAAATTTTAATGTCATGAAAAACAATCAGGTTAATACAATTGAGACTTCAATGAACAAATTAGAAGCTCTTAATAATGAATCTTCTAAAAATATAGTTGGTGGCAAGGTGAAAGTTTCAGTGAGAATAATAATCATTTAAGTATTAAAGCTGCGCCCTTATGACGCAGCTTTTCTTCGTTACAATAGAATTTACTTTCGACCGATTCAATTACAATCATCAGAGTAACTCTTAAGCAAATGAATTTTCCAGACAATTTGCAATTACAAATTTTCAATATCATATAGTCTCTCAACATATTGCAGTCATTGGCATCTTCGTATCCTGCAGCGATTTGGAATACAGGCTGGGGCAACCTTGATTTGACTGAATTTTTTCATAACCAGAGTGACGATCCTGCTTAATACAGTTGGTAATAGATTGTAATATATTGCAAACCATAGTAAGGGTAAAAAGGGGAGAAGAAATATTTTCTGAATCGAAATTCTATCAATATTGAGGCTTTTTGTACCTTTACTCATGGAAAAGTTTGTTTTTTGCTTTGCAACCTAATAGATAATGAATATCAATGAGATAACAAACTTTTCTTATTTTTTATGAATAATTCAGTTTAGGATTTTGTTTTATAAAGAACTTTTAAAAACTAATATCCATGAAAAGATTCCTCATTTTGCTTATTGTAACATTTGTTTTTTTCAATTTTACTTATGCAAATCAAATTGATGAGAAGACAGCCAAGACTGTCGGACAAAATTTTTTAACCAGCGAGGTTAAATCACAAACGTTAAAAAGCAGTAACGATCTGGCATTGGTACAAACTGTATTTTCAGGTAATATGAATCCCCAGGTAACAGGCAAAGAAAATGTATGCTTTTACATTTTTAATATTAATTCATCCCAGGGTTTTATCATCGTATCGGGAGATGACAATGTAAAACCAGTACTTGCATATTCTGACGAAGTTGGTTTTAATGCTGATAGAATTCCGCCGGATGTGGCCTATTGGCTGAATGGTTACAAGGAGCAAATTGAAGAAATAATCCAAAATAACATTCAGGCTACCGATAAAGTCAAATCCCGATGGGAAGCACTTAAATCCGGTTCGGTATCAAATGCAATGGTTAAAGCGGTTCATACCGTCAATCCCCTCGAACAGACCACATGGGACCAATCTCCTAATTATAATGCCATGTGTCCATACGATCATACCTATAATAACCTGACAGTAACAGGCTGTGTAGCCACGGGAATGGCACAGATCCTGAAATTCTGGGGTGCACCGGCTAATGGAGCAGGCTTTCATTCTTATACTGATCCCAAATATGGAACACAATCGGCAGATTTTGGAAGCACAACATACAACTGGAACTCAATGCCCCTGTCAGTTACAGGACCGAATACTGCGGTTGCCACACTGATGTATCAATGCGGGGTGAGTGTAGATATGAATTATGGAGTAAGTAGTACAGGAGGAAGTTCAGCATATGTGATCTCATCACAAAGTCCGGTACAAAACTGCGCGGAATATGCATTGAAAACCTATTTTGGTTATACGGGTATTCAAGGCGTTGCCCGTTCTGCCTATCCCAATAAAACAGATTGGATCAATCTTCTGAAAACAGAACTGGATGCCGGTCGCCCGGTCCTCTATGCTGGTTTTGGAAGCGGGGGTGGTCATTGTTTTGATTGTGACGGTTATGATGCCAATGATTACTTTCATTTCAACTGGGGCTGGTCGGGTCAGTTCGATGGCTATTTTGATGTAGACGCATTGGATCCGACAGGTACTGGTACAGGCGGCGGAACAGGTGGTTTTAACAGCGGCCAACAGGCTGTAATAGGAATTCAGGGTCCCGGAGGAGGAACACAATCTTCCACTTTAAATTTGTTCGATTACGTGACACCCTCACCGTCAAACATTGAGTATGGAGCATCTTTTACCGTACACACCAATATTTTTAACAATACTACCCATGATTTCAATGGCGATTATTGTGCTGCAATATTCGATAATAATGGTGCTTTTGTTGACTATGTTCAGGTTTTAACAGGGATGTCACTTCAGGCTGGTCACTATTACCAAAATGGTCTTACTTTTACTTCCAATGGAATACTGACAATGTTTTCTGGTACCTATTCTATCGGAATTTTTTATAGCACTGCCGGGGAAAGCCACTGGATAAAGGTATCGGATACATTGGGATATACGAACTTTCCCCAGATGACGGTACATCATAGCAATACCATCGAATTAAACGCAGCAATGACTGTTACACCGGGAACAACGCTGATCCAGGGACAATCAGTTTCAGTTCACCTGGATGTACTCAACACAGGCTCTACTACTTTTACCGGAACATTTGATGTTTCCCTGTATGACCCTGACGGGTATGCTGTCTTTACGGTTCAGGAAATGACCGGCATCAACATGCCATCAAATTACCATTATACCAATGGATTGACGTTTGCCAGTTCAAATATCACTTGTGATCCCGGAACATACCTGATGGCCATGCAATACCTCCCGGATGGAGCAAGTCAAAGCTGGCAGTTAACCGGGTCAACCAATTACCAGAATCCGGTTAAAGTTATCGTTCAGCAGGCTCCTTATGGTGCCGACTCGTGGGAACCCAACAACACAGTTGCACAGGCATCCAATTTACCAATAACTTTCTCGGGAAACAGTGCAACAGTTAACACATCCGATGCGAATATCAGCAATAATTCTACTACCAGTGCAGATTATGACTATTATAAGATCGATCTGGATTCAGGTAATAGTTACTCGATCGGTGCCCGGCTAAATGACTCTAAAAACAGCGGAAATGGCCAGAACTATACTGAGGATGCGATTTTTTCATATTCTACTGACGGCACCACGTTTCCGAACACTTTTGATGACATTATGGACAATAACATCGTTTCTCCAAATGGAGGAACCATTTATTTCCTGGTATCGCCTAAATATACAGGGACATCAGGAACCTATCAGCTTGACATCTCTGTCACAAGGAATCTTTTGGGGATTGATAATCTGTCTTTTAATGCCTTCAGAATTTATCCTAATCCTGTCAAAGATGTTTTACATCTGGATCTGACTTCATTTAACGGGAATTTCAACCAAATCCAAATTGTGAATATGTTGGGGAAACAGGTGTTGAACGTATTCCAGGTTTCCGGTGGACAAGTATACACTATAGCTGTTGATAAACTAACGGATGGACTTTATTTTCTGATGATGAGAACGTCAACCGGATTGTATTCAAGAAAGTTTGTCATCCACAGGTAGGTAAAGGAATATTGAAATTTTCCAGGTAATAGTAAGGAAACATTCCCGCGGAAAGTACAATGCTGACTATTCTAAGTCCGACTGCCTCCGGGAAAACCCGCCTGGCTGCCTGTTGGTGTCCGGTATGGGTTTTCGGAGAGTGGCTTGTGAGATAGGATGCTTTGTCAGAGAGTTTCGCATTTATTTTTGCGCATATATGACCCTGAAAAACAAATGTTCTTTGGGTCGTTTTGCGAGATTTTTGCCTGCTTTTATTGGGACAAATATTTCAATTTTTAGAAATAAATTAATTACAGGCTTTCGAAGATCATTATTTCGTTGATTGCTAAAACCAATGACCTGACTCAAATGATGAATCTCAAATATTTATACCGTTGATTATTTTGTTTTCTATGGTAATGCTATGCCTCTTGACGCGGTATATATTCTTGACCATTGTTCTACGCTCATTTTAATGTCTAATGCCTCTGCAGTTCTTCTTATGCGGTCAATTTTTCCACTACCGTTAATTGGCATGATAGTAGTAGGGTGCATAAATAGCCAGCTGTATATTACTTTATCAATGCCGTCAACATTTAGTTCCCCGGCTATTTCTTTCAATACTTTTATAATTCTTTCCGATTTTTCATCGGTAGGAATAACTAGCCTTCCATCTGCCATCGGGCAGTAGGCCATCGGTTTAATCCTTTTTTCCAGGAAAAAATTCATATTTCCATTTTCGAAATGAGTAATTCTATATGGCGATATTTCCACCTGATTGGTTACTAATTTTTCATCTGTATAAGATTGCAGCATAGAGTAATCGTGCGATAAGAAATTCGATACACCGAAATGACGAACCTTACCTTCTTTTTTCAATTTATCAAACGCTTTTGCTACATCTTCAGGATTTATAACATCAGACGGACGGTGTAACAATAAAACATCAATATAGTCTGTTCTTAAATTTGTCAACGATTTTTCAGCCTCACCAATTATATAGTCGTAAGTATAATCGTAATATTGAATTTTTTGTTTGGGAAATTTGTCAGACATGATTTTGATTCCGCATTTGGTTACGATGGTCATGTCTTTACGAATTGATGGCTTTAGTTGCAAAGCTTTCCCTACTAACTCTTCGCATGTGTAATTACCGTAGATGTTTGCATTGTCAAATGTATCGATGCCCAATTCCAAAATCTGTTCTGTAAATTTTAACAAATCGGCACTTGACATATTATATTCAGAAATTGACAACCTCTATGCAATCAAGGAATTCGAAGCACATACCAAGGGACATCATATAAAAGAGAAGAAATACCAAAGGAAAAGAGAGTTAAATGATCAGTCGTATTATCTCTTTATTTTCACTCGACTTGAAAAAAGAATTTCAGATTTAGTGAATTCTTTAATAGATGACAAAAATAACTCGATAACCAATTACAAAAACAAAAACGCTTGGCGATTAATAAAGAAGAAAAAACTTGAATTAATGGAGCGGGTTTCTTTTTTTATTCAACCAGGGGGAACTGACTACAATTTAATATACGATTACAAAAAGAAACGAGATAGTGTTGCTCATGGAGATTATGCTTCTGGTATCAATATACCAACAATTCTAACAGATATGAAACGGTTGTATAATAACTTTAACAATTAAAAGAATAACTAACGCCAACAATCCCTTTAGCAATAAACTTATCTAAAACAATAACATTATGATGGGAAACATTTTCAACAAGTGTTTACTGAGCGACTTCATGGCAGCATTTGGAAAGAGTTTAAGATCAGAGATCGATAAACTTGAAATAACTGATTCAACTGATATAAAGCAAATAATTGGCAGGCTTAAAACTCAATATACTATTGAACCACTATCTTTAAAGGATCCTATTCCCTCTAATGCAATCGAGACAACGATAGATAGGATAAACCACTGGGGTGAGGAATACAAGCAGAAAGTATATCAAATAAATGTCACAATCCCTTATGATGGTAATATGGAACTTTTTGATTGCCATCCTTCATCTTCAGCAATAATTTATCTTGACAAAAGTGTACATATTAGTTCAGACAAAATATTTGCTACAATAATACTTGATGATTTAGACGAAAATAAATATAAGTCCAAAGTCTCGGAAATAGTATTAGGCTTAACAGCAAATATTCCCGGTATTAATAATGAAATATCACCTTGGAATACTAATTTAGAAAATACTATCAAACAATTACTTGAACAAAGAAAAGGGTTAGTTTCTAAAAAGTTTGATTTTATGGAAAAAATTGGAATTAAGGTCAATCCTAAATCACTGTTGTCCGGGAAAAAAAATAGAGGGAGGTACTAAACTCTCCCTCAAATTGTCTTTATTTTGAGTTACCACACAAAAAATAAAAGACAATGAGTAAAAGTACTTATTTTACCGGACA
>Ga0182027_10000364_pt1 | contig 78553 bp, 64 predicted proteins | sample 712E1DmetaG_FD_121300 | JGI IMG/M metagenome (GOLD analysis project Ga0182027, IMG submission 121300) | Permafrost microbial communities from Stordalen Mire, Sweden - 712E1D metaG (Illumina Assembly) | ecosystem: Environmental > Terrestrial > Soil > Wetlands > Permafrost | place: Sweden...
AAGGAAAAAGTTTTAGACTTTCTAAGAACAAATCAAACATGGAATAGTATATTTTTCAAACACCGGGGTGGTACACTTTGAAGTGCACGCTACCCGGTACATTTTGAAGCGCCCGGCGAAAATCCCAGTTCGAACCCGCCGCCCTTGTTCTTGAAAATAACAGAAAACTTTGGATCCTCAGTGTTTGATGTCGTCTTTGAGCGCAATTGAGAATTCAGCATCACGGGGAGCTCCCCTTCGTATCCTTCAATCCTGCATTTTGACACGAAAGCCGGCTCTGGCTGCACACCTCCATTAGCGCCAATGTCGTCTAACCCGCGCCAGATTTGAACGAGCTCCTTGTCCTGAATTTTATAAACACCAACATGGTAATCGCCACAAAATCTGTTGGTATCCGATAATGCTGGAAATTCTAATGTTACGATTTCGTCTTTTCCGTCATTATCGAGGTCACATGCAATCGCTTTGTCAATCCATACTGGGGGTGATTTCAGTACCGTAAAAGAAGGCGCTCGATTTTGACGAAATGCATATACTTGGTTGACATCGAAAGTGACTAATTTTGCGGCTCTGCTTGAATCAAAAATGCCACAGCACCATGCTGTTCGCGATATTTTAAAGCCTGGCACTGGCATGGATGTATTAACGAATGCATTGGGATTTGTCCAAACGATTGAAAACTTACCGTTTTCGAAAGTACATAGCGATAGCCTGCATGTTCTATCAACCGCAATTCCCGTTCCATTGGATAGAACAATACCCCCATTGTCATATTCGACAAGAACCTGCCAAGAGTTCTGTGAAATAAACGGTCCTGCCGCAATTGAAATAATTTGCTTTATTGGAAAATCACCTCCAACGTCTGATGCTGTTATTGACTCGATGCAAAGAAGGAAGCAAAGTAAGGCCCTAATCACGAAGCTGGAGATCATAGTAAATGTTATTTTCTTTCTGGGTTACAGCTTATAAAACACCTTTATCCTACTGATAGAGAGAAATGTAATTCGAAAAATGAACATGTAGGCAATCAATGCAATCTCGAATCTAAATTCAGCATGATCTTATTGTTTTTAATATAAATTCCCCTATTTGTTGGTTTCTGAACAATTTCACCTGAAAGGCTATAAATCTTATTGTTATTCAATTTACAATTTATACTACCAGCTTGATTGTAATTTACAAAGGTTAAAAGATTTCGATCCATATCATCTCTAAAATATTCTACTTCTACGCTATCCAGATTATTATTATGAATAAATGCCGGATCAATTTTTATTAATTCATAGTTCCATTTTTCGTACATAAATCCAGTAATATTATAAAAAACAAAAGTCAGTGGAGAGAAATTTTTCGCATAAACTAAACATGATTTTCCGATATCAAAGAAAGTAAAAAGGTTTGTATCTTGCAATTGCGAAAGCTGACCTGATAGAATAATCGATTGGATGTTAATCGCTTTTTTTGCTTGATAAAAAGTGGTTGAAGACGTTATTATCATTCCTGGTTCACAAGGATCAATACATAACGAAAGGTCTTGAAATACATATTCCATCCATGGACTAACGGCATCGCCATCGCAACTGTTAAATCGCGAAGAGCTGGCAAAACTTCCATTTTCCAAAGAAACACATGAATATCTATTATTATCAATTTCCTTAAGGATCTTTGTTGGCAATTGGGGTAAGCGGAAACAAGAACCGACAATACAAATTCCATTATATAAAGCAATTTTCTCATAATATCCTCCCTAAACAAAATAAATTTCCGTTTGTTAGCCGAACATAAGCGTTGTATTCGTTTTGTGTTTAATGCGTTGGGAATTGCAATGGTGATAGGCCCGTTTATTCCGGTCCCGCGTCCCAGGTCCAATAGTATCCGCCGCTCCATGCCGAAACGGTCCCGACTGTCGCCGTGATGGAAGCGGGAATCCGCATTTCGAACAGCAAGTTCATGAGCGCGGCGGAGGGATGGCCATACGGATTGCCCGCGCCGCAGGAGATGATCACGGCGCGAGGATTGACGTATCCGTAAAATACGGGGTCAACGGAACCGGCGCTTCCGTGGTGCGGCGCGACCAGGATATCGTGGGCAAGGCCGAAACCGTAGCGATCGGAAAGTTGTCTAAGAGAAAACGTATCCACGTCGGAGGTGATTAGGATTGAGGCGCCCCGATATTGGACTGAAAAACACAGACTGTAGCGGTTTTTAAGACTGTCGTCAAGCGGCGCGGGAAACGCAATGGCGCGGGGCGGCCACAGGCAGGTTATCGAAACGCCGTCGAGGCACGCCAGCGTATCGCCTTGACAAACAGTTTTAAAACGAATGGCGGCCTTCCTTACCCCGGAATTTTCACGGATAAACGCCGTATCTTCGAACGGACTGGTAATCACGAGCCCCGAAAACGCCACGTCCCCCGGGAGTTTCGACAGCCCTCCAAAGTGGTCTTGGTGCGAATGGGACACGACAAGCGCATTGATATTCGGAGAACCCGCCCGCAGGTACGCATCCAGCCAGGCCGCAAAGTGGGTGGAATCGCCCACGTCCCAGGCAACGGCGCTGGGACCGATTCGTCCCATCTGCGCGAGGCCTTCTCCCACGTCAATGACTGAAAAGTCAAACGCCGGGGCGTCGGCCGGCCCCGATATTTTTGAGCACGTTAAAAACAGCGCCACGGCGGCGGCCGCAGTCAAGTACCACCACCTAAGGTGGTGGCTTGATTTATGCGGCTGGAAGCCGCGGAAAGCAAGAAGGCATTTTTGCCTTGACGAACCATCCTGCTCCACTGCCGGAGGCAGTGGTTTCCGAAGGCAGGAAATGACATTACCAGTAAAAATCAGCGTGCGCATCGAACACCCACTCCTTTTGATTGTTTCCGGCAACGGGAATTTCCACTTTGATGTTGCCGGAAGTCCTTTCGGAAAGTTTTAAGGTTTGCATTGCCCCGACCGACGCCCCCGCTAATCCGCCGTCATTGCCATAAACCGTGAAAAACGGGGAAATTTCCAGAGATTGCCGGGCTGTAAAGGTCAGCATCGAACGCACGTAAACGCTCTTACACCCTCCCGAATCCCAGAGAACGCGGCCCGTTACATCATAACGTGCCACCCCCGGGACCTTTCCAGTCAGCGTCGCGCGTAGGGCATGTCGGTCGGCTTGTCCGCTTATGCCCGGCTCGTACGCATAGCGGACCGTATAATCCAGCCACGTTTTCCCCGATACTTCAACGAAACCTTCGGCCGACCGCGCGCCCGGTAAATAATAATACGCCACCCCGCATAAGCTTTGGGTCCGGCGCGTCAGCGGCATTCCGCACGTCAAGCGAATGCGCCGCGCATCGGCGGACAGGCTGTCGGGCCCGCGGACCTTTTTGAAAATTTCACGCCTAAGCTCGCTTCGCGGGGCCGATAGGCTTGCGGGCAGCCATGCATACGAGGCGTCGAGGCCCGAAAGCGAGTCGCCATGGTTGACATACACAAATACCGGAGTGGCCGCCTTGCCACGCGCCCTCCCTACAAGGGCGCCCGAATTCCAGCGACTGTTTTTAAAAACGATCCCTGCGTCACCGTAATCCTCGCTTAGGGCCGCCGCTAGAGGACCGTCTTCGCCCGTTACCAGCCGCGATGCGGCCCCAACGATGCTGAGGTGTCGCGAAACGGCGACCTCGGTCTTTATTCCATAGGCGGTTTCACTTGGTCTTTGATGGAAGAACGCTTTTTCACGCATCGGTCCCAGGGTCCCTTCGTATAAAAAACCGTTCCAGGTCGCCGATGCGCCGTATTTCCAATCGTCAATAGTAAGCGAGTCGCCGCGACCAACCGCGGGAAAATATCCGTAAAAAAGACCGCCATCGACGTCCAGGTTAAAGTTGCCGATTGAAAGCGTATTTGAACGGGGAAAGCGCGCCGTAATCGCCCTTCTTTGCAATCGGGCCGACGACGCCTCAATTTCGGTTTTTCCCCGTATGCTCAACGCCGAAACCGGCGTCAGGAAAAAATCGGCGTATTGCGCGGGATCATGGTCTTCTTCTTCGCGAATGGAAATAAGCGCCCTTCCGAAATGCCGTGCGGACGTTTCAAACGACAGGATTGGTTTAAAATCGACAAGCGCCGGGTAATCGGAAAAAAACCTGCGGATATCTTTTTCTTGCCACGGTTCATACGCGGCAAGGTCCCGGTCGCAAGCGGGAACGCCACGGCTTATTTCGGGGATCACGTCGACCAACTCCTTCAGTTCGCCGCAGGGCACGCAAAGCGGCTGCACATAATAGGGCCTAAAAATTTCCCAGGTCGCCGAATCCAGGTCCCCGTCTCTCAGCATTACGGCCGCCTCGTCCTCATCAACGGGAAGCGGCCGCAAAGACGGCTGGGCAAAGGTTTTCCCGCTTAATAGGAACAGCGCCGCGATGACGAGGCCGCCGCCCAAGGCCATTGATTTTCCCAATGAAAATGCCATGATTGGATACTATAATACTTTCGGCAAGAAATTTTGCATGTGATCACGGTCACAGAAACCCAAAAAACGTAAAAAATTAGCGACCATGTTATATTTTGTATCGTTGTCGGTTTTCCCCGGTATAACGGACCCTTTTATGAAACAACCCCTTACCCGAGCGCGAAAAACTTCCGCGGACCTCCTTGCTTATGGTTTGCTCTTGGCGCTTTTCATCGTGCGTTTTTTTTACATAGGTTCCATGGACCTTGCCCCCGATGAGGCCTACTATTGGGACTGGTCGAGACACCTAGGATTCGGGTATTTCGACCATCCTCCCCTGGCGGCCTGGTTTATTTATTTGTCAACACGTCTTTTCGGCGACACTTTGCGCGGGGTCAAATTCATGGCCGTTTTCTCCTCGCTTGTCGCCGCGGGGGGTTCGTACTATCTGGCGCGTAGGTTCGTGTCCAGGACGTCGTCGCTTTTTCTCTTCGTCATTATTGCGAATACCGTGGTTTTGTTCGGCGTGGGCAGCTTAATCGCCACCCCCGACGTCCCCATGGTGCTTTTCTGGTCCCTGGGTCTTGTTTTCGCCTATAAGGCCGCGCTGGAAAGTTCCCGGTCGTCCTGGGCGTGGCTTGGATTGACCGTAGGACTAGGCCTGTTGTCGAAATACATATTCGCCTTGTTCGTTTTTTCCTTGCTGCTGTTTTTGCTTTTCTACAAGGGCCTTCGCCGCACATTCCCCTGGAAGGGCCTTGTCTTGGCCCTGGCCCTGGCCTTTGGGGTGTTTTTACCGAACCTCGTCTGGAACTGGCGTCACCGCTGGGTCACCATTCTCTTTCAGTTCCACCACGGCGTGGCCGGGGCGAATTATACCCATTTCAATTTTCTCGGCGAATACCTTTCGGGACAAGCGGGAGTGCTTTCATTGTTCCCCTTCTTGGTCCTTGTTTGGGCATTCGTTAGCGAATGGCGCGCCATCCGAAGCGACCCCCGAAAGGGATTTCTTGCCTTTTTTTGCCTGGTCCCCTTCTGCTTCTTCGCGATCACCAGTTTGCAAAAAAGGGTCGAAGCGAATTGGGCGGCCCCCGCCTACTTGAGCGGTTTAATCTTGATACCGATTTTGTTTGAAAAACTCCAAGGCGACGGCAACAAGCTGAAGCGGCTTTGTATCGAGGCCTCGGCGGCGGTTTCGACGGCGGCCCTGCTGCTTATTATGATCCACGCGCAAAAACCGTTTCTTCCGCTTTCCCCGAATATAGACCCCACAATGCAAGTGCGGGGCTGGCGCCAATGGGCCCGCGACGTGGTGTCCGTTGAAAAAAATATCGACCCCGCGATGCGTTTGCCGCTTTGCGGCAACCGTTATCAGGAAACCGCGCTCCTGGCGTTTTACGCGCCCGGCCACCCCCGGACCCTTTCGCTTAACCTCGATGCGCGTGAAAACGATTATACTCTTATGCAAAAAGGCCTTGACTCGACGGCACACGGAGCGTTCCTGGTCCTTCCAACCGAGGACCGTGAGCTTCCCCCCGCGATCAATGCATATTTTATCCGATCACGCCGCGTTGGAGAAGTTTATCGAAAATGGAACGGACGTATTCTAGATTCATTCGGAATTTTCGAAGTTGAGAAGCGATAAAAGCCCATGCATAAGCCTTTAGCGCCATTGTCTTTACTGGTCTTTTTCGTCCTGATAATGAACATTTTCGGGGCGCCTCGGCAAGTAACGCTTGTATTAAGCGGCGGCGGCGCGCGCGGGATAGCCCAAATCGGCGTTATCAAAGCCCTTGACGAGGCGGGTATAAGGCCCCGTTTGGTCGTTGCCGCCAGCATGGGGGCCATTATCGGCAGTCTTTACGCCTGCGGCTACGGACCCGATACCATTGCCCGGTTCGCCCGCGCCATGGATTGGCAGCGGATTTTCGCCAATTCGGTAAAAAGAAACAAGTTGCCGGTCAGCAAAAAAGACGAAACCGTAAATTATCTGTTCGAGCTTCGTTTTGACCGCGATTTTAATTTCGTGGCGCCGAATTCCATTTCGTTCGGACAATCCTTTTACGACTATTTGACCCCGAGGCTCGGGCCCCTGCAATTCCGTGCCAGCATTTCCTTCGACAGCCTTCCGGTGCCGCTGAGGATCGTGACCACCAATATCGTCACGGGAGAGAGCGTGGTCATCTCCAAGGGGGACATCGTTTCCGCGGTCCGGGCCTCCTCCGGCATCCCCTTAGCATATTCTCCGGTGGGAATCGACACCATGCTGCTCATGGATGGAGGAATGACCGCCAATATCCCCGTGGAGCCAGCGCTGGCGGTCCATCCCGACGATTATATCATTGCCGTGGACGTCACCTCTCCTTTATGGAACAAAGAGGAACTTTCCAACCCGGCCCGGCTCGTCGATCAGATCATAGCCATCGGGATCGGCAAACAAAAATCAATCGAAAAGAGCCGGGCAAGCATCGTCATTACCCCGCAGCTCGGCGCCCTTCGAAACACCGATTTTTCGAAAATCGATTCGCTGGTTGGTTTGGGATACCTGGCGGCCATTAAAGAGATCGACAAAATCAAGTCCGACCTGGCCGCGCCGCGAGTAAACGCCCGCGCGGACTCCATGGCCATAGCCATGGTCCATGGCCCCATCCGCTGGAAAGGACTGCCTCCAAAAACCGCGGCTATTTTACAGCGCTCAACCGACTCGATGGCGTCGAGCGGAGCGCTGCAGGTGGGCGCGCTCTACAGCATCGCGCATGATTTTTTCAGCGCACGGGGGTTTCCCTTCGGCCGAATAACCTCGATCGTCGCGAGCGAGGCCGGTCTTGAGGTCACGGTCGACCCCGGCACGGTCAAGGGCGTCGCGGTTTCCGGAAATATTCAGACCGCCCGCGCGGTCATCGCCGCGACTATTCCTATAAAGCAAGGCGATACCCTTAGGCCCGGCGCGGTCGCCTCGGCAATCTCCAACCTCTACGCAACGGAGCTTTTTAAAAATGTCAATATCGAATTCGATTCTTCGGGCACGGTGAGGATCATTGTTGAGGAAAAAGAATTTTGGCGGGCCCGGTTCGGGGCGCGGTTCGACGAATACCATTTCCTCGAAGGGTTCGTCCAGCCCGCTTACTCCAATCTGATGGGATGGGGCGCTTCGGCGATGGTGCACTTGCAATACGGGCCGCGCAGGGAAAAATACGCGCTGGAACTCCTGGAAGACCTTCCCTTTTCGTCATTCTTCACGAACAAATTCCAGTTTGAAGCGTACGATTCGCGCGAAACGATCATTTCCACCAAGGACACCGCCATCGACACGACGCTTTCCGAATTCGCAACGACCGTCAACGAACAAGGCCTGCAACGGGCCGGACTTCTGTTTCTGATCGGCGCGCAAATGGGAAAATCAACCATGGTCGACGGCGGTATCCGGATCGAGCGGTTCAGGCACTACTCGTCCTCCCAACAGACCCTGCTTAAGGACCCTTTCAATAATTTCGAACAAGGAATGCAATACCTCATGCTGCGGATGACCATCGACGATATTGATAAATTTCCCTTTCCTGAAAATGGGCAAAAACACTATATTAGTATCGGCGAAGCGCACGACATTCTGGGAGGGTCCGCCCATTTCACGAAATTCGAGGCGAGCGCAAGCAAGTATTTTACCTGGAATAAAATCCAAACGTTCTTTCCCCAGATACAATTAGTGTGGGCTTCCGATACCCTTCCCGACGCCGAACGCGCGTATCTTGGAGGGGCGGTGCCGGAAGAAAAATATAAGGAAATCGGCGTTTATGACTATCTTTCGTTTTTCGGCATGAGTCCCCTGGCGCTTCCCGGAGACATTGCTTTTCTGGTCCACGGTAATTATCGCTTAAAGCTTCGAAAAGGTTTATTTTTAACCGGTGCGATCGATTGGGGATATGCCTGGCAATGGGACAAAAAATGGGCCTTAAGCTCAGACGCTCTTAATAATCTCAAAACGGCATATCAGGAATTTTTAAACAAAGCGCCCGTGGGGATGGGTCTTGGCGTGGCATACGAGTCGCTTATCGGCCCCGTACGCTTGTCGTGGGGACGGCTCTTAAGAAACCCCTTGCCGCGGGATTTGAACATTCAAACCGAAAACCAGTTTTATTTTTCGATTGGGCATGATTTTTAACGGACAATAATGTATAGTATGATAAACGCCCGAAGCGAGGTAAATAGAACACGGTTTTTCTAATGGAAACGTCATCATGAGATTTAATATAACGCTCAAATTGTTTTTAGGGTTTTTAGCGGTCATCCTCTTGAATTTTTTCTATGTGTTCGTGGTGAACCAATTGACCGACCTTAACAGCATCGCCAGCATCCTGAAACGCCAGGACGAAGCGAAAAACAAGCTGCTCCAAATATCCTCTTTGCAAAGCGACCGAAGAAGGAGCCGCACGTCGTTCGAGGCCATCGGGAAACCCGAGTCCATCCAAAATTTTCAAAAAACCGGCGCCTCGATATCCACGCTCGTGGACTCCGTGACCCTGGAGCTTGGCGCCCTCGCCTCGATGAAAGAAACCGTTTTCAGGAGCGAATCGGACCGCGGGCCCTATTCCGAAAACAGCCGGAAATTGGTCTTGGAGCTCAGCTCGATGTCCAAATACAACAGCCTCTTCGAGACGTCGTTCAAGGACTTCACCGATGCGTTCATCGATTCAATCAAACACACGCCGACCAAAGCGCCCAACGAAAAAGCCAAGGCGCTTTCGAACATTCTCGACATGTCCGACCAAAAGGTTTCGCAGTCCCTGAAGGAAATAACCTCGACCATCGATGAGCAGACCAAAATCGTCATCAAGGAGATCGGCCACCGCATCGACGAAGTCAAACGGCGGACCATATTCATTTTAAGCGGCATCGTGATCATCGCGATCGGCTTCGCTTTCATATTTTCGCGCGGCTTTACCAATTCGATGCGGCGGCTCAAGGAATCGGCGGGCGCCATCGGCAAAGGGAAATTCGATTTCGACCCCAAGGGCTACCCCAACGACGAAATCGGCGACCTCGCGGGGGCGTTTTTCGACATGTCGATGAACCTTAAAACCGCCCAGGAAGAGCTCGTCAAATCCAGAAGGCTGGCCGCCATCGGCGAGGTGGTTGCATCGGTCAATCATGAAATCAACAACCCGCTCATGATCATTTCGGGAAACGCCCAGTTTCTTGAAATGTCGATGGCCCAGTACCCCGTTGAAATGCGGGAGCGCGTGCAGACCATTTTGGAGGAAACCGAGCGCATCTCCAGCGTGACCAGAAAACTTCGCGAAATAAAAAACCCCGTGGTTGAGGACTACACCGCAAGCGGCGAACAGATGATCAACCTGGACAAATCCACCGAGGAGTAACCGGAGCACATGCGATCACCGTCTATTCAGATGACCGGCCCGGCCCTTGCGGCCGCGGCGTCCATTTTCCTTTTTGCCGCGGGCTGCGCCCACGTGGCCACGGTGCAAACATTCACTTTCGACAAGCAACTGCTGGCCGAAGCCGACGGAAAATGCAAGCAAAAAAGCTACGCGGAAGCGCTTAAAACGTATGCGGAGATCGTCAAGACCTTTCCCCAAACTTCTTCGGGGCGTACGGCCCTGTTTAAAGTCGGGTTCGTCAATATTTACTACGACAATCCGCAGTCCGATTGGCTCGCCGCGCTCAGCGCTTTCAAGCTTTTCCAGAAGTACTATCCCGACGATCCGCGTATAAGCGAGGTCAATACGTGGATACGGATCCTGGTCGCGATGGAATCGTTTTCCTCCGAATACGGCGAATCGGCGGCGAAGATCAAGGCCTTGATGAACCAAAAAACCGCGGTCAGTGTCAACTATGAGAACCTCCTGGAGGCGATCCAAAAATGCTCGAATGAAAAGGACACCCTGGAGAGTGAAAAGAACGCGTTGGGTCAAAAAATCAAGGAATTGGAACAGTCCATTTTAAAAATCGAGAAAGCCCAGTAATTTTTAATGTCACTTCCAGCCTTTCGACCGGAAATTCCCCGGATTTCAACCCTTGTCGTCAAAGTCGGCAGCAGAATACTCACTTCCGAAGAAAACTCCCCGAATCCAAAAAGAGTGCGCGGCCTCGTCGACGCGATAGCCAAGCTTAAGCGGTCGGGCATCCGCACGGTCCTCGTTTCATCCGGGGCAATCGCGCAGGGAATGCGCGCCCTGGGACTTGAAAAAAGGCCGAAAACCATTCCCATGAAACAGGCCTGCGCAAGCATAGGGCAAATCCGCCTCATGGACCTGTACGAATCTTTTTTCTCTCGTCACGACATTCCCATCGGCCAGATCCTTCTGACCTGGGACGATCTGCGCAATAAGAAACGCTACTTCAACCTTCGCAACACTTTTTTCAGCCTCTTCGATTGCGGGGCAATCCCGATCATCAACGAAAACGACTCGGTTGGGGTGGAGGAAATAAGGTTCGGTGAAAACGATACGCTCGCGGCCCAAATAGCCATGCTCGTGCAGGCGGACGTTTTTGTAAACCTGACGGACATAAACGGCCTTTACGATAAAAACCCGAAAAAGCACGGCGACGCCCGTCACATTCCCCTTGTCGAACATTTTACGCACGCCATCCTGAACTTCGCCGAGGGAGGTTCCACCGAAATCAGCGTCGGCGGCATGCTGACCAAACTCAAGGCCGCCGAGACCGTCACTAAAGCGGGCATCATCGCCATAATCGGCGACGGGTTTTCAAAAAGTTTGCTCCAGGCGCTCAGCGATCCGCTCGCGGGAACTATTTTTCTTCCCGCGGGAAAAATGATGTCGTCAAAACGCCGATGGATCGCCTTTACGGGTCAAAGCGAGGGAAAGCTCACGATCGACGACGGCGCGGCAAAGGCGCTGGTCGAAAAAGGAAAAAGCCTGCTTGCCGCGGGGATAAAAAAAACGTCCGGGGATTTTACTCCGGGCGATATGGTGGATATCATCGGCGAGCGCGGCGAGACGATTGCCCGGGGCCTGGTCAATTTTTCCTCAAAGGAACTCGAACAAATAATAGGCTGTAAAACGGCCGAGATTCTTTTAAAACTCGGACAAAAGTCCTTCGATGAAGTCGTGAACCGGGATAATTTAGCGCTCGTATAATAAAGGTGATTTACCGATGATGGAAACGCTCAAAAAAACCATCGACCTCATTTCCTCCCGTTCCCGAAAAGCGGGCGCGAAACTCCTCGACGTTTCGTCAAAGGACATTAACGCCTGCATCCGTGAAATGGCGGGGCTGCTTAAAACCGAGCGCGGAAATCTCCTGAATGAAAACGAGAAAGACCTGGCGGCCGCGCGGAGCAAAAACCTTTCCCCCGCCATGATCGACCGCCTGACGCTTTCCGACAAGACGCTCGCCGCAATGATCAAAGGCCTTCGGGAGGTCGCCGGGCTCGTGGGCTTGGTCGGGCAAACATTCGACTCCCGGAAACGTCCCAATGGGTTGACCATTTATAAAACGCGCGTCCCTATCGGCGTCATCGGCATCATTTACGAGTCGCGCCCCAACGTTACCGTCGACGCGGCGGCCCTCTGCCTCAAGTCGCATAACGCGGTGGTCCTTCGCGGGGGCAGCGAGGCATTTCATACCAATACGGCCCTCGCAAAGCTTTTCGCAAAAGCGCTTTCGCGCCGGGGGCTGCCGGTGTTTGCCGTGCAACTCATTCCGACCGTCGACCGCAAAGCAATCGACCTGCTCCTCGCAAAAAGCGAGGACATCGACCTCGTCATTCCCCGCGGGGGCGAATCGCTCATCCGGACGGTGGTCGAAAAATCGCGCATTCCCGTCATCAAGCATTATAAGGGCGTGTGCCACGTTTTCGTTTCGAGGCATGCGGACATGAAAAAGGCCGTTAATATTGTTGTCAATGCGAAAACGCAAAGGCCGGGTGTATGCAATGCCATGGAAACCCTGCTGCTTGACGAAAAGCTTCCCGACCGCGACAAAAAGACGGTCCTCGACGCGCTCATCGAAAAAGGCGTCGAGCTTTTCGGCGATAGCGCTTCCCGAAAGCTTTGCCCCGGTATGCGCGCGGCCTCGAAAAGCGATTGGTATGCGGAATATTTGGACCTTCGTTTGGCCGTGCGGGTGGTAAACGGTATCGACGAAGCCGTCGACCACATCAATACCTATGGTTCGCGCCATACCGACGCCATCGTCACCGAATCGAAATCCGAGGCGGCACGATTTTGCAAACTCGTGGATTCATCGTCGATCATGGTAAACGCCAGCACGCGGTTTTCCGACGGCGGGGAGTTCGGCCTCGGCTGCGAGATCGGAATCTCCACCGACAAGCTCCACGCGCGCGGCCCCATGGGCATCGACGAATTGACAACATACAAATGGATCGTCGAGGGAAACGGACAGATCAGGACCTAACCCGGGACGGCCGGAAACGAAAGCGTTACAATGAACATTCTCGACAGTGTAAAATTCGACGAAAAAGGCCTGGTGACCGCCATTGCGCAGGACTGCGCGACCGGCGAAGTCCTGATGGTCGCCTACATGAACAAGGACTCCCTGGCGGAAACGCTTCGCACCGGGACCATGGTTTATTTCAGCCGCAGCCGTCAAAAAAGATGGCTTAAGGGCGAAACATCAGGACATATCCAGACCGTTAAAAGCGTCCATATCGATTGCGACGGCGACGCGCTCCTCTTTAAAATAGAGCAAAAAGGCTGCGCCTGCCACGAAGGCTATTATTCCTGTTTTTTCAGGAAAAAAGACGCCGAGGCCTGGACCATCACGCATTCGAAGATGGGCGAGTAGCCCGCATGGACGGCCAAGCGCTCAAAGTCCTGCACCGGATCAAGGCCTGCCGCCTTATTCCCATCGTGCGTTTTTTGCGGATGGAGCAGGCCGAAAAAATAGCGCGCGCGCTTTTTGCCGCGAAGGTCGACATCGTCGAATTTCCCCTCACCTCCGAGCATGCACTCGCGGCAATTGAAAAAATATCCGACGAGTTCGGCGACAAAATGGTCGTTGGCGCCGGGACCGTGCTCGACGGCGCAAGCGCCCGGTCAAGCATCCTCGCAGGCGCCCGTTTTATCGTAAGTCCGGCCGTCAAAACCGACGTTATCGGCATGTGTAAACGATACTCGACCGCCGTGTGCCCGGGCGCCTTGACCCCTACGGAAACGCTTCTGGCCTGGGAAGCGGGCGCCGATCTCGTCAAGATTTTCCCCTGCCAAAGCGTGGGTGGAGCGTCCTACATTCGGTCGCTTAAAACGCCCTATCCGCACATTGAGCTGGCGCCGGTGGGCGGAGTGACCCCGGAAAACGCGGCTGAGTTCATAGCCGCCGGAAGCGCCGCCCTGGGCGTGGGCGACGGAATAATTTCCTCTCAAGCCTTGGCCTCGTTTACCGAGGAAGACATAACAAGGAAGGCCGCGCGGTTCATGGACGCCATCAAAAAAGCGCGGACGACCGCCGATGACTAACGAACATGCCACGCCGGCGTTTGTCGAAATATCGCTGGATAACCTTGTCCATAACCTCCATCAGGTAAAAAGCGCCGTTCCCTCCTCGCTCGGAATCATTGCCGTTGTCAAGGACAACGCCTACGGGTGCGGCTCCGTTGAAATCGCCCGCTCGCTGGAGGCCCACGGCGTAGGATTTTTCGCGGTGGCTGGCGGCCCGGAAGCGCGGGCGCTACGCGCGGGGGGCGTCCGATCGCCGATTTTGCTTTTAGGGGTCGCCGCCGCCCGCGACATTGCGTGGGGCGCGGACAACGGCATTCATTTCTCCTGCACCGATCTTGCCGACCTTAGCGCCTTTATCGAGAGCGGGAAAACGCTTTTAATCCATTTGAATATCGATACCGGCATGGGCCGTTTGGGCCTGAGCGCCTCGGAGCTTTCACGGGCGATTGATTTCTTACGCTGCAATCCGCGCTTGGTTTGCGAGGGGATTTATACGCACCTTGCCAAGGCCGACAATCCCGACACCGGGGCCATAAGCCGCCAGCTTATCCATTTCAGAAAGGCCGTGAACGCCCTTAGAGAAAGCGCAATACGGCCGCCTATCGTCCACTACGGCAATAGCGCCGCCATCATGCGCTACCCGCTGGAAGAATGCACGTTCGTACGACCGGGAATTTCGCTTTACGGATGCAAACCGGACCCCTGCCAGGATTTTAAGCTTGATTTAAAACCCGTCCTGGGCCTGAAATCGCATATCGTTAAGATCAAACGCGTGCCCGCGGGCACGGCCGTAAGCTACGGCGGACGGTATGTAACGAGCGCCGATACCACGATCGCCACCATTGCCGCCGGATACGGGCAGGGCGTGCCGCGGGCCCTCGGCGGCCGGGGCGACGTTTTGGCGGGCGGCAAACGCTATGGCATCGCGGGGACCGTCACCATGGATTTCATCATGATCGATACGGGGCCCGATCCGCGCGTTAACGTGGGCGACGAAGCGGTCATTATTGGGACGCAAGGTCCCGAAAGCATTTCCCCCGACGAAGTCGCGGCGCACTGCAACACCATCGCCTACGAAATCCTCTGCAATATCAGCTCGACCATCGACCGGTTCTATCTGCTCGACGGCGCGGTCGTTCGCTTCGAGCCGGGCCGTCCTTTTTAAGGTTGGAAACGCGGGGACCTTGTGTCGTTTATTTTCAGCGTCCGATTATTCAAGGGCAAAATTACCTCAAAAGGCCATGGCGGATTTTGGGTCCGTGTCCATGCCGATAATTCCCTCAATTGCGGCTGCAAGGCCTGCGCGAAGTGCCCGGAAGAAAAAAAGGTTATAACGTTTTTTATAAAAACCGATTGGCCGCGGCGCTACCTGCCAAACCAGACCGTTACCGTACAACGGACCATGCTTAACCGGGCATTTGCGGCCTGCTTAATTTTCGGCGTCCCGATTGTTTTTGGGTTCGCATCCTTGCTTGTGTGGAATTATTTTTTTAATCAAACAGCCGGACAAATTTCCGCGATACTCTGCACGGTCTCGGCAATTTTCGCGGGATTTATCGCGGTAGCAATCATGGACAAGATCATGCGAAATAAATTTCCACCGCGCCTGTGCGCTCCCGAGGCTCCCGAGGCTTCCGAGGCTTCCGACAATATCCGGGAGGACAATGGATGAACTGCTGGATTTACCGGAGCTTGTCGATAAAATTCAAGAGCTGCTTGAAGTCGGCCTTTACGACGAGGCCCTGAAGCTCTTAGAGTATTACAGCCTTATTTACCAGGAAGAATGGGAAATTTATTTTCTTCTCTCCCGCGTGTACCTCGAACAAAACGATCCCCGAACGGCCATTTTCTACCTTAATAAAAGCCTGCGCATAGAAAGTAGTAACGTCGACAGCCTGCTCGGGCTTTTTTACGCGCACTCGCAGATGGACCATCTGAAAAAAGCCGGGCGCTATCTGCTGCGCGCCGAGAAATATTATCCGACCAGCGAACCGGTTTTAAGCGCCTTGATTTGGTATTATACCGAATTAAATGACCTTGACGCCGCCATCGCCAGTTTTGAAAAAGCGGGAAAAATCGGGACCGATAATCCGGAAACCTTCCGTAATGCCGGCGTGGCTTACGAGCGCAAGGGCGACTACGATAATGCCGAGCATTGTTTCACGACCGCGCTGAGGCTTAACCAGAATTTCGACGACGTGCGCGATTTGCTTGCCGACCATTACATTCTTGTCAACAAAGTCGATAAAAGCATCGAACTCTACCGCACCTATTTGGCCCAGTCCCCCAAAAACATCCGGGCCCTTTCGCGCCTGGTTTTTTGCTATTCGCAAAACAACCAGGTGCAGGAAGCCCTCGCGCTCGCCCAGGAAACCATTAACCAGTACCCGAATTCGCCGGTGGGCTACGTCGACAGCTCGTACGTGTACCTTAACGCCGGAAAGTACGACGAGGCCCTGTCCTTCGCGGCCAAGGCGCTCGACGTGTCGCCCCTCGACGCCGAGGCGCACCGCGTCACGGGGATAGCCAATTCCGAAAAGCAAATGCCCGAAGAGGCCCGCACGGCCTTTGAAAAGGCCATTGCCCTGGACCCCAAGAACCCTGAGATCATGCGCGATTACTATAACCATCTCAGGAACGTGGGCGAATACGTCAAGATGGAACAGCTTGTCAACCGGGTCATCAAGCAGGAATTCCCCTATTGCATCGAAGACTACTGGTTTCTGGCCGATTACTTTCGCGACATCGGCGACAACCTGAAGGCATTCCACTATTTGCACAAGGCCTTTACCAACATGCCCGGCGAAAAAGAGCTTATCCCGCCCATGGTTGACATTATGCTCGATACCGGACACGTTTCGTACACCGCCTCGTTTCTTATGAGCTATGTCGAACGCAGCGGCTGGAACGACACCATGAACCAATTCGCCCGGCACAAGCGGTTCAAGGGGAAATGGTCGCAGGAGGCGCTAAGGTTTTTGCGGTTCCATGGGCAAAACCCCTCCAAATACCGCAATTATATTTTCCTTTTGTATTTCGAAAAATTTTGCGCCATCGCCTTTGGCCTGTTCCTTCCCTTCGCGTCGGCCTTCTTTTATTTCCTGATCGGCCTCAAGGGGATTTTTTATGTCGCGATCGGAGCGGGGATCATCTTCGGCATTTGGCGGGCAATGAAGTGGCTTATCGGGAAGAAGCTCGACTGAACGCTTGGGCTTTGTATTTGCCCATTGCATTTGCTATAGGTATCGAGAGGACCTATGAACATTCTGCTTACCGGCGGCACGGGATTCATCGGTTCCTACATTACCATGGAACTATTGAGCTACGGCCACCACGTTACCATTTTGGCCCGCAATAAAAACAAAGTGGGCTGGTTTAACAATTTAAAGCGTCTTGAAATCGTCGAAGGCGACATTACCGACCAAAACCTATTGACCGACCTGGTCATCGGTAAAGACGCCTGCATCCACGCCGCGCTCAATTACACCCGTAAAACCGGCTGGAAAGTGCTTCGCGACGATACCCTCCCCGCCGTTTATTTGTCCGACGAATCGGCGGCCGCGGGCGTAAAGCATTTTATCTACACTTCGTCGACCGCCGTCAACGACAGCCTTTACAGCGGGGTAAGCGACGAACACCAGGAGTCGCAGGAACTCGTTACCGCCCATACCAAGCAGCGCCCGGCCACCATGTACGGCGCGACAAAGGCCGCCTCCGAGAACTATCTGATCGCGCAATCATATCGGTTTCCCATGCGCGTTACGATCATCAGGCCGGGCTATACCTTCGGTAATCCGGTTGTCCCCGGCGCAAGCACGGAAACCGACGAGCGCTTTTTCGCTCTCGCCCGGTCGGCGCTTGAAAACCGGCCCATCACCGTCATTAAAAACGACGGAACGCAATTTATTTGGGCGGGGGATTTGGCAAAGGTCTTTACAAGCGCACTCAATGCCGATTTTAACCGGAAAACCTATTTCGCGCTTTCGCGCGGGTTCGTTTCCTGGCAAACCATCGCCGAGGAGGCGATTCGCCTCTGCAATTCCAAAAGCGACCTCATCATCGAAGACAAAGGATGGCGCGAACACGGGCTTATATGGGACGTATCGGACATAAAAAAAGACTTCGGCCTCGAATTCGATCCATGGAATAAAATCCGGGAACACCTGGAATATTGTTTACGAATACGGCGCGGCGGTTCATAATGGCCTTGGACATTTTCACGGTAAATAGTATATACTATGCTTATGCAATCATTTCCTAAAATTATCGCGAACGCCTCCAAACCGGTGATTATGGAATGCGTCGTTGCGGGAACGATAGGGCTTTGCGTGATCGATTATTTCTTCGACCCGCGCGTGTCACTCCTGCTGTTTTATTTGGCCCCTATTTTTTTTGCCGCTTGGTATGTAGGAAAAAAAACCGGCATTGCGATTTCAGTTCTTTGCGCGATCGGGTGGGGCATTTCCGATGTTGCGTCCTCAAGCGCCTATTCACATCCGGTAGTCCCCTATTGGAACCTCTTTGCAAACCTCGGCGTTTTTCTCATGGTGTCGCTGACCCTGAGCAGGCTTAAAACGGCGCTTCGCGGGGCGCAGGAATCGGCCAGGACCGACGCATTGACCGGCATGGCCAACCGCCGGGCATTTTTTGAAATCGCCGGGACCGAACTTGCCCGGATGAACCGGTATAAACACCCCTTCACTATCGCCTACCTTGACCTTGACAATTTCAAGGTCGTCAACGACAACCAGGGCCATGAAGCGGGCGACGACTTGCTGCGAAGCATCGCGGGGTTTATCGAATCGACCATCCGCTCATCCGACCTCATCGCCCGCCTGGGCGGCGACGAATTCGCCATCCTGCTTCCCGAAACCAATGAAGAGCAGGCGCGGGCGGTCATGGACAAAATCGGCGCCTCCTTGCACGAAACCCTGCAAAAATACGGCCCCGCGGTCACCCTTTCCATCGGCGTGGTGACCTATATCAGGCCCCCGCTCAACGTTGACGATATGCTCAAAAAAGCCGACCACATGATGTACGCCGCCAAACGGGAAGGTAAAAACCGTATCAAGTATCTCGTCTGGAAAGACAGCTCCACCGCTCAATGAAGATTTTAACCTTCGAACAAGAACCGAAAGTTATCGCCTGGAACAGCCTGGTCACCAAAGCCGGATGCGCCGTTAGGGGCCTAAAGCCCCTTAAACTCATCCATAAAAAAAACTCCGAGCTGCTCTTCGCGCTTTTAAAAGCGGACGTTACCGATCCCGCGGGAAATAAGTTGCCCAACATTCTTTTCGTGCGCGGACACGCGTGCATCATCGTGCCATTACTTAAAAACGGCGATACGGGCAAGGAAGCCTTTCTCATGATACGCCAGCGCCGTATCGGAAACGGCCTGCTCAATTTGGAGTTCCCGGCCGGAATGCTTGACAGGAACATTCACGACCCGATAAAAACGGCCGCAAAGGAACTCCACGAAGAAACCGGACTCAAGGTTTCAACCAAAAATATTTTTCCCCTCTTCGATGGGCCGCTTTTCAGCTCCGCGGGGGCCTCCGACGAAGGCATTTATTATTTTGGGTGCATGGTGACCGTGCCCGGCCGCCGCTTTGCAGGTTTTGAAGGTAGGGCCATAAGCGGGGCCGCCGAAGACGAGCATATCGTGGTGACCCTCATGTCAAGAAAGCAAGCCGAACTGGAAACAAGGTCCCTACAGGCCCGGCTGGGGTTTTATTTATTCGACGAATTCCGGAAAAACCGAAACCATGAAAACAGTGTCCGGAAAAGAAAACATCCGGCAAAACCTTCCTGATATTTTATCGGACGAATCCCGTTTTTCATTAGGGACGCCGCGCAGCGTCTATTTTCCGCAAACCGTGCGCGACGTGGTCGATGTCGCGGGCGAATCCAGCCGAAAATCGGTCCCCCTTACCATCATCGGGGCGCGCACCGGCATTACAGGCGGCTGCGTTCCCGTGGATGATTGCATTGCCGTCTGCTTTTCGGACATGAATAGAATCCTACGGGTGGAGCGAAAAGGCGACAGACTTACGCTTACCTGCCAACCGGGCGTGACGCTACGCGGCATTGCGGACTTTCTTGAAGCTCCCGGCCAAATCCCTTATCCGGTGGAGGGCTCGGAGCATTTGAAACCGGGGACCCGGTTTTATCCGCCCGATCCTACCGAAATGACCGCCCAACTCGGCGGAACCGTGGCCACGAATGCCTCCGGGGCCCGTTCCTACCATTTCGGGCCCACGCGCGCGCACATCGAGGCGCTTGCGCTCGTGCTTGCTAGTGGCGACACGCTAACCCTTCGGCGAGGCGAACATCCGTCCATAGGCGGCGTTTTTTCAATGACCACCGACCGGGGCGCCTCCCTTTCCATTGCGGCCCCGCGCTATCAAAGCCCTTCCATTAAAAACGCATCGGGATACTATTCAAAAAACGGCATGGACCTTATCGACCTGTTCATCGGCTCTGAAGGCACCTTGGGAATATATACGGAAATCAGCATTCGCCTGTGCGAAACTCCCCGCCTTGTCGCGGGTCTGAGTTTTTTTCCGGGCCTCGGGCAGTCCTTTGCGTTCGCCGATTTTCTGCGCGAGAAGCGCGCCATTGCCGCCATTGAATATTTCGACGAAAGCGCGCTTGCCTTCGTGCGCACACACCCAAGCGGCGAAGGCGACATCCCGGCCTTTCCCGCCGGGAAACCCTGCGCAGTTTACTGGGAATACATCGAAACCCCTGAGGCCACCTTCGAGACCATGATAGACAAATGGGAAACAGCCCTGGCCTTAAGCGGTTCGTCGCTCGACGCCACGTGGAGCGGCTTTGACGCAAAGGAAATTCTTTTTCTGCGCAGTTTCAGGCACCGCGTTCCGGAGGCCGTCAATACGGCCGTCGCCCTCTATAAACGGACCTGCCCGTCCATACGGAAAATCTCCACCGACTCGGCCTTCCGGCGCAATCATTTTCTTTCAGCAATGGAATTCTACGTTTCCCAAGCCCGATCGGCGGGCCTGGAATACGCCCTTTTCGGTCATTTGGGCGATTTCCATTTGCATTTAAACCTCCTGCCCCACAATGCCGACGAACTCGATCGGGCCCTTGCGGTCTATGAAAAGGTCATGGATTTGGCGATCGAATGTAAAGGGACCGTTTCCGCGGAGCACGGCATCGGAAAATTAAAAAAGGCCTATCTCGTTAAAATGTACGGTGAAGAGGCGGTGGCGGAAATGATGCGGGTCAAGTCGGACCTTGACCCGCAGTGGCTTTTAAACCCCGGCACGCTCTTTACACGATGAGTTTTTCCCGCGTCAATTGCAGTCCCTCTTTTTGCGCCTGATCGAATGCCGAGGGACTTCCGATGACGGTGACGGCGGTCCGCGTTTCATCGAGGAGCCGCTGCGCGGCGCGCGAGAGCGTTTCGGGCGAAACGCCCAGGACCGACTCACGCGTTTGTTGACGGATTTCCGGGGTCCGCCCGCATAAAAGCGCAATGGTTTCGCCCAGGCCCTTTCCATGGGGAGTCTGGGGCGCGTCGATCCTTCCGATGGTCGCGATGATATTTTGATCCACTGCGTCTACGGGCAGCCCGCGCGAGGCCTGCCGAAGTCCCGCCTCAAAATGGTCGAGCGTGGAAATAAGGTTCGGATCGCGATATGAAGCGCAGGCAAAAAGGGGATGGCCGGACGAAATAAGCGCCATGCCGCCATAGGCCCCGCCTTCCACCCGTATTTTGTTCCATAAATAGCCGGTCGAGAGGTTTTTCGCCAAAACGAAAAACGGCCCGAATTCATCGGTGGCGCAAGCCCAGGTCTTGGCCACGAAATTGACCGACGAACTGATTTCAATGCCCTTCGGCCCGCCGGGCAGGCAAGCGAAAGGTATTTCGGAAGAAATAAGCCTGCCGTCGGGAATACCGGCCGCCATGGGCTCGATAGTCGCGATCGCCGACTCGGGATCGTCGGCGGTCACGGAAACCAAGCAACCGGACTTATTGACAATCAGCGCGTGCAATGCCCGTATTTTCAGGGCGATTTTATCGGCGTCGAACTCCTTTATCGTTTTGTCGAGGAACCGAAGCTGGGAAATGCCGTCGAGCATTTCCGCCAAAAACTTCGACTTTACTACGCGCGACGCCGCGTGGGTGACGGCAAAGGAATGTCCGCTATTGACGATGGAGGCGCTCAGCTCGTTGCGCATTTCGAAGAGCACGTCTTGAATCTGCCGCTTGTCGGAAAAATCGGGCCGAAGCAGCATGTCGGCAAAAATCCCAGCCATGTCGGCCACGCGCGACGCCAGCGCCTTGCCGTGCAGGAAATATTTAAACACGCAGGAATCCACGCTTCCGGCATGGGTTTCGCACAGCACGGAACCATGGATGCCGCCGGTTGCCAACGCGACCTTGCGCGACATATCTTCGTACGACAACCCCCCGCAGCCGCACCGGGAAGCCAGCTCAACGTAAATTTGCAGGTACGGCGCAAGGTCCAGGGGAATTGCCGAACAGTCGAAAGCAAGATCCAGATAAACGATGCCTGAAGTGAAAAGGCGGTGCAGATGGACGGGCACGCCCGCCTCCAAACCGTGGACCGTGGGCACGTCCCGGTTTTTGGGAGGCAGATCGGACTTCTTAAGTTTGGGAAGCTTGGCGAGCGCCTCCGGGGCGCTTGGCTTTTTTTGCTCCTCGATGAGGCGCAGCGTGAGGTCGCGGAGCTCTTTTTTGTCCTGTTCGGTAAAGCCCTCGCTTAACTTCTCGGCATGGTGCGCGGTTTGCGTTTCCAGGCGTTTGCCCATTTCGGAGGAGGCCTTGACCACGGTGAGCAAGCGGTGGTTATTGTCAAGAAGCCGCCGGCGCATGACGGAAGCGAAAGCGGCGTTTCCAACCTTTTTCATGTCGCGCAGGGCCGCGATGTTTTTCTCGAACGCCAGATAGGCCAGCGGATCTCCGCCATAGAGCCAGCTTCTAAAACAGCGCTCGGCCAGGATAAGATTATAGGGAAACCGACCGGCGTCGGAAATCTCCCGGAGCCTGAATTCGATCTGCCGAAGCGCGCCTTCTAAAAGCTCTTCGTCGAGTCCGGAGTCGATTTCTTTTCTCAGGGTGTCGAGGACGAGTTTTTCGATGACGGGAGCAAGCTCGGGTTTTGTCTTTCTCAGCCCTACGTTGAAGACGCTTTGCACGAAGTCGCTGGCGAACCCCGTACTGTCGTCCAGGTCCTCGCCGAGCCTGGCGTCGATGAGCGCCCGCTTCAGCGGCGAACTTTCGGTCCCCAGCAAATAATGGAAGAACACGCTTCCGATGAGCGACACCACCGGGTCTTTGGCCGGACCGAAAATCCAGCTCAATGCAACCGTGGCCGTGCCGTCTTCCTCGGCCGGGGCCGGCGCCTCGATTTCGGTCGTTCGCGGCGCGCTCCAGAGCGGCTGCGCGGCGATTTCGGAATCCACCGTGGCGCGGTCAAATTCGCCCAGATAGTTTTCATGCAGAAATTTCAAGATCTTTTGCGTGGGGATATTGCCATACAGGAAAATGAACGAATTCGACGGATGGTAAAACGAGGCGTGGAACTCCTTGAATTGTTCGTAGGAAAGGTCGGTGATGTTTTCAGGCACGCCGCCGCTTTCGTACCGGTACGAAATATCGGGAAACAATTGCGAAATGGTCTTACGTTCCACATGGCTGGCGAAGTTGGAAAACACGCCTTTCATCTCGTTATAGACGATCCCCTTGATGTTCACGGGGCCGTTCATGTTCTCGACGTCGAAATGCCACCCTTCCTGGTAAAAGGTGTTTTTCGTCAAGAGCGGATGGAACACCGCGTCGCAATAGACGTCGACCAGGTTGAAGAAATCGGCCTCGACCTGACTTGACACGGGATACATGGTCTTGTCGGGATAGGTCAGGGCGTTGAGAAACGTTTGCAAAGACCCCTTTAAAAGTTCCTGGAACGGGTCCTTGGCGGGGAACTTGCGCGACCCCCCCAATACGGAATGTTCGAGGATGTGGGGCGCGCCGGTATTGTTGAAAACGGGGGTCCGAAACGCGATGGAAAAAAGGTTATTGGGATCGTCGTTACAAAGATGGAGCAGTCGGGCGCCGCTTTTTTCATGGAACATGATGACCGCGCGGCTGCGCAGCTCGGGTATTTCGGGCGTGGCCTCGACCACGAACCCTTCGCATGTTTTTCCTACTGTCAACATTTGGTCCATTATGGTCGCTTTCGGTGTGGTAAAAGGTTAGTGCGTAAAAAAAAGTAATTGCACGGCGTCGGATTTCGCTACAGCGTTTAAAAAGTCTTTCAGCCGCGTGTAATCGCCCACCGGTATTTGCCGCGAGATGGTAAAAACCGCCTTCCGATGATAGAGAAGCTTTTTTCCCTTTCGTTCGAACTCAAAAAGATACGAACCGAATTCGGAGTTTATCGAAACCTTCCGCGGCAAGGTGATCGGTCGCCATTCGTGCGGAAACGTCAGCTCTCCCCGCGTTTCCTGATGACCGACGTCATAGTCGGTTTGAAACAGATCGACGGGGAAGTTACGTTTTTCTTCCACGGGGTATTCGCTCGGTTCGACCTGGTCGGGAACATGGAGGGCGAAAATCGCGGTCGACCCGCTGAAAGTCACGGCGTTTTTGGCCGTAAATTCGTAGGTATAGCCGAGCGTGTCTCCCGCCGTGTTAAGCGCCGAATCGATGTCGAATTTTTTGAGCGTCATGTCGGGATACAGCCGCCCTAAAATCTGGCGCATGGTGGCCTGTTTTTTTTCTTCCGAGAGGAACCTGAACATCCGGCGGTATTGCGCGGCAAAGACGCCCGTACGGACGTTTTGGGCGCGCTCCGTGAGCATTCCATTGGTATCGAGCCGCTGGGTTATAGCGCGCATTTTTGTCCGCTGGGAGGCCGAATCGAACGGAAGCTCCATGACCATAGTGGCGCCGGGGCGGATAATAAGCGCCATGGCGCCCTGGTCGTCTTTCGGCAGGCTGAAGGCCGACAAGTCGTTGTCGGTAAGGTCCATGAAACGGTCTTTGCCCTCAAGCGTATAGCACAGGATGCAATGGTTGAAATCCGGGCCTATCGCTGCATGATCGGTAAAGTGCCGTATTTCGGTATTGACCAGGACCAGGCGGGACGGAATTCCCGCATAGGTCAAGAGACTTCCGCCAAGCGACGCCATGTCCTTGCAGTCGCCGATTTTCGTGGCCAGCACGTCGCGGGCGTCTTGGGGTATCCAGCCTGACTGCCTGAACGACACGGAACTATAGCGGATGTTTTCGGTGATATAGTCGTGCATGCGCGAGATTTTCTCGCGCTGCGTTTTGCACGGGCCGAACAAGGAATCGGCGAGGGCCTTGAGTTCCAGGGAGTTGTCCTGCTTATGCCGCGTAAGGTCGTCGTACCACGCGGCGATATCGCCCCAACCGGAAAAAGTGGAATAGCATACTTTCCTGTTTTCCGGCCAATCGGTGGCCATGAATGACTCATCGAGCAGATTTTTGTAGGATTTCCGGTTAAACGCGGTCACGCGGTAGTCCCCCGCAAGCGTCCGGTTTACGGATATGGAGTCTCCGTATACGGTATAGGGGACCGTATCGTTTTCGGGAGTGATGAACCGAAGCCAACTGTCCAAAACTGGGTAAAAAAGCTGAAAGTCCTCCTCGCCGAAAACCTGTTTGGCCATTTTTCCCATGAAATAATTCTTGATCGACCACTCAAGCGCGATGCAATCGCCCGGCTGAAGGGACTTGAACACGATTTTATTGTCCTGAATATCGGCCTGGACCTGCGCGCCACTTGACGTATAAGACAATGCGCGTTCGATGGAAAGCGACTGGAAATACCCGTTATAGTCGATGGTCCTTTCTTTCCACTGGTCAATGGCCTTTTGCGTGGGAAGGCGCACTACCAAAAAGGTCCGCTCCCGCGAGCACCGGGAGGGATAATAGAACACGTCGTGGACCGACGACAAAACCGCCCCGGATTCATTGTCGCCGTAGCGCCAATCCGCGCTCGCCTTGATAAGACTGTCCGGCGAGGGAAGCGCGGCAAGCGACTCCAGGCCCGGCTTGCCTTCAAGGGAGCGCAAGTTTTCCCACGCGTTGAAATCGTCGTTAGTGAAGCGGATGGCGTCGACGAAGGCGGCCTTGGCCTTGTCTTTTTCGTTAAGCGAAGCCAGGATATTGCCCCGCAAGGTCAACGCATTGGCGTCGGCGGGCCTCAGGGCGCAGCATCGTTCGACATTTTCACGCGCCCGGTTGAATTTTTTTTGGGAATATTGAAGATCGGCAAGATAATATAGCAGCCCGGCGTCGCAGGGGGAATAGTCAAGGGCGTCGTCAATCACCTCCTCGGCAGCGCGCATAACGCCCTGTTTTACGTACATCGAAGCCAGCGCTTTATAAAGCGCTGGGTTTGCGCGCTCATGGCGTATATATTTTTTCAAAAGATTTTCCGCTTTTTTTACCTCGCCCTGGCGTTCATAGAGGTTGGCGAGCACCGAAACGGCGGAATAATCGGCGGAGTATTTTTCTTCGATCCGGTTTATGATCTTAAACGCCTCTGCCTTATTTTCAAGTTCCATATACGCATCGAGATCGGCCAAAAGCGCCTGCAAGGACCCCTTACACTGCGGTGGGGAATTTTCAATGAATTCCATGACTTTTCGAACGTCGGCGTTTCTTGAAATCGTTTGCAATTCGTTTTCCCAGGCCGCAAAATTCAAGGGGCACCGGAAGAACGCGTTTTTAAGCTCGGCCTGACCTTCGGTGTATTTTTTCGCGCGCAGGAGACATTCGCTCAAAAGCCCGCGCCACAAGCTGCTGCCGGGATATTGGGCTATGTATTTTTGCGCGAGCAGTTGCCCCTCGTCGGTTTTTTCCATGCCATTAAGGCAATTCATATATAAAAGCGCCGCATCGAGATCGTCGCCGTTTTTTTCAAGCCGCGCCAAAAGCGGCTTTATGATCGAATCCGCCAGGGGCGACGGTGCGTAGTCGCCAAAGACGACCGCGGGGCCGGCGGGAGCGGCAAGCCGGGTCGAAAATTGGAGCGATTTCACCGGAACAAACCGGTCGCTTAAAAACCGCAGGCTGAAATTTGCCAAACGGGAACGCACCTCGGTTGGCTGTCCGCGCCATTCTCCGCAAAGCTTGATTAGTAGCGGATTATCGCCTTTTTGGAGCGTCACGCGCTGCATGAACATGTCCTCGCCGGTGTTCCTGAAAATCGAATCGGCAAGGACGAGCGAACCATTAAGCATGATTTTAAAGGAGCCCGATGCGCCGAAGGCAAGGTTTACCTGCTGGGTTTGGGGGCTAGTCACGCAGCAGTAGAAATAAAACGCGGCGTCAACGGTGCTGGTGTGGTTTTCGAGAAAAATCCAGCCGGTCGCGGCGGTATTGCGTATCGGGTTCCACCGGGCCATATTGCCGTCCTTGGCCTCGTAGGTTTTGGAAAAATCAATGCTCTGTTCAGGCCCATAGGCCTTGGCAAAGCCGCAGTTCGATACATTGTCGAACGGGCCGATCATCATCCAATTCCCGATAGCGCCCATCGATTCCACGATCCGCCGGGCAGCGCCGATTTTCCCGTCGTTTAAATATCGCGATGCGAGCAAGTCGCTAAGCTCCCCGCTGAAAATGTCCTGTTTCCCGGTCAATTCCTCCAAGAGCTTGTAGCCCTCCTTGATCGTCGCGCCCGATGCAACGCTTCCGAAAGGATAGGCCTTAATGATGGCGGCCAAAAACAAATCCACCCGATGGTCGGCCAGACAACTTAAAAAAACGCTGCGCGCCGCGTCTTGGTCTTCGCCGAGAAACGAACAAACCTCCGAAAGCCCCCGGTAAGCCTCGCCTGCCGCGCCGGGGTCTTTGTCTTTGATATTTTTTGAAAAAATTTCCCGCGCTTCCAGGGGTTTATTATCCATGAGCAGATTCCAGCCCATGGTATTGGAACCGCCATGGCAGGCCAAAGGCGTTAGCACTGCAATCCATGCGGCGCACCATGCAACGAGCTTTACCGAGCATACTTTCGGGTTTTTTTCGCGAGACCGCGGGTTTTTGATATTTTTCGACATAATCTTATAAAATACCTCCGTGTCGCCTTTAACGGGGCATAAAATACACGTCCCGGCCCGACAAATTAAATACTATTTTAATAGATATAATGTTATACGCATGGCGAAAGGACCAGCTATCATGAGTAAATTTAAAAAATCAAACAAACTCGACAATGTCCTCTACGACATTCGCGGCCCGGTGTTGGATGAAGCCAAGCGCATGGAAGAAGAAGGCCAAACGGTCATCAAGCTCAATATCGGTAACCCGGCCCCCTTCGGCTTGCACGCCCCGGATGAAATCATCCATGATATGATCCTTAACCTCAAGGATTCCGACGGTTATAGCGATTCCAAGGGGCTTTTTTCGGCCCGCAAGGCCATCATGCAATATTACCAGCAAAAAAACATTGCCGGCGTGACCATCGAAGACATTTATACCGGTAACGGCGTGAGCGAACTGGTGGTCATGGTCTTGCAGGCGCTGTGCAACAGCGGGACCGAAGTGCTGGTGCCGGCGCCCAATTACCCGCTGTGGACCGCCGCGGTCAATCTTGCCGGGGGGAAGGCCGTGCATTACCTGTGCGACGAGAAATCCGACTGGAACCCCGACGTGGCCGACATTCGGAAAAAAATCACGCCGAAAACCAAGGCCATCGTGATCATCAATCCCAATAACCCCACGGGCGCGCTCTACCCGACCGACATTCTTAAGCAAATCGTCAAGATCGCCCAGGAACGCGGCCTCATTATTTTCTCCGACGAGATTTACGACAAGATCTGCTACGACGGCGCCAATCACGTTTCCACCGCATCGCTTGCCGACGACGTTTTTTTCGTGACCTTTTCCGGCCTCTCCAAAGCCTATCGCATCGCGGGGTTCCGTTCCGGATGGATGGTAGTCAGCGGCGATAAAAAGGCAGGCAAGGACTATATCGAAGGACTTACCTTGCTTTCGTCGATGCGCTTGTGCAGTAATGTGCCCGCCCAAGCCGTCATCCAAACCGCGCTGGGCGGCTACCAGAGCATCAACGACCTCATCGCACCCAAGGGAAGGCTCTTTAAACAACGTGAAATGTGTATGGACATGCTCGCAAAAATTCCGGGAGTCTCCTGCGTAAGGCCCAAAGCCGCCTTTTACGTCTTTCCCAAGTTGGACCATAAAAAATTCAACATCAAGGACGACGAGAAATTCGTCTTCGACTTTCTCCACGAGGAAAAAGTGCTGCTCGTGCCGGGAAAAGGATTTAACTGGCCCCATCCCGACCATTTCCGGATCGTGTTTCTGCCCGCAGTCGACGAGCTCAAGGAATCGCTCCAACGATTGGGAAATTTCTTAAAAAACTATCGGCAATAATCGGGGCTATTTCGGGAAGCGGGAAATGACGCCATCCAAGATACTGTACTATTGCATCGAGCTTTTTTGCTGCTACGCAACGGTATTTTATTCCAATTTTTTGTTTTTCTACATGAAAAGCGCCTTCGGGTTTGGGGCCATAGAAAACCTGCTACTGGCCGCGCTCAACGGCCTTGTATATACCTTCGCGGCCTGGCAAGGCGGGATTTTCGCCCAGCGCCACGGCTGCATCCGCTCCCTTTATATAGGCATCCTCGGCATGGCCCTGTCGCTTGGCGCGGGGCTTTTTTTCCGCACGGCCCCCGCGCAGGTCATTGTTTTCGGGCTGTGGACCGTGTCGGTGTGTTTCGTGTGGCCCGCCCTCGAAGCTCTTATTAGTAAAGATGGCGGCGACAAACTCCCCGATTTGGTGGGATGGTATAACGTTATCTGGGCCGGCGGCGGCGCGATCGCCTATTTCACCGCGGGAATGCTTTTGGAGCGCTTCGGTATGCAAAGCCTCTTCAAGCTGCCCTTGCTATTGCTGTCCGCCCCTTTTGCCCTAGTTATTGTGGTGACCAGGGTATCGCGAAGCGAGAAAAAACGCTTTTCCGCTCCTCCCCTAGCTTCCGGCAATCATCGACCGCCCGACGCCAAGCGGTTCCTGCACATGGCGTGGCTTGCCAATCCGCTTTCCTACGTGGCGATCAATACCCTTATCCCGCTTATTCCCTCAATCAGTTCGAAACTCGGATTGACCACGGCAATGGCGGGGATCACCTGCTCGCTGTGGATGTTTGCCCGCTTGGGGGCCTTCGTGCTGCTCAGGCGATGGACGGGGTGGCATTACCGGTTCGGTTGGCTCGCCTGGGCCTTCGGCGTCATGGCCGTTTGTTTTACCGTGCTCATTTCTTCCCCCACGATCATGCTTTTCGTCTGCGCCGAAATCGGTTTCGGCTTTTCGATCGGGCTTATTTATTACTCGTCGCTGTATTATTCCATGAACGCCTCGGCGGACCAAGGCGCGCACGGCGGCCTGCACGAAGCGATGATCGGCGCCGGTCTTTTTATAGGTCCCGCTTGCGGGGCCGCGACTTTTTTTTTCCTGCCGTCGGTCGTTAACGCCGGCCCGTGGTCGGTGTGCGGACTATTGGCAGCGGGGTTTTCCGGGCTTTTATACATGGGACGCTCGGCCCTTGGGAAAGGGCGCGCCTCTTGAAACGGGCGACCCGCCGCAAGGCCCGCGACGGACGGGAGTGGTTTGTTTACATTCTGGAATGCGCCGACAAGACCCTTTACACGGGCGCAACCAACGACGTTCGCAAACGCCTCGCCCGCCACCTGGCCGGCAAAGGCGCCCGATATACGAGCGGAAGATTGCCCGTCAAGCTCAAATACGCCGAACGCTGCGGCGACAAACGCGGCGCCTTACAACGCGAATATGCCCTTAAACGTCTTGCGCGCAAGGAAAAATTGCGCTTATGCAAAGGAGTCCGGCATGCACGACATGTTGGTCAAGCTCTATGATCTCGACCGTTATTCGAAGGAGAAAACCGTCGAAATTCCCGGCATCGTTATTCGTAAGCCCATCGGCCCGGAAAAACATGTTCTGACGGAATGGGTGGGGAAAAGGTTTTTTAAGGCCTGGGCCGCCGAATTCGACATGGCCATGGGAAACCGTCCCATTACTTGTTTTATCGCCGTTAAAGACAAGGACCCCATAGGCTTTGCATGCTACGACGCCACGGCGCGCGGATTTTTCGGGCCCATGGGGGTCGTTGACCGATACCGCAAACGGGGCGTTGGAACGGCCCTGCTTTTTACGACGCTTGACGATATGCTGCAAAACGGTTATGGGTATGCCGTCATCGGCGGCGTCGGGCCTTCGGAGTATTATAAAAAAACCGTCGGCGCCACGGACATCGAGGGATCCGATCCGGGAATATGGAATTCATGGGTAGAAGATTCCGCCGGCAAACTTGCCAAGTTTTTTCTACCGAAGGATTTTTAAGCCGCCGCATTCAGGGGGGTTGATTTGACTGGGCGCGAATATCATTTTAAAAGAACGGTTGTTGCCGCGGCTTAGGGCGCGTATCACGACAGGGGAATTTTCATTCATGCTAGGGCTCTTCAATAAAAAGAAACAAAACCGACCGAGCGCCCGGCCCGACCCAAAAGTCCGCGCCGAGCGGCTTTTGCAAGAGTACGACCGTATCTTTACGGGCTTTCGAAACCACCCCCATATCAGCGTCAAGGAAGTTTTCGGAACGCCGCCGGAAAAATACCATATTCTATTCAGGGTCGACGGACTCGCGCAAACCGGCATGTCCATCGAGGCGAAAAACGAGCACGTCGTTGAAATAACGCTGACCCCGGATTATCCAAGCGTCCAACCGGTATGCAAACCGATTACTTCCATTTACCATCCCAATATAACCGCGGAAACAATCGATCTGCGACTTGTTTTCACTGCGCAAGCGACACTTGCCGAGCTGATCGTCGGGATCGGTCAAATGATCGTATTTCAAAAATATTCAACCGACGACGCAATTAACTCGGGCGCCGCCCATTGGGTCGTGCGCAATACAAGCATGCTGCCCCTGTCCACGGTCGATTTACAGTTCGCTCCTTCGCAGGACGCTCCGGACACCGTGCCCGCGATCGAACCGGCCGTAAGTAGTGCGATACGGGAAGCGGCCTCCCCTTCGGCCATTAAAGCAAATAAAACCGAAAATATCGTCGTCGAAGACCTTGGCGAAGAAACGACCCCCTCCCCCGTGGCCGTTTCCATTCCCACCGAAGAGCAACCCGATGACCTCGACAAAAAAACAATCAGAATTTCCAAGCGCGACCTCAGATGTCATACCTGCGGCCATAAAAACGGCAAAACGGCCAATTATTGCAGTTCCTGCGGGCAAAAGCTCGCGTGGGAGCGGCCAGGGGTCAAAAAGGCAAAGACCTTTTTCGTGGTAAGCATGATTACCGTTCCCATTATCGTCATCACCGCCGGATTCTTTGCCGTGTTATTGCATTGGGACAGGGTCATATCTTCCGGGATTTTTCCCAATCAGCCGCCTGTTTCAGCGCAGGAAAAAATTTCGCGGGAAGCGTCCGCGCCGATGGAACAAGCGCCGGTACAACAAGTTAAATCGCGGGACAGTTTGAATGAAGCGGACCTGCGAGGGCCGGAACCCGTTGAGAAAAAATTGCCCTCGGAAACTCCCCCGTCCGCGGTAATGTCGAAGAAAGAATCTCGACCCCTTCATCATGTAGACATAAGGGCCCCGCGCAAATCCGACAAACCGGCGGTATCGAGAAAGAAGTCCGATAACGCATTCGTAAAACCGTCACCATCAATTCATACGCCCGAAAATCCCGTTCATGAAGCGCCTACCGCGCGCGGCGCCGTTTCACGTCAGTCAAGCGAACAACAAATGACCGAAAAAATCACTAACGGGCTTAGGCTGGCCAAACTCTATGCGGGGATCGGTTCATACGACGACGCCATAGCGCAATTTCTCGACGTGTTGATGCTTGACCCGAAAAACCAGGAAGCCCGCGACGGCCTTGTTAAAGTGCGTGAAACGAAGAAAGCGGCGCTTGGCAAATAGTACACGATTCTCATGAGATCCATAAACACTTTTTCAAAGGACCTCTCTCCATGACTAAAACATTTATGATTGTTTCGCTGCTCGCCGGGACCGTTACCTTTTCTTCTCCCGCTAAAGACCTCAAAGACGACGCCGTCATGCTTAAAATGGACTATGACGGCAAAACGCAATGCACCTATTCGGTCGATTACTCGTCGCAAGGGACCTTTACCCAAAAAGGCGTTGTCACCGTGAAATCGACGTCCGTTCGATGTAACGTGCTCGGAACAATTGAAAAAGACCGGCTTGCAGTCAAGATCGACAGCGCCGTAATCAAATCCGACGTCTATGCCGACGACGTGCAAAAAGACCTGCGCGAAAAGCTCGGACAATCGCAGTATTCCCTATCGCTTGCAAGCGGCTATCCGTCAATCGACTCGACCGTGAAAATGGCGGCCGCCGGATATCTGCAATGGGACTTATACAGGCAGTTGGCCAAACTGCTGCCGATCTTGCCCAAGAAACCGATCAAGCCGGGTTTTTCCTGGGAGCGCACGTTTACCGTCCCCTTGCGCACGGCGCGCGGAACGGTTTCTTGCGAAGTCTACCGATCATATACCTTTAAAAAACTCCAGGGCGACACGGCAATGGTCGGCTGGGATTTTCGTTACACGGCCGCCGATAAAAAATCCTCCGACACCTCCGACGTCCTGAACAATATCCCCGTTTCCGGCAAAGGCAGCGGCAGCGCGCTTTTAGACCTTCGTAACCACTGCATTCTCAGGGCCGCCATGGACTTTGCCGCGCCTGTGGCCACGGTGGGCGACGTCAGCGTGACCTGGATCGAAAAAGCGGTCTTTTCATTGGTCGATTGCCGATAGCCTGCATGGACCATCTTGTCCTGTATTGCCGGGCGGGGTTCGAAAAAGAATGCGCGGCTGAAATACTTGCCGAAAGCGCGCGGCTCGGATTTTTCGGCCACGTTTCCGCGCTTCCGCTTTCGGGGTTCGTCATATTTACAATTGCGCAAAAAGGCCGCGCCCGCGAATTTTCAGGGCTTCTTTCCTTCGGGGACCTTGTTTTTTGCCGTCAGATGTTCTGCGCATTCGACCAAATCGTTAATCTTCCGCCATCCGATAGAATAAGCCCCATCACTGCCCTTTTGCGGGAAAAAAACGTCTCGGTTGGCGACATTTTCGTGGAAACCGCCGACACCGACGAATCCAAAAAGATACTTCCGTTTTGCGGTAAATTCGCCCCGCATTTCGTGAGGGCCGCGGTGAAAGAAGGCCTGCTGAAGAGCGACGGCCCGTCGAAGGATTTGAGGCTGCATCTATTTTTTATAAGCTCCGATAGGGTCTATGCCGGGTTGTCGTCGATAAACAATTCCTCTCCGTGGTTCATGGGCATTGCGCGCCTAAAATTCCCGAAAGCCGCGCCCAGCCGCTCCACCCTTAAATTGGAAGAGGCGTTTCTTTCGTTTCTTTCGGCCCCGGAGCGCGCGCCCTCGCTTCGGCCCGGCATGACGGCGATCGATCTTGGCGCCGCTCCCGGCGGCTGGACCTATCAACTGGCAAGCCGTGGGATAAAAGTCGTGGCCGTGGACAACGGCCCCATGGACCCGGGGCTTTTACGCTCGGGGCTCGTGCGCCATGTAAAGGAGGACGGTTTTTCCTATCGGCCCAAGCATCGTGTCGACTGGATGGTGTGCGACATCGTGGAGCGGCCCCGGCGCATCGCGAAACTTGCCGGACAATGGATGGCGAACGGATGGTGCGACAAGACTATTTTCAACTTGAAACTTCCCATGAAAAAACGATATGATGAAGTCAAGCTGTGCGTTGACTGCGTCAAAAACGAATTGGCGAAAAGCGCGGCAAAAAAAAACTTTTCAATCCATATCAAACATCTGTACCATGACCGTGAAGAAGTAACGGGATTTATCCGGTCTTGACAGGAAATCCATGACAAACCTTTCCGCCCGCCCTCCCGTGTGGCATATCATCATCCCGTTTTATTTCGGCATTAACCGGTGGGTCACCCGACGTGGGGGCTCGCCCAAGCGAAAAAAAAATTCGTATCTTAAAAGGACGATTGATTCCCTTTTAGCCTGCGTCCCCAACCCCGACATCGTCATCGGCGTGTGCAACGAAAAAAGCGCGGACATGGCCCGAAAAGTTTTCCCCAATGTTAAACAAATCGAATGTCCTTCGAAACACCTCGCTTACGCGATAATCATTGAAGCGTTGAAGAAATGGGGCGTGTCGTGGCCCGACCATGACATTATCATGTACAACGAAGACGATCAAGAGCTTTCCATGGACCCGTCCACGGCCCGCGACGTCGAAGCCCATGGGGACCGTTTTATTTTCGCCCCGCACCGATGGGAACGCACCTATTGGCTCAGGGAAATCATGAAACCCCACGCACGATATTCCTTTTGGCAAAAAAAGCGCGGGATCATCAACAACGTGGATGAAAATCAACGCGATGAAATCAAGCATGATTTCAACCATTCGTATACCGAACAACAAGCGTGGGGCTCGGCATTCGCGGCCTGCTGGGCGACGCGGATGGGGGTTTTACGCGACCTCGACCTTTCCGTTCCCGCCGAAGAGATAGCTCTGGAAACTTCGACACAAGTCGTTTTTCAAAAAAAATATCCTTCCCTGAAATTGACTTTGTCAAAGGAAAATTTTACGGATTTCATGGTCAACCATTTATCGGCCTACGATTACTTTCGCCGCGTAATATATTTAGGGAAGCTTCTTCCCGCTAAAAAAGAGAAACCGAAGCCGCCCGCGCTTTAACCCATTGCAAAGGTCATGCCATGTATCCATTCCCCTTATATGCCGTCGGCACCGATATCCACCGCATCCAATATCTTGCCATCATCGGAAGCATTGCGATGCTGGGCTTTATATTCGAACTTACGCGGAAAAAAAAGGTCCGAATTCAATACGCGATCCTGTGGTTTTTTTTAGGTTCGCTTTTCCTGTTTTTCTCCATCTGGCGTCATGGTCTTGACGTTGCGGCAAAGGCGATTGGAATAGTTTACCCGCCGGCGGCCCTCTTTTTGCTTTTGATCCTGGGCGTTTTCGCGATCCTCGTCCAGTTCTCCGTGGTCATCTCCAAGCTTTCCGAACAAAACACGAAGATTATTCAGGAGTTAGGGGCGACGCGGTCGGAGATCGAGAGGCTTACGATTGAAAAATCAAACTCAGATTTACGGAAAAAGCCTTAACCGAACCGGCCGGGCCTGGCGTTTTTTGTAGCTTTTTTGCTTTAATCGTAGTATATTGGTAAGGAATTAATTCCTTACTAAATGGAGGCGTTCCATGTTGGCTCGGCTTACGACAAAAGGGCAGATAACAATCCCGAAGAAGATCCGGGCAATGCTTCATGTGTCCTACGGCGATATAATAAATTTTTCGGTTGAAAAAGAAAAAATCGTCTTAAAAAAACAAAACACGCTTTCAAACGCGCACTCAATTCGAGGCCTGTTAAAAACGAAAAAACACCATACCGACGCTGAAATAAATAAAGCAAAAACGCTGGTATTGTCTAAAAAGTGGGGACATTCATGATTGCCTTCGATACGAACTTACTCGTCAGATATCTTACTGAGGATGATAAAGCGCAATGTGAAAAAGTAGACGGCCTTATTAAGCGTCATTCCGGAGAAGACGCCATTTTTTTATCGAATATCGTCTTAGTGGAAACGGAATGGGTGCTACATTCCGTATATGGATTTTCGCCAAAAGAAATCCATCATGCCCTGGATACAATCGTATCAATAGGCCAATTCGCTTTTAAAGATAGAGAACTCATCAAACATGCGTTGCAAAAATACCACGATGGAATACATGATTTTTCGGATTGCCTTATTGGGGAAGACGGGAAATACATGCATGCTAAAACCTATACCTTTGATAAACAATTACGTAAGGACAACAATTTTATCGTTGTAGAGCCTTGACCGTCATGTCGCCAATCAGGCAGCTTTTTACGTTTTTTAAAAGAAATGCCGCTTCTCATGAATACCACAGGAAATTCAGCGTCTCGGACCCTCATCATTGTTCCGGCATTTAACGAGTCCAACGCCATTGTTTCGGTGGTGGATTCACTAGCCGCTACCGACGCATCGTGGGATATTGTCGTTATAAACGACCGTTCATCCGACGACACCGGAAGTCGCGCCCGGTCGACCGGCAAAGCCCGCGTTATCGATTTGTGCTGCAACCTCGGCATCGGCGGGGCCGTGCAAACCGGATTTAAAATCGCACGCGATTTGCGTTACGATTTCGCGGTCCAATTCGACGGCGACGGCCAGCATAAAGCCGAGGAAATACCCCGCTTGCTTGAGCCGCTTGAGCGGGAACAAACCGACGTTGTCATCGGATCGAGGTTTTGCGGACAGTCCGATTCATTCAAGAGCACACGAGGTAGACGGATCGGAATCAACCTCCTCGGCGGGCTCATTTTTACCATAACCGGAAAAAGAATATCCGACTGCACGTCGGGGTTTAGGGCATATAATAAACAGGCGATCTCGGTGCTGGCGCGTGAGTATCCAACCGATTACCCCGAACCCGAGGCCATTGTTCTCTTGAGCAAGCACGGCATGCGTATTCAAGAAATCGCGGTCGGCATGCAAAAGCGGCGGGGCGGAAAATCATCGATCAGCGGCATTAAAGCCGCGTGGTACATGATAAAGGTCATGCCGGCGATCGTTATCGCCGGCCTGCGGCAGCGTTCTCGATGTGAATGATTGTTTATCGAACCAATTAATAAAGTCAATTTATTTGCCTTAACATTCCAATATAGGACGGGAGAGCAAAAATGAATAAAATCATTTTCTTTTGTTTCATTGCTTTCATTTCATTATCATTATTTGCAGAAGATAATCTCGAGCCTAAAAAAGGATTTATACCTAATGAACAAACTGCAATTAAAATCGCAGTCGCTGTATGGGTTCCAATTTATGGTGAAAAGCTAATTGAATCAGAGAAACCATTTAAAGCAACTTTGAAAAACGGAATTTGGACTGTAACCGGATCATTGCCTGAAGGGTATTTAGGTGGGAAAGTTATTGCAGAAATTTCAAAGGAAACTGGATGTATAATTAAAGTAATTCATGAGCAATAGCTTCGTTATGATGAGATAAATGAATAAAATAGCAATAGCAATAATTTTATTGTTATTTTCAATTAATTCTTTTTCAGCGAGTATTTTGGGAATGAATGGGATTAATTTTGAAATTCCAAGCGATTATTTTCTAAAAGCTTCCGCATTTGAAGCACGAGTTGGAATATTCGACACCTCAATATACATTGAATCGCCTCCGGTCATTTCTTTTGCCTTTGTGCCACACGATAAGCATAATAATAACCAATTTAATTTATCCTCTTCCTTGCTATATTCCTATTTACTTGCATTACCAATAATTCAAGTAGCCGACACGATTAAAATATGGAAACATATTTTGTATGATTGCTTAATGCCTTTGTCAATTATGAATTCCTCGATTCATTATTTACCTAATAAATACGGTAATATTTTAAGGTCTGAAAACAGCATTTTAACGGGTTCATTTTTTTTGAAAAGCAGTATAGAACCATTTTTATTTCATTCGATAAAATGGGTAAGTTTATCGCCTGGAGCAGGATTAGCAATACTTTATAATTATGAAAAAGGGTTGGGGACGGCCGAATTACAATTTAAAATCGGAGCGAATTATTGTTTTGACTATTTTTCAAACGATAGAATTGAAAAAACCCCAAGCATTTTTGTTAAATTCTCGTTTTTAGGTATGAATTAAAGGGACTAGAAGCAAGATGATTGACACCGCGGTCGAGGGGGTGAGACAGACTATACGGATTAGCGTAACGAAATAGCCCTCATTGCGCTCTTTATACTTCCCCTCAAAAAAACCGCTTTTCTAACCGGCCCAATTAACGCCGCCCAATAATTATAATTTGTTGCATGGTTTCTTCCGAATAAACCTTCACGATCCGCACGCCCGCGCCGATACCTTCCAAGGAAAGTTCCCTTGCGCCCGCCGCAAGCACAGCCTCGCGCGTGACACTTCCCCGTGGATCGAAGATCTTAACGGACAACGCATGCGACGCGGGATTGCCGAGCAACAGGACGCGATTGCGGTCGGTTATTGACAAACGCATCGCATTCGGATCTGTCCGCTGCCGCCGCGGAAATGTCAGGGCCGCGGAACTCGGATCGATCTCGCGGACCGAAAAAAACTTCCAGGTGCAGGCCTCGCCATCCGTCCGCAGCAAAATCGTTCCGTGTCCCACGGTGACCGCCATGTCCTGGGTCAGATCCGGGCAGCCTGAAATATCGGCGCCCGGCCAATTGCTCCCGCTGTCGACCGTTGAGCCGACCAGTTCCCAATGTCCGCCATTTGCCGGCGCGCCGTTTGTCACGTCGGACACGGTGTCGATGTAGGTTTCCAGCTTGACGTGGGTATTATTATCTATATTGTAAACAATGTATTTCATGCCGACCCAGCGATTAAGCGGGATAGCGCCTTCTCCGAACAGCGGGGCGTCATAATTGTATTTGGTGGAATAAACCGTGCTTGCCGGATGTTTGAGCTCTTTTTCCCAGTCCCATTTCCCGTCGTCACGAAAGCGAGAGGCAAGCCCTGTTGCGTTGCAGACGTTTCCTCCGTCAGACCCGTGCGCCAGCGGGTCGGTGCGGACTTGTATTTCCATGCCGTCATAAGCGCTACCCCCGGTCGTGAGGCGGCGATAATAACCAGTGGTTTCCGTATTGAGAAAAAATTGCGGCGCAACCAGGGGAGTCGGATCGATTCCGGAATATTCTTCGATTGAATTTATGTGAAATCGTGGCCCCGAACCGTTTATCATCAGTATGCCGCTGCCGTTTATGTAGAGGCTGTCGCCGCTGCTGGAGCTGTGGTTATCGGTCCACCCAGTTGGATCATAAGGATCTCCGGCATATTGCACACGACGCGCATGACCGTTGTTCCAGTGCGCGGAATTCCATTCGCGCGTACCCGCCTTGGTCGTGAAAAACCTGCTGATGCCGAACGTATCGAGCCCGGCATCGGCATAGAGGGCTATGGCCGCTCCAAGTATGCACAGAGCGGTATTCGTAATTGTATCAAACATTTTTTTTCCTGGGGTTCACCATTAATTGTAATTGTGATTCGCAACTTAGTGAACTTCAAGAATAAAAATAGATAGTATTGGGCAAATTTTCAAATTTAAAAACTTGTGGTGAGCACTTCGATCGCGAAATTCATATTAAATAATGTAACAAATTCAAAACCGGAATAAACTAATTCAAAAGGTATTTGCAATCATTTTAACACAAAAAAAAGGGGGTTGGCATGGTCCGCGCACTAAAAAAACTTTCGGTTATTGCGGTCGCGATGTTTTTGGTTGTTTCAACACAGTGCTCCAAGGGTCCCACGGGGCCGGCGGGACCCCAACTAACGGGGAAAATGACGGGTTTTGCGGTCCTGGTCGACGCAAACGGCAACCAGCCCGCGGCAAAGAGCAGTATTATTGTGTCAATAGACAGCACCACTAAGCAGGCAACTACCGATGCAAACGGATATTGGTATATTACGGGGGTGGAGACCGGAACGTATGACTTGACCTTCAGTAAGGCCGGATATGCCACGACAAGACTGGTGCAGGTGCAGTTTACCGGCGGCGCAATCGACTCCGGCAAAGACGTGGGTACCGTTTATTTATGCGCGCCCCCGAGTTTTTCCGTTAAAACCCTTTCCAAGCTTTCCACCCTGCGTTCCGACAGCACCACCGTTCATCTGGGCGTCCAATTGACCGATTCAACGGTTTCAGGTCCGTATTCCCCCTATCGGGTTTTTCTCTTTTTCGGGAATTCATCCGTTTCTTCAAGTCCCTCAAACTACCAATCGGTGGCAACCTACGCCATGTCGTTTCATAACGGCGTCGACACCACCACTATCAAGTTGACTCCCGCCACATTCGCGGCGGCAGGCTTCGCGGCAGGCGACTCGGTAAGCGTCGTAGCGTATGTTGCCAATGTTGGGCCCAATAACAGTTCTTATCTCGACCCTGCTACGGGCAAGACTATTTACAATAACATAAATTCAACGCCTTCCAACGTCATTTCCCTCGTCGTCGCGAGCGATACGACCGGTCCGGCTGGCAACGGTTCGATCGGCGGCACGGTCGTACTGGTTGAGGCGACCGGCGCGCAGCCGCCGAGTTTCAACGGCGTCATGGTTTCCATCGATGGAACATCAATTAACGCGACGACAAACGATTCAGGCGCATGGACAATCCCGAACCTCGGGGCCGGCACGTATAACCTTACCTTTGTAAAACCCGGGTATGATACCTCACATGTGGTGCAAGTGGTTTCATCGGGCGCGGGTTTGAAGTCCGTTGGCACCACCGACCTTTGCCAGGCGCCGCCGTTTAGCGTGGGTGATTTGTGGCAATCGCCCAGCGCCGACACCCGAATCAGGCTTGGCGTTAAATTAACCGATACGACCGTGTCCGACATACCGTACAGGGTTTTTCTGTTCTTCGGGACCGATTCTACCGTTTCATCGGACCCTTCCACATACCGGTCCGCTTCAATCACTAATGCCATGGCGTTTCAAAACGGCGTCGATTCCACATCCATCATTTTAACGGCGGCCAGCACTAGCCTTATCAATTACAATTTTCTTTCCGGCGACACCGTGTACATCGCGGCCTATACCGCCAATGCCGGAACGCTCACTAGCGCTTATACCGATCCCGTTACCGGACGCGTCGTCTACACCAATATCAACCCGACGGAATCGAATGTAATTAAGGTCGTCGTTCCATAACCGTATGTTAGTCGGCTGACCCCGGCATACGTTTTTCAGGTACCCAGTGGCCGCTTAATCAAAGCGGCCATTTTACTTGGAGGAAACAAGGATGGCGGCGGTTTTTGGCGCGCGCTTCGAAGGGTCTTTTACCGCGCCGCGCGCATCCGGGTTTGGCGCGTGTAGGCGCAGGCCGCGCGCGATGAATGGTAGAGGTCGCCCATCGTGGCGTGAAGGTTTCCCATCCGCCGGGTGACGGCGAAGGTTATTTGTTCGTCCATATGAAAGATCGACCGCATGAGGTCTTCCGCCTCGGCAAGGACGCTTTTAAGTTTCGAATCGTTTTTCGCGAAGGAATGCCACGCGGGGTATGCCGCCGAAAGCCGCGCGGCGGGGCCGTTGACGTCGGTCGACAAAATAGTCTCGCGCCTTCGAAGGGCCTCTTCCAAGGCCTCCCCCCCGGTTTCTTCAACCAATTGGCGCGTGATGGCCTCCACCTTTTGGAAACCGTCGCGGATTTTCGACAAATGTTCAAACACGGTTTGAGCGGCCATGATTTTTTCTCCTAACCCGTAATCGACAGCGTTTGGAGCGCCGGTTCGCTTATCTCGGCGAATTGCTCCCTTTTGACGTTTATTATCGCCTGACGCCAGGCGTCGCGCAAGTCCATCAGGTAGTTCAGGACCTCGTCAACGGGTTTGCGGTCGTTTTTAATGTTAGCCTCAACGAGACGGCGGATGATATAACTATACAAACGGTACAGATTTCCCGCTATTTCCCCCACGTCCATGCGGAGCGCGCCCATAAGTTCGTTCACCGCGTCCTGGGCCCGGCACAAATGCTTGGAGCGCTCTTCGATGCATTCGTATTTGCCGAATTTGTCGAGGGACATCTTGCAATGTTTGATGGCCACGTCATAGGCGATTAAAATCAGTTTCCCCTGGTCCGCGGTTTCCACTTTCGTCGTTTTATAGGCGACGTATCCGTTACTGTTCATGCGAAAGGTCCTTTCATGGGTGTGTAATTACGAAGACGTTGATGTCGATGTCGTGGACGCGCCCAAGGCGCTCATCATTTGGGCTTCCTGGCTTTTCATGGTATTAAGCGCTTGCTCCATCTGGGAAAATTGCTGCACCAGTTGATCGTGATAATTATTGACCTGTTCCTGGAGATCGGTAATCCTGTTATTGGCGTCGGTAATTTGGTCTTGCAAGGAATTTTGCGTCGTTGCGATAACACCGGTATTGGGATCGGTAAAATTGTTGATTAAATTGTTTAATTGATCGGCAAGCCCCATTGAAAAAGTGAATGTTGCGCTCTTGCCGTTTCCAATGCTCCCCGAGGGCGCCGTGATCGACAGCCCTGAGGCCGGACCGCTGTTAAAGGTGACGATGTCACCATTTCGATTGAGGGAAGTGTCCGACGTGGCGCTTCCCGCCAATTGGATGGTCATTTGGTTGGCATTGGGTTCGGTGAGCGTATAAACGCCCGATTGCGTTGTCGACTGATCGGTGCCATAGGTAATGTTAGCGTTGGAACTGACGCCCGAGGTGACGAAAAGGTTCTTTACTTCGTCAAAATTGGCCGCTAAAGCGGTATTAAACTGCGTCTGGTCGATGGAGAGCTGTCCTGTGTCCGGATCCGAATTCACCCCGATCATCGTTAAGCTGTTATAATCGCTGCCGATCGTACCTAAAGATTGCATAAGCGTGTCGCGTATCTGGTCCATGACGCTGGAAACAGTCATATCGTTGACTAGATCCCCCGCTTTTGAAGTGGTGTCGTTCGGATCGGCGGGTTTGGTTTCGGCGGTGGCCCATGTCAACAACGAATTATACGAATCGAGAACCGATTGGATGTTTTTCTGAATGGTTGCCGTGTCTACCGCCAGCGACGTCTGAACGGTTTCGGCGGGCGCGGCCTTGTGGAGCTGGATGGTCACGCCGGTAATTAGGGTATCGGGATTGTTTGAGGCGGAGTTCAGCATGAGCCCGTCGTAGCTGAAGTAGGAATTTTGCCCGGAAACCAAAACGCCCTGTCCGTTTTTTCCCGGCGTAACCGTGGAAAGCGATTGCGCGGCGCCGCCATTAATGGAGAGCGACGACAACGCGAGCTGGGAATTGCCCTGGATATTGTCGGTCAGGGTCAACTGGCCGCCGGTCCCTATGCTTGCGGTCGCCTCCCCATAAAAAGTGTTATTGACTTGCGAGAGGAAATCGCTGATGGATGTGTTTGCCGCCGTTTTATAGTACGTGTTCGTCACGACATTTCCATTATGGTCAAGCCCATTGTATTGGATGGACGATCCGGCGGCAAGCGCGTTAAAAGCGGTTTGGAAATCGTTCTGCGACTGGAGGACTTGCGTCGTGTTGCCTTTATCGCCCGCCTGCGCCCCGGCTGTTGTGGTGGAAAACGAATAGGTCGACGGAGGAACGTTGGAAGCGCTCGTCAGGGTCAGCGAACTCATCGACAACTGAGACGCACCGGTCGTCCCGTCCGTAATGACAAGGTTGCCATTGACATCAATCGATGCGGCGCCGCCGAAGGCCGTCCCGATTTGGCCCAACGCCGTTTGAAGGTCGGTGGTCGTCAAGGTCCCCGAAACAGCTTTTCCATTGTGATCGGTCCCGGAGTAGGTAAGGAATGACCCCGTGGGAAGCGCGTTAAAATCGTTCTCGAACGGAACGCTCGTTGTCAGCGTCTGCGCGGTGCTCGCGGAACCGGTCGTGGTTTGGGTCATCGATGTGGACGTCTGGTTTTCCGTAATGCCGTCGGTGACGGTAATCGGATCGACCGCCATCAAATTATTTCCGGGGGTATTGTTGGTTATGGTAAGGTTGCCGTTTGAATCAACCGAAGCCGTTCCCCCAAAGTCCTTACCCATTTGCGCCAACAATTGGTCCATGGAATTACCCGGCCCTGTTGTAAAAGTGTCGGAAAACGAACTCCCGCTATTATCGGTCCCGCCAAAGGATATGGTCGATCCGGAAGGGAGTTGGTCGAAACCCGCAAAGACGGCGCCAGAGGATGTCAATTGCTGCGAAACGGCATTGCCGCCCAAGGTCGCGGCCATCGAATAATTCGTCGTTCCCGAGCCCATGGCCGTAAATGAGCTGACGACGATGGAATTATTGCCGGGCGTATTATTGGTTATCACAAGATCCCCGCTGGAATCAATCGTGGCCGCGCCGCTGAACGTAGAACCGATTTGGTTTAAATAGTCGTCTAACGTAGTACCTGCGGTTTTAACAAAACTGCCTGTAACGGCTTTCCCGGTGGCGTCAGTACCGCCATAGGCAATAGTGGTCCCGTCCGCAAGGGCGTTAAAATTCGCTTCCATGGGACTTTGCGAAGTTATGACTTGCGTGGCGGTGTTTATCGTGCCAGAAATTATCCCCAGGTCTTTGAGCGTTGAACCGGTAATATCCTGATAATTAATGCCCGTCGATCCGGTGTTTTTGGCCGTCAAAACCAATCGGAAATCCGTCGGCGAGACCTGAAGGACGGACGCGCTCACGTCAAGCGGATTGCCCGAAGAATCGGAGGCGTTGTTTATTTTACTCCGAATGTCTTGGATGGTGTCGTTGGCGTCGATGGTGATTTGCGTCCCGTCGATGCTGATCGTACCGACATTAATTCCTTGGCTTGACAAGGTGTTCGTTTGGCTGGTAATCAGGTTGTCTTTGCTCACCATGGTTTCGGCGCTTGCAAGCTGGTATACCCCTATGTTGTATTGGCCCGCCTCGGCGCCGTCGCCGCCTTGGACCGTCGCCACACTGCTGTCGGAGGATTGCGAGGTAAAAACGTCGAAGGAGCTGTCCTGGTTCAAGGCATTCATTGAAGTCTGGAGTGAAGTAAGGTCGGATTTAAATTGTGAATAGTCGCTTATCTGAAGCTGGTATTGCGAAACCTGGTTTTGTACGGTAGTTACGCCCTGCTGCTGCAATGCGGTAAGCTGGTCGATAATACTGGCATCGTCGATACCGGATGGTCCGTTTATGGAAATTCCTCCGCCCGTGACGCCCATACATGTTCCTTTGAAGGGGTTAGCGCTTACTGAGCGCTTAAAAAAGCCGCCTGAACTGCTCTATACTATTTCTATCGGTAAAATCCCTAAAAACCTTTATGTGTTCTTGCATATTGCCTTTATATGACCTATCTTTTTGGCATGACGGGCCAACAAGAACATAATCAGGGCATTATCGACCAAAGAATCGGCTATTGCATCCTGGCATTATTAGCGCTTATCATGGTTGCGGTTACGCTCGTTTGCATCGACCGAATCAAAAACCCCGCGGAAACCAGAATAATCGCTTTTGAGCAAGTAGGAAACCTTAAAGTCGACGATCCGGTCAAATTGCGCGGCATTGACGCCGGTACGATCAAAGACATTCAATGGCGAAGCGATAAAATATTGGTCACTATCGAAACAAAGTCCCCGCTTGACCTCCATGAAGGATATCATATCGACGATCGGGACGTCGGCATGATGGGTGACCGTATTCTCATGATTTCCGACGGCGACCCCGCAAAACCGCCCATTCCAAAAGCCGATACTTTGACCGGGGAATTTCATAACGGCGTTTCCGAAACCGTGGGACTTGCCTGGAAACTGCGCGAAATTGTCGACTCTTTTGTCGTGCTCAGCGGAAAACTTTTGCGCGCAACGCCCGAAGGTCCGTCGTTTGTGGCGCGGATCGGCGAGGTCGTGACCACCGCGGATTCGGCAACCGGCTCATTGACAAAAACCATGGAACGTATAAACGGTCGCTTCGCCGTAACCCTCGATTCCATCGACCGATTGGTCGGCTCTTTGTCCGATTTTTCGCGGTCCGCGCGGGCCGGCCTCCCCCATTATTCATCCGCGGCGGACACGGCGATGAAAAACTTTTCCAAAAGTATGGCCAAAATAGACGCCTTGACGGACACGTTCTCGACGTATGCAAACCGGCTGCAACAAACAGGCGTGCTCAAAAGGTCGGACGGCGGGGAAACCGTGCGGGAAAAAATCACGTCCATAAATAGCGCCATCGCCCATTTAAAGGACGGGCTGCTGAAATTCCAGGTTTATCTTAAGTAAGGTATGGGAAAACCGCCATTAGCCCCGCTTATGACCCTTGCCTGGGCTTTATGCGCCCTTGCGGGCGGCGATTCGCTTAATTATTATTTCCTCTATCAACGGACCGCGTATCTCGAAAACATCCTGACGCCCGGCTCCTGGTGGGCGAACCCCGCAAGTTTGGGCGAAATTGAACAAAAAACACTGCAAACGGTGAATACGACGCCCTTGGGTAACGTACTGACCATCGCCTCGGCAAAATACCTGACGCCCGTTTCGCCCCAATTCTACGCGGGCGTTGGGATCATGGGCCAAGGCATTAATCCGGCGGACCCGAGTTTCCAGGCAAGCAGCGCGGGGGCGCAATACCAAAGCCAATTCTCTTTTGTAAACCCTAGCGCGCAGTTTGCCGGGGCGATGAAAATGAGGCGCGGGGGCATAATCGGCCTGCTTCTCAATATCGGCGCGGAACAATTGCCCGCAAGCACGGAGGTGGGCCCGAATTTTGCGAACTACCTCACCATGGGCTTCGGCGCCGGTTTCTTATCGCCGCGGTTTTTCGATTGCGTCTCGCTCGCCGTGAGCTTCATGACGACCGGACACTTTTGGCTTCAGACCTATTGGGACAACGACGGGAAACTTGCCCTGCGCTACCGCGACCCCGATACCCTCTTTACCGGCTCCCTCGAATGCACGTTCTCGCTTTTAGGCCAAGGCCTCGCGTGGATCGGCCACTCGCCCACCGGTTATTACGAAGTCGTAAAGGCGCTGGTTTCCATAAGGTTCATGCAAATAGCGGGTTTACTTTTAGGCTATAGCGACGACATTCAAAACCAAGTCGCCAACGGCCCCTGCGCGCATGTGGGGCTTGAGCTGCGCCAGTCGGACGTATACCGATATTACGGGGGCTATGAAATCGGGATCGGGTTGGGCCAACTGCACCGCGACCTTTTGGTACACCGGCTTTGGGTCGGGTACGATTTTTGACCTTTATTTAAAAAATATGGCCCCTGAACTTCCCTGAAGAGTTAGTTTCGCCGGTGCTCCGTTTTCACCTTCCGCAATCTCTTTTTTTTAAATTGAATTACCCCCGCCCGCATTGACGACCCACTTTTTCGCCTTAAGAAAAATTTAAGCAAATTTCACTAAACCATAAATATTGCCTATAAATGATGATAAATGGACTTGTTTTACATGACAGGGATGTTCCAGGTTGAGAAAAAGCCGTTCCCAACGGCAATTTTAAAGGAACCCCGCCATGAAAAACAAGATAATCAGGACTTTTGAAAAAGTCCGTGTTCAAAGCAACACGCGCAAATCCTTTGTATTAAAAACCATTGAAAAGATACAACAATCCTTTCGATTTAAAAATCCGCTTTTAATGACTTTGCTTATCGCCGGAACCGCGCATGCGACCTGGACCAGGACCAGCTATCCGATAACGGGCAGCGTTTATTGTTTCGCGGCAAGCGGGTCGAACCTGTTCGCCGGGGCATTGAACGGGGGAATTTACATTAGTTCGGACGTCGGTTCATCATGGACCGAGTCCGACGCCGGTCTGCCGGCCAATTCAACGGTCCTTTCGCTCCTGTCAAACGGGGGATATCTTTTTGCCGGGAACTACGGGGCCGGCGTCTATATGTCGAACAATAACGGTTCCTCTTGGACGGCAGCCGCCGCCGGTCTTCCGGCAAACGCATCGATCACCGCGTTAATAGCCAACGGCCCCTACATTTTCGCGGGGACCAACGGCAACGGCATTTATTCCTCCGGCAATAACGGCGCGACCTGGACCGCCGTCAATAACGGTTTGCAAAACACCTCCGTCGTGTCCGCGCTCGCCGCCAACGGCTCAAGCATTTTCGCCGCGACCCAAACCGGCATGTTCATTTCGAACAATAACGGCTCGACCTGGACCGCCATCAACTCCAACATAGCCGCGGGCGCGCTCATCAACGCGATCGTCGCCAACGGCAACACCTTGTATGCGGCCTCAAACAATAACGGCATTTACTATTCAAGTAATAACGGGACCACCTGGGCCACGATCAATAGCGGCCTTCAGGGAAACGTGGACATTCTATCATTGGCCATAAACGGGTCCGATATTTACGCGGGGGCCATCGGACAGGTGTATCATTCGACGGGGACCGTTTGGTCGCTTGCCGATACGGGGTTGACATCCGCAAATAACGTTACCGCCCTGTGCGTGGTCAATGGTTCCGCGCTTGTGGCGGGCGGCGGCAACGGCGTTTGGAAAATAACCCTCCCGCCGGCAGCTCCGACGTCATTCGTTCCTTCCAACAACACGACCGACCAGCCCGTTTCAATGGTCTTTTCATGGAACGCGGTCTCCCTGGCGACAACCTACGGAATGCAGCTTTCGACCGATTCGACGTTCAGCGCGTCCATCTCCTATAATACCAGCGGCCTTACCTCGACGTCGCTGACGATAGGCGGCTTGACCAACAATACCGCGTATTATTGGCGGGTCAACGCGGCCAACACGGGGGGAACGAGCTCCTGGAGCGCAATGAACAAATTTACGACGGCGCTTCTATCGCCCACCCCCATAACCCCGACCGCCAACGCGATAAACCAACCGGTTTCATTGCTTTTGTCCTGGAACCCCGTGGGAATGGCGATGACGTATGGGGTACAGGTCTCCACGGATTCCACGTTTTCCAGTTCAATCGTTTTCAGCCAAAGCGGTCTGACCACCTCGTCGCAGCAGATCTCCGGTCTTTTAAACAATACCGCTTACTATTGGCGCGTCAATGCGGCCAACGCGGGAGGGACCAGCGCATGGTCCGGCAATTCCCGTTTTACGACCATCGTTTCCATGCCCGCGGCCCCGCAACTGGGAATTCCATCCAATAACGTGGCGGGCCAGCCGGTATCGCTCACCCTGTCCTGGTATGCGGTCACGTCGTCCAATTCCTACTCACTGCAAGTTTCGACCGACTCCACGTTCGCGACGTCGATCATTTACGGACAGAGCAATCTGACCGGCACGTCGCAGGTCGTGGGCGGCCTTACTAATAACACGACATACTATTGGCGCGTCAACGCCACCAATATGGCGGGTACCGGCCCTTGGTCGACAGTCAACCGCTTTACGACCATTCTCGCGACGCCGACCCTCGCCACACCCGCCAGCGGAACGACGAATATGCCTGATTCCTTTATCGTTTATTGGAATGGGGTCCCCGCGGCAACGTCCTACGGGGTACAAGTAGGCACGGACTCGACGTTTAATGCCTCGTTGGCCTTCAGCCAGACCGGTATTACCGCGCCTTCGCAAAAGCTGACCGGGTTAAATAGCAATACGGTTTACTATTGGCGCGTCAACGCAACGAACGCAGGAGGAACAAGCGCCTGGTCGGCCAAATACGTTTTTACCACGATCATCGCGGCGCCCTTGCCGCCGGCGCCGCTATCGCCGCTTAGCGGGGCGGTAAACCAGCCGGTTTCCGTGTCGATATCGTGGGGAGCGGTTGCAAACGCCAATTCGTATGCCCTGCAGATCTCAACGGACTCGACCTTCGCGACCGCGGTGGTTTACAGCCAAACGGGCATTCTGGCCGTTTCCCAAACCATTAACGGGTTGGGAAGCAGCACGACTTACTACTGGCGCGTTTCGGCCACCAACCTCGCCGGTTCGAGCGGCTGGTCGACCGTCGGCAAATTTTCCACGATAATTTCCGCGCCCACGCTTTTGGCGCCGGTCAACGCGGCGACCGGGCAGTTGCTGTCGATGACGTTCCAGTGGAACCCCGTGGCCTCCGCGGGGGCGACCTACACCTTGCAGGTTTCAACGGACTCAAACTTCGTGACATCCCCGTTTTTCAATCAAAACGGACTGACCTCCACGACGCAAGTAGTCAATAATTTGCTTAACAATACCGTTTACTTCTGGCGGGTCAACGCAACGGGTTCCGGCGGCACGAGCACCTGGTCGGCCAAGAACCAATTTACGACCTTGCTTGCGGCGCCGACCTTGGTTTCGCCGGTCAGGGGCGCCTCAAACCAGCCCATAAGCATCACCGCCACATGGGGCGCCGTGCCGACCGCCACGTCGTACGGGCTCCAGGTTTCCACCGACTCGACGTTCGCCTCCGCCCTGGTCTATAACCAAAGCGGCCTGACAACAACCTCCCAGGTGGTAGGCGGACTGGTCAACAATACGGCCTATTATTGGCGCGTCAACGCCTCCAACACCGGCAACACCAGCGCCTGGTCCGCGGCAAACGGCTTTTCGACCGTGCTTTTGCCGCCGACGCTTTCCGCCCCGCTCAATGGATCGACCAACCAGGCCACCACGGTCACGTTGGCCTGGAACGCGGTGACCTCGGCAGGCTCCTATGGTCTGCAGGTTTCCACGGATTCCACGTTCGCAAGCGTCAGTTTCAGCCAAACGGGGATCGTGGCGACGGCCCAAACGGTTTCGGGGCTCATCAACAACAGCGTTTACTACTGGCGTGTCAATTCGGCGAACAGCGCCAGCACCGGCTCATGGTCGTCAAAATTTCATTTCACGACGATTATCGGATCGTCAATCGCGCCGACGATCATCGCCCCGGCAAACGGCGCCATCGGCCAGCCCATTGCCCTCGTCCTGTCGTGGAACGCCGTGGTGAACGCGGCTTCATACGGAGTGCAGGTCTCCACGGATTCGACTTTCAAAGCTTCCATGGCCTATAACAATACCGGTCTTACGGCAACGTCGGTAACCATCAACGGATTGGTCAACAATGCTGTCTATTACTGGCGGGTCAACGCCTCCAACGCGGGAAGCACGGGAGCATGGTCCATCGTAAGCAATTTCGCGACCATCCTCGTGTCCCCGACGCCCACAGCGCCCGCCATGAACGCCGTCAATCAACCGACGACCGTTACGTTCGCGTGGTCTCCGGTGGCCTTGGCGACCGGTTATACGCTGCAGGTATCGACGGATTCAATGTTTGCATCGGCGAATTATAACCAGAGCGGGTTGACCGCGACCACGCAAACCGTCAGCGGGCTGGCCAATAACATTCTGTATTATTGGCGCGTCAATGTGTCCAGCTCGATCAGCACCAGCGGATGGTCGCCGAATTATCATTTTTGGACAGTCATTGCGCCGTCAAGCTTTCCCGTCGCCATAGCGCCCGCAAACGGCGTGACCAACCAGCCGATCGCCCTGACGCTCTCATGGAACCCGGTCGGCGGAGCGCTTTCTTATTCCGTCCAAGTGTCCACCGACTCCACGTTTTCCAGCGCGTTGTTCTTTAACCAGGGCGGCGTTACGACCACGACGCAACCGCTCACCGGGTTGGCAAACGGCACGACCTATTTTTGGCGCCTGAGCGTGTCCAATGTTGGAGGAATGGGCGGCTGGTCCCCTCCCAATCGATTTACGACGAAAATTCTCGCGCCGGTCGCCACGCTGCCGGCCAATAATTCGAGCAATCAGCCCTTGGCGCCGACGCTTTACTGGAACCCGGTCTCCGTAAGCCAATCCTTTGCGCTTCAAGTGTCGACCGATTCGACGTTCGCGACGGCCGCGGTTTTCAATCAAGGCGGTTTGGTTTCCGATTCCCAGGCGTTGTCCGGGCTTTCAAACAATACCTCCTATTACTGGCGCGTTAACACGACCAACGCGCTCGGCACAAGCGATTGGTCGACGAAAAGCCGGTTTACGACCATCGTCGTTTTGCCGTCGGTCCCCGCGCTCTTGACTCCCGCTATCGGCGCCATCAATCAACCGCTTTCCTTAAATCTTACCTGGGGCCAGGTCAGCGGCGCCCAGTCCTATCAACTCCAGGTTTCCACGGACTCGACATTTAAAACCGGTCTTTTATATAACCTGACTAACTTGACTTCGATGTCGCAAAATATTTCCGGCCTGCTCAACAACCGAACGTATTACTGGCATGTCAGTCAAACGAACCCCGGCGGGACCAGCGCCTGGTCCTCAGTCAACGGTTTTTCCACGACGCTGGCGGCGCCGATAATCGCGCTGCCGGTCAGCGGAGCGACCAACCAAAGCACGTCGCTTAAACTTTCATGGAATGCGGTCGCCTCGACCGCCGCGGTCACCTATGCTATCCAGGTTTCCACGGATTCGACGTTTACTTCCTCCGTCATTTATAGTCAAACGGGGATCGCCGCGGCGACCCAAACGGTCAATGGCCTTGCGAATTCAACGGCGTACTACTGGCGCGTCTGCGCAACCAATGCCCTTGGCGGCGTAAGCGCGTGGTCATCGACCGCCGAATTCATGACCGTCTCTCCCGCGCCAACGCCGATCTCCCCCACCAGCACGCTGTCGCAGGCAGTGACCTTCCAATGGAACGCCGTTGCCGGGGCCGCCTCGTATTCCGTGCAAGTGGCCACGGATTCGACCTTCGTCTCGGGGATAGTGTTCAACCAGAGCGGCATCACCGCAACCAGCGTCACGGCCGGAAATTTGGCGAGCGGCGCCGCATATTACTGGCATGTCAATGCCGTCAGCGTGAGCGGCGCCAGTGCATGGTCTGCTGCAAACTTGTTTACGACGGTCGCGGCCGCGCCCGTGTTGATCGCCCCGGTCAATTCCGCCAACAACGTGGCCATTACCGTATCGCTATCGTGGAACGCGGTAAAAACCGCCACCGCGTATTCCTTGCAAGTGTCGCCCGATTCGACCTTCGCCGCCCCCCTGATGTTCAACGGCACGGCCACGACGCAAGCGATGAGCGGATTGACCAACAATACCGTCTATTACTGGCGCGTCAGCGCGACCAATGCCGGCGGGACCAGCGCCTGGTCCGCCCGCTATCAATTCACGACCATCGTCGCCCCGCCGGCGGCGCCGAAACTAAGCGGCACTGGCAACAACGCAAGCGCATCGACCATCACGTTGTCGTTGACGTGGGATTCGGTGGCAAACGCGAACTCCTATCTCGTGCAAGTGGCCAAGGACTCGCTGTTCGGGCAAATCGTCTACAGCGAGACCGGTCCCGCAACGTCAATCCAAGTCATGGGGCTGGCGATCAACGCGATTTATTATTGGCGCGTCAACGCGACCAACGCGGGGGGAACGGGTCCGTGGTCGTTGCCGAACTATTTCCAGGTCCAGAACTCCACGGCCATCCGTAACAGACTCAACAAAGCGCTTCCCAAGGCGTTTGATTTGTCCGGCGCGGGCTATTTGAAATCGGGCGATTGTATCACCGTATCTTACGCGGTGCCGGCAAACCTCGGGACCGTCCTCATCAGGCTCTTCGACGTAAAGGGTCGCGTTGTCGCGACGCTTGCCTCGGGAACGGCCGAGGCGGGCTACGCAACGGCGTCCATGGACCTAAGAAGCGGTCCGGGGCGGACCATCGGGTCGGGAATCTACCTTTGCAGAATGGAAGCGCCGGGCTTCACGAAAGCTAAAACACTTACGGTCCCTTGATAATGTTTCGCAAATGACGTCCGGATCGTCCGCGTGTTTCCGGTGGATGGTCCGGACGTCGTTTTTTAACGCTTTTACCCGCATGATAAACGACGGTCGGGCGTTTTGCTTGACTTTTCTCAAAGGGACGCGAAAGAAAAATTAGGTGGATAAGGCGTAGGCTAATAATTCAAGCGGCTTGCGTTGAAGTCCCCTGGTCCTGGGAGTCGTCGGTAACGATACCCTGGTCCTTGGCCCACTGGTCGATCTTGTCCATGACCAGCGCATGGGTCTTGGCGGTGAGCTTATCGACGGCGTCGGGAGTATTGCCGAGAACGCCTTCGGCCTGGGAAAAACCCTGGTCTATGGCGTTTTTAATTGTGTCCACGAATTGACTGCCGCTTCCCTTGAAGGCGCTTAAAAAAGACGTGGCGAAATCCACGATACGCTGGGAAGTATTATCGGCGTTCCAATAATCGGGAAGGCCCGGAATCGCCGTGGTTTCGTCGAAGGACCGCGGGTCTTTGAGGTTCGCGGCGGTTTGGTGGGTCCCCGTTTGGTTTTGGCCGAACAGTGTATTGACTATTGATGATTTCATTTTCTCGTATTCGTCTTTAATATCGGCTATTATTTTTTTCCAACCGTCGTCCGTCGGGTCATTGTTCGCCGCCGAAACCGCGCTTTGAAGGCTTACGGCCCCCGCACTCAGCGACAGCGTGTCGCCATCACCATTGCTATAATTAATGGAAAGCCCTTGGCTGGAATAGTTTTCATACGGTAAATTTGTCAAAGACCCCGAAGACCCTTTGTCGGCGGCGGTTTGCGCGTTTGTATTCGATTCTGCGGTCGGCAATGCCATCGAACCGATCAAATATGAACTTTGCGAAGCTGTGAAAGAAAGACTACGGGATTGCACTGCCACGGGGCCCTCCTTGAAAATGGGATCGGAAATACCCTCAGTGTAATTTTTCGGCAAACTTAAAGGAAACCTTTAGGGTTTTCTTTAAGTTTTTTTTCAGGTTGTTTTGTCCGGTGATAAAAGTGATATTTAGGTGTCCGCCCACGGGCGGATAGATGGTCGATTTAGTAGAGTTCTTTATGTGAAAGGCGTGCAGGCAATGCAACTGCGTCAAATAGAATCCCCTGAGAAATGGACCGAATTCTGGCTAGAAAAACTTGCCGGAGAGCTTGAAAAACTAAATTGTGCCCCGACCGAAGTCCTTGCCCGGAAAAATATCCTCAGGCTCTACCTCTCAAAAAATCCCGGCAATCCACGCACGATCGCCATCGATACTTTGCGTAAGTTCGTTTCGACCCACAAAGCCGAATCAATCGAACCGCTCACTTTTTTTTACACTTCCATTTCCCACTCGGAAAAACATATCGAAGCGCTGGCAGAAGCCGCCTTAAAAAAAACAGAAACGCCCGCTAAAACAAAACGGCCTTCAAAAAAAATCGTTAAAACCCTTAATCGGCCGATTAAAAAAACCGTTCTTAAAAAAAAGTAAAAAATAACCCCAGGGAAATCGCCATGGATTTTAAAAATATAAAAACATACCCCATTAGTTCGCGTCAAAACAAATTCACGATTGATCAGATGCTTTCTTTAGCGACAAAGGTCGATTTTTCAAATAAGGAATTGGAAATTGTCGCCGATCGCATGAAAAAAGCGCGGGAATTAAAACGCCCGATAGTTTTCATGATGGGAGGCGCGGTTATTAAAGATGGGTGCTCGCTTCTACTGATCGATCTTATCGAAAAAGGCTATATCACCCATCTTGCAATGAACGGTTCGGTTTCAATCCATGATTTTGAAATCGCCCTGATCGGAAAAACTTCCGAGGACGTTCAAAGCGGCCTGGTCGACGGAAGTTTCGGAATGGCCGAGGAAACCGGGCGACTGATGAATTCCGCCATCAATTGCGGGCACGCCGAAGGTCGCGGCTATGGGGAATCGATTGCGCGGGAAATCGGTCGATTGGATCTTCCCTTTAAAAAGTACAGCATACTCTACCGCGCCTATTCTTTAGGGATTGGAATTACCGTGCATGTGGCCATCGGGGGCGATATTATCCACCAACATCCGATCTGCAGCGGAGAAGCGCTCGGGGCGACTTCCTTCGAAGACTTCAAAGTGTTCACGGAAGCGGTGGCGGACCTTGAAAACGGCGTTTTGCTCAATGTCGGCTCGGCCGTTATCATGCCCGAGGTTTTTTTAAAGTCGCTCACCATTGCCAGAAACCTCGGCAGCCGCTTTTCATCGTTTACGGTGGCCAACTTCGATTTCCTCGAAATGTACCGCCCGAAAACCCGCGTCGTGGAGTGGCCGAAGAGCCTTGGCGCCCACGGATACACGATTATAGGCCGCCACAATCAAACCGTCCCCGCGCTCCATTCGCTCCTCCTGCTTATGAAGTAAACCCCCAGGGACCGGCAATCCGTCAACCGATCAACGCTTTGTAAATTTATAGGACCGATGTTTTTACATCGCGGCATTGACCCGATAATAACGGGCCGGTCCACGGCGTCGCGTCGTACCAAGGCCCCTGAATTTCGGCGTCTTTTTTGTAAATACCGACGATAATTTACAATAAACCACCGCGCTTTACCGAGGTCCATTGTCTTAAAATCAATTATCGCCTGTTAATCTTGGAAAAGCCGACGCGGAGCCGAAAAAAAAGTTGAAAAAAACGTTTGACATCCAATCTTTGAATATTATATTATCTGTTCATCGGATGAAATCCTCATTGTTGATAACTAACTGTTGATAACAGGTTGAGAGCATGTTGATAAGTAGTTGGCAATCGCCGATATCCTTTTATAACTTACTAAAACTAATTGGCTTATCATTATTAAATTCAACATATTACAGCAAAAGCTCCTTTTCTTTCGTTAAAATTTCAAGATTTAGTATTTGATGGTGAAATAAATATTATTGTGTAAAGTAGAAAGAATGTTGATAACATGTTAGTTAATAATACATCTTCCGCAATTTCAACGGTTTCACCCTGGCAGGAATGCCTCAAAAAAATACAGGAAAAAATCAATCCTTCTTCCTTTGAAACGTGGTTCCGGACAACCGATTTGCTGCTTTCCCACGATGGCGACGCTCGCATACAGGTCCCCAACCAATTTTTCGCCGATTTCATCGAAGAGCATTTCAGCGGCATCATTAAAGAAACGCTTTTTGAAAATGCAATCCCCTTTAAAATCGTTTCATTCGTCCCGACGCAAAAAGACTGGAAAATAATCCAGCCGATTTCCGAAACGATCGCTGCCGCGCAAATTCGAAAAATCCCCCTCACGGTGGAAACGCCCGGCCAGAAATTTCATCCGAACTATACTTTTGAAAAATTCGTGGTCGGCGACAGTAACCGCATGGCCCACGCCGCCGCCATGGCGGTTGCCGAAGGCCCGGGAAGAACGACCTTCAACCCCTTGGTCATTTATGGCGGCACGGGGCTTGGTAAAACGCACCTGATGCAAGCTATCGGGCATTTTGCCCAAACCGAAGGTACCGCCGATTGCGTTGTGTATATGACCAGCGAAGAATTCACCAGCCAATATATCAGCTATATCCTCGAAAAAAAAGATTCGACCTCTTTCTATAAAAAATTCAAAGACGTCGATTTGCTTCTGATCGACGACATTCATTTTCTTGGGGGAAAACCCGGAACGCAAAAAGAATTCTATAGAATTTTTAACAGAATTCTTTTAGAAAAAAAACAAATTATCCTTACCTCCGACCGGCCGCCGGATAAAATTACCGACATGATGGAACACATTATCAATCGTTTCATGGGCGGACTTATTACCGATATACAACCGCCAAACCTTGAAACGCGCATGGCGATTTTACGGCAAAAAGCGGAAACTGACGGACTTTCGCTGCCGCCGGAGGTCATTCACTATATTGCGGGAAACACGCACTCCAACGTGCGCGAATTGGAAGGAATGCTCATCAAGCTCATTGCGTCTTCTTCATTTACCGGCAAAGATATTACCCTTGAGGTTGCCAAAGAAATTTGCGGAGACATGATTTCCCGCAAGGACCAACGCTTGACCGTGCAATTTATCCAGCAGAAGGTCGCCCAAAGTTTCAATACCTCCGCCAACCAGCTTACCGCCCATACCCGTAAACGCGACGTTTCTCTTCCACGCTCCATCGCAATGTATTTATGCAAAAAATGGACAAAACAATCCCTTCGGACCATCGGCCTTGATTTCGGCGGCCGTGATTACTCCACGGTCATCCATTCGTTCAAAAAAATTGAAGCTGAAATGCTTGTCGATGAAATTTTGCGTAAAAGAATAGAGGATATTGAAGAGCTTCTGAAACAGATGATCTAGCGGTGGCTTCGAGAGCCTCAGCCACCGAATCCCCGGCCTTCCCTTCGACACTTCGGCGTAGCTCAGTGCAACGCTTCGCTCAGGAACCACGGCCACCCCTCTTCCCCTCTCCCAATGGGAGAGGGGAAGAGGGGAAGAGGGGCAGGGGTGATGAGGTGAGATTGCATGTGGCTATTACAAAACCACATTTCACAAACTTGTCTTGTGAAATGTGTTATTCATCCCTTAATTCCTTGACCATTTTCGCCCTCACCTTTGTCAGAAAACCCAGAAATTCCGGGTCCATATAATCAGGATACGTCCAGGAAAAATATCGGTATTTGCCTTTTCTGAAGTGCAGCGTCACTTCGCCGTAAATACCGTTTCCTAAATATAAACGATGGTAAAAATCCTTGGTGGACGCAAGGACCAATTTGTCCTTCGCTATATATCCGGGGTCAACGTTAATTGCGCGCTTTCCGTTAATGGAATACGCGCTTTCCAAATCATTAGTGGTTTTTTTGATGTGGGGCAAAACCTCCCGGTCGAACGGGCGGCTGAAGCTAATATATGTTTTCAAAAGACCGCCCCCCATTTCTTCCTCGTAATAGTTGGAAAAATTAAAAGCTATCGGCCCATAGGCGTCGTCAACAGGGCCATAATCCCGGGAAAGCGTTTTCAGGATGTTGTCGAGGTCCGCTTCGGGTCGAAACATGATCGCCGCGAATAATTTTGTTTTCTGTGGTTGACGCGCATCACCCATAAGGTATATCCTTGATTATTAGTCTCTGTAGCTGAATTATATACGCGTCCGGCGTATATAATTCCTGCGTACAGAGACTTATCTGCCCTGAGGCAGGTTAGCGTTTGTGTTACCAGTTGTTATTGTCGTTAATTTGATGTAATTTTAGTATTTGTATGTAGGTTAGAATATAAATTTTGCGGGGGAGTGTTCCATGGATTTGGTGGTCCAATCCAGTGCAAAAAAAGATCATACGATTTTCAAAATATCGGGCGATTTGAACTACGACGGCATTTTATACCTTAAACAAGCGTTCGAAAACGCGCTTAAAGAAGGGGCCGCAAGGTTTATTATCGACATGGAAAATCTTCGCACGATTTCGAGCTACGCCTTGTCCATCATCCTTAAGATAAACGACTCAATTAAGGACAAAAAGGGGACGCTCGGCATTATCTGCCCCGAAGGAAATGTTTTGGACGTATTCAACGTTTTAGATATCGGCAATGTCATTCCTCTCTACTCATCGGAAGATGAGTTGTGGAAAAAAACCGTTCCCTAAGGATTTTTCTTGTTCGGACGCTTTGGATTTCGCGGAGGGATTTTTCCCCGCCTTCACAAAGAACGCACCGAGGGTTTGGCGATAGAGCGGCTTGCCGCTCCCCCGCGGGTCGTGCTCCACATGGCGCAGCATATCGGCTCGCCGGCAATTCCTATTGTCAAGCGCGGAGACCGCGTTTTGATCGGCCAAACGGTCGGAGAGGCCGCGGGCATGCTTTCGTCGCCGGTCCATTCGCCGGTGTCCGGCACGGTTGCGTCAATAGGGGCGTTTGCCCATCCGTCGGGCATGCATGGTACGGCAATTGAAATAGAAAACGACCTGGCCGAGGCCTCTGCGGAAAAAATCTTGTTCGATAAACCATGGAAAGAGTCGGCGCCCGGGGAAATCCTCCAAATAATCGCTTCCGCGGGTATCGTAGGCATGGGCGGCGGCGCGTTCCCGACCCACGTGAAACTTTCCCCGCCGTCGCACAAACCGGTCGATACGCTCATCATAAACGGCGTGGAATGCGAACCGTTCTCCACGGCCGATCACCGGTTGATGGTCGAAAAAATCGAGGAAATCCTAAGCGGGTCCCTCATGATCAAAAAAATCCTCGCGGCAAAAACGGTTTATTTCGCAATCGGCTCCCATAATGCCGAGGCAATCCGGGTGGTATCGGCGGCGCTCAATGACCCTAAATTTAAAGATATATCGCTATCGGCGTTAAAAACCAAATACCCCATGGGCAGCGAAAAACAGCTTGTCTATTCATTGACAAAAAGGACAGTTCCCCGCAAAGGTACGCCCGTAGACGCGGGCTGTATGGTCCAAAACGTCGCGACCGCGCGGGCGGTCCACCTGGCCGTCAGCGAAGGAATTCCCCTTTTTGAACGGGTCGTTACCGTAAGCGGCCCCGCCATACGGTCGCCGAAAAACCTTTGGGTCAAAGTAGGCACGCCCCTTCGGTTCGTCCTGGAACAGTGCGCCATGGACCCGGCAATTGCCAAGAAAATCGTAACGGGAGGCGCCATGACGGGAATGGCCCAATCGGAGCTGGACGCGCCGGTGCTCAAATCAACCGCCGCCATCCTGGCATTCGGCGGCGACGGACCGCCCGCAAGCTATAATTGCATTTCCTGCGGCGCCTGCGTTCGAGCGTGCCCCATGCGTCTTGTTCCCTCCCGTTTGGCAAAGTTCGTCAACAAAAACCTGATTGCCGATGCGCGCAGTCAAGGCGTGGTCGATTGCATCGAATGCGGTTCATGCGCGTATGTATGCCCCGCGAAAATAAATCTCGTTCATTTCATGAAACTCGGCAAGTATTGGGTAGACAAACAACAAAAAGAACCGGAAGTACGAAGCGGCCATGACCGATAAAACGGCAAATCCGTTAGGAAGCCTCATGCACGTGTCAATCGCTCCGCACATGCGGCGCGCGGAATCGGTGCAAACGATCATGATCTCGGTCATTATCGCCCTGGTCCCGGCGTTTGCGGGATCGCTGTATTATTTCGGCGTTCGCAGCCTTTTCTTGGTATGCGCGAGCATTATCGGCTCGGTTGGGACCGAATGGCTGGTTAACGCCGCGCTTAAAAAGCCCCGCACGATTAAAGACGCAAGCGCCTTAATAACCGGCGTGCTCCTTGCATTCACGCTCCCCCCGGACCTTTCTCCGTGGATGGCCACGCTCGGGGGAATGTTCGCCATCGGCGTCGTTAAAACGGCCTTTGGCGGACTCGGTAATAATTTCCTCAATCCAGCGCTCGCCGGCCGCGCCTTTTTGACCGTTTCCTATCCGGCGGCCATGACGCACTGGAGCGCTCCGCTCAACGGAACGCTGAGCGGGTTTCCCTGGAACGTCGAAGGCTTGACGTCCGCAACGCCGCTCGCCTATTTTAAACACGCGGCGCTGTCGGGAAATTATCATCCGCTCGTTTTTAAAAACGCGCTCGCAAACCTTTTTTGGGGAAATTGCGGCGGGTGTATCGGGGAAACCTCCGCGCTGCTTCTTTTGCTGGGGGCCTGTTTTTTATGGTACAAACGGATTATCGGCTTTTCAATTCCGTTTCTTTTCATCGGCACGGTATTCCTGGGGTTTTGGGTAACCAGCGGGACCGGACGGTTTTTTTCAACGCAGGCGCTTATCGCTCCCCTCTACCAAGTACTGTCCGGGGGCCTCATGCTCGGCGCGCTTTTTATGGCGGGCGATCCGGCAACCTCCCCCATTACCCTGCCGGGAAAAGCCTTTTTTGGATTTGGCTGCGGTTTGCTGACGCTCATTTTCAGAAAATTCGGCGGATATCCGGAAGGCGTCTGCTACGCGATTTTGCTCATGAATTGCGCAGCGCCGCTTATTGACCGCGGTACGCGCCCACGAATTTTCGGCGAGGTGAAAACCCGTGAATGAAACGATAAAATTGACCTTTGCGCTCACCATCGTGTGCCTGATTTCGGGCGTGGTGATCGCTTTTACCTATTCGTCAACAATTCATGAAATCGAAGCGCAGAGGCTCTTCGAAGAGCGCCGGGCGGTTGAATCGGTTTTCCCGGCGGGCGCCATGATTTTCGATACCGCGTCGCAATCGCCCTTTCCCGCCCGGTTTTGGGTGGCGCGAAAAGGGCCGGTGACCGTCGGCCAAGCGTTTCTTTTGGAAAGCAAGGGGTTTTCGGGCGCGATCCGGTTCATCGTCGGAATTGACACGCAGGGCGTGATTACGGGCGTTAAGATCCTCGCCCAGTCCGAAACGCCCGGCTTAGGCGCCCGCATCGAGGAGCGGCCCGCGGAAAAGCTGCTATGGACCGCATTTAAGGCAAGCGCCGGAAACGAACGGCCGTGGTTTACGCGGCAATTCGAGGGTCTGTCCATCCGCAAGCAATTGTCGATTTCGAGCATGGGCGAGTGGCCCGGGCTTTCCGAACGGGAGAAGCAATCCCTGGTCGGCGATAATAGCGTCTCGGCCATAACCGGAGCGACCGTCTCAACCCGCGCGATTATTGACGGGATCGTAAAAATCGCCGCACGAGGCGGGGAAAGGCGGCAACCATGATGTCCGAGGAACTTCATCGCGGCATTTTCAAGGAAAATCCGATTTTCGGGTTGGCCTTGGGGCTCTGTCCGGCTTTGGCGATCAGCACGTCGGTTTTTAATGCCTTGGGCATGGGCTGCGCGGTCTTGTTCGTCCTCATCGGTTCAAACCTCATCATTTCCCTGGTGCGCAAATGGGTGCCCGACAGGGTCAGGATACCCTGCTATATAACGATCATCGCGACATTCGTCACCATCGTCGACCTCTGCATTAAAGCCTACATTCCGGTCCTGGACCGGCAACTAGGAATTTTCGTCCAGCTCATCGTCGTGAATTGCGTGATTCTGGGCCGCGCGGAATCATACGCCTCCCAAAATACCGTGCGTAAATCAATCGTCGACGGGGTCGCCATCGGCCTGGGTTTTACGCTTTCGCTGGTCGCCATCGCGGCGGTCAGGGAACTGCTGGGAAGCGACCGTTTTTTAGGCTATACGGTCATCCCCGGCTTTCATCCCATTTTGTTCTTCGCCGGGGCCCCGGGCGGTTTTATAACCATCGGCGCGCTACTAGCCTTTTTTAATTATCGCCGGTTGAAAAAAGAAAAGAGCGTCCATTGAACCTTGCGGGCCTTATTCAAATTTCCATCGGCGCGGTCCTGATCAATAATTTTGTTTTGGCGCGCATGCTCGGCTTGTGCCCGTTTTTAGGCGTCTCCAAAAAACTTTCCAGCGCTCTGGGCATGGGAATCGCCGTAACGTTCGTCATGGCAATGGCGTCGCTCTGCACGTGGTGCGCGGACGCTTTTGTCTTGGCGCCCTATGGCCTTGAATATCTCCAGACCGTCGTTTTTATCCTGATCATTGCGTCGCTGGTGCAACTGGTGGAAATGACCGTGCAAAAGTTTTCGCCGCTGCTGTATGAGTCGCTCGGGATTTATCTGCCCTTGATAACCACCAATTGCGCGGTACTCGGCGTCGCGCTCATCAATACGGGCACCAACCCCTATTCCGGCCGGGCCTTTACCTTCGTTGAAGCTTTTGTCAACGGAACCATGTCCGGCGTCGGATTTACCGTCGCGCTCGTGCTCATGGCGGGGATCCGCGAAAAATTGGACCTCGCGCCGATAGCCAAACCGCTGGAAGGATTGCCGATCGCCTTTTTGACCGCCGGGCTTATCGCGCTTGCCTTTTTAGGCTTTGTCGGCCTGGGTTTTTCTTCATTCGCGGCGGGAGGTTAAAACATGATCGGCGTATTCCCCGTTTTCACCCTCGGCGCAATGGGGCTTTTCTTCGGCGCCGTTTTGGGCCTGACCTCGCGAAAGCTGCATATCCGCGTCGACGCCAAGACCGACAAGATCCTTGGCGTACTCCCGAATATCAATTGCGGCGCGTGCGGGTACCCGCTCTGCAGGGGTTTTGCGAAGGCCGTCTCGGAGGGAAAAGCCGAACCCACGGGATGCGTTCCGGGGGGCTTTAAAACCGCCCACGCGATCGCCGATATTTTGGGCGTCACCATCAGCGTGACGGAAGCCGGCATGGCGGTCGTCCATTGCAAGGGCGGCCTCAAGGAGGCCGCGGAGCGCAGCGTTTACCGCGGCATCATGGATTGCCACGCGGCCATGGTCGCGGGCAACGGCTCCAAGGTTTGCGCCGACGGCTGTCTTGGGCTTGGAAGCTGCGTCTCGGCCTGCCCTTTCGGCGCGATTTCCATTACCGCCAACAACGTGGCGGTCGTCAATCCGGACAAATGCAACGGGTGCGGAAAATGCGTCGGGTCGTGCCCCCGCGCCATCATCGGCCTCATTCCCCGCGTGCACAAGATATTTTTGGCCTGTTCAAACCACGATTACGGCGCTAAAGTCAAGAAATATTGCTCGGTGGGGTGCACGGCGTGCGGGTTGTGCGTCAAGTCAGCCGCGCCCGGCGCCATCGAAATGAAGGACAGCCTGCCCAAGCTCGATTATTCCGGCGAGGAAAATTTCATCGTTGCGGTCCACAAATGTCCTTCCAATTGTTTCGTCGACCTCGTCAAGACCCGGCCCAAGGTCAATATCGACGTCAAATGCGACGGGAGCGGCGAATGCGTCAAGTATTGCCCGGTCGACGCAATCCACGGAGAGCCGGGTAGGCGCTACGTGGTCGACAAGGACAAATGCATCGGCTGCGGCCTGTGCCTTAACAAATGCCACGTCCACGCCATCGCCCTGTGGGGCGGCCTCGGCTATGCACAGAAAACCAAGGGTAAATGGCAGAAGATGTAATACTTAGTATGGTTAATATTATGGTATTTTATATGGCATATTCTATATTCTATTTATGAATGCTGAGTCGGCATTTGAATGGGATTCCATTAAAAGCGAGTCGAACCTCGAAAAGCACGGCGTTTCATTTGAAGCCGCCCAACATGTTTTCAAAGATCCTAAACGTATCATCGCAATTGATCATAAACACAGCAGGCCAAATGAAAAAAATCAAATATACTAATCCGCCAAAAAACATTCGCGAGGCCATCAAACAGTCGGAAGTGATTGAAGATTTTTTGCCGCCTCCCGACCGGTTGGTATTAAAAGAAGACAATATTAAAGTCACTTTGGAGCTCAGTAGTAAAAGCGTTCGCCTTTTCAAACGCTATGCTAAATCAAAAGGCTTTAAATACCAACGTATGATTCGTAACCTTATCGATCAATATGCAGACAAAGTTTTTTCAGCCTGACAACTTCACAGTCGGAAACTTCCGCGCATCGGTATGGGGTAAAAAGAGCGCGGCAGTATAATGCTCCATGTACGCTGGGTCGGCGCTTAAATCGATATAGGTCATTTTACGGGCAAGTTCCTGCTGCAAAGCGCGTTGCGGTAGCGATAACAGCGTCCGAAAAGACCCCCTCAGCGAAGAATTGCCGATATACACGAACTTGTCGCGCGAAACATCGGGAAGAAGGCCGATCATAACGGCTTTGTCGACGTCCAAAAATCTGCCGAACCCGCCCGCGATATAAATTCGCGACAAATCGGAGAAGTCCATGTCGCAATGCGAAAGCATCATTGAACACGCCGAATAAATGGCAGCCTTGGCCCGAATAATGTTATTAATGTCCGCCTCGCTCACGGTAAGGGCGAAACCCTGCTCGCTTTCGGCTTCCGGGACCACACAATAGCTTACCTTGCGGCCTGAAACAATAGTGCAATCCGGCGCTTTATCGGCATTTATTTTTCCCGCGGGGTCGATTATTCCCTTAGTGTATAATTCCGCAATCAAGGAAATCATGCCCGACCCGCAGATCCCCTTGGGTTTTACGTTGCCGACGGTTTCATAGGAGGCCCGCCCGGTTTTCGCGTCGATCGTTACCCGCTCAATCGCGCCTTGGGCCGCGCGCATGCCGAATTCAATGCCTCCGCCTTCAAACGCCGGACCTGCCGAGCATGCGCAGCCCATGAGAAATTCGCCGTTTCCCACCACAAGTTCGCCATTGGTGCCGATGTCAAGAAACAAGCTGACCTCTCCCCCGCCTTTCGCCAAATCCGTGCAAAGAATACCCGCGGTGATGTCTCCTCCCACGTAGCTTCCTACAGCGGGAGAGAGGTACACCGAAGCTTCCGGATTAACGGCAATGCCTAAATCCATTGCCCTGAAAGTAGCGGCGCCAAGCAAAGCGGGCGTATAAGGCTCAAGCCGGATATTTTCCGGGTCGATACCCAAAAGTAAATGGGCCATGGTTGTATTGCCCGAAATGACCGCGCCGACAATTTCATTTGACCGGACGGAGTGGTTTTGCATGACTTTTTGCAAAAGTCCATTGATCGTTTCAATCGCCCTTTTGCGCAGTTCCTCTTTGCCGCTATGCCTTCGCGCATAATTGATTCGGCTTATGACGTCCAGCCCGCAGGAAATTTGACTATTGTAGTCCGTTATCGTGGCAATGATCGTCGCCTGCGCCAAATCGACCAGGTGAAGGGCCACGGTGGTCGTGCCTAAATCCACGGCAACGCCGAAATGCCGGGCGCTATGGTCGCCGGATCCAACGTCGATGATCCGGCATTTTACTTCCTCTTTACTTATACAAACCGTAACGATACCGCCCTCGGCCCGAATCGCCTGCGGAAGTTTTCGCAGCGTGGAAAGCGGCATGATTATTTCATTATCGCCGACATGCCCCTTGAGCGCGGCTTTCAAACATTCCACGTCCGGCGCCCAATCCTCAACCGAGGCCGCTTTGACCGTGACGCAAATCTTTTGGGTTGGAGCGTCGTGGGGCGTAAGCGGCGAAACATCCACGGATGTATTGAAATCGCCCATGCCCTCTTCGGCGAATTTTCCGCCGCTATAATCGCCTTGCTTGGGGACCTCGACAACGATTGGAGCATCGCCGGTCTTGGTAGCGCATGCCAAAACAAGACCGGCATTTTCCGCAAGGTTTTTATTATGCAAAGATTTCGCAAAGCCGGAAATAATGCTCACGCTGCATTTCCCGCACGTGCCTTTACCTCCGCACGGCGCGTCGACATCGACCCCCGCGCGGCGCGCGGCTTCCAAGAGGTCGGCGCCGGAAGAAACTTCAATGGTTTTACCGGAAGGCTGGAAGGTAATTAAGGGCATCTATTTTTATTTCAGCTTCGCCTTGACAAAACTTTCGATGTCGGCCGATTCCTGCGGCCCGACAATTGCTTTCCAGCCGGGCAGGTTTTCTTCCAATTCCCCGCTTATCTGGGCCACATACCCCGGAATAATAATGTCGCGCGTGGTCACATATTTATCAAGTCCGCTTTCCTTGACGAATTTGGCGATGGTAGCGCCGGAAAATTTGCCAGCGGCCCAAGCGGTAAGAACACTCATGCCCTCGCATTCGGGGACCACGAGCCACGCGCTGATGCCGCTATTTTCAATTTCGCCCGACACGATAAAATAGGTAAGAGAAAAATTCGTGGTCACGAATACGGCCGAGTTTTCCTTGGGGTCGCCCACGGGATAGATTTTCGGTTCGACCTGAATGGGCTTTTGGGGATCGGTATAAATATTTTGCCGAAGCGTCATGAGCGAAACGAGCATTGCCGGATCGAAGGCGGGCAAAACGCAAATGCCGCCATACTTGACGATTTCGGTAATCGCTTCAGTGGCAATGTCAAGCATATCCGTCGAATCCATGAATTTCAAACTTGGGTAACCCATGGACTTTACCTGGTCCTTGAGCGCCGCGCGGCGCGCAACGGAATTGGTTTGAAACTCCTCGGCAAGGCCCTGCGTTTGGAATTGCAGAAGAATATCGGAAAAGCCGGATTGCTTTAATTGACTCGTTAAAGCGCTCAGGGCGTCAAGGTCCGGGGCCGTCACAGCAAGAACGTGACCGTTTTCCCGGGCGCTATCGCGAAGGCCTTCGAGCGTCGCGCTCGTGGCCGCGCAAAGGACGCTTCGGGCGCCTTTTAAGGCGCTTGAAGCCAGGCAAAGCGCTTTTTCATCGGGGCTTCGCGCGATAACGGGCCTTCCCGTCATGTCCCAGGCTTTTTTGACCAATTCAACAAATGCCTTTGCGTCCCCGCCCGCGTGGGTAACGGCAACCATGTCAATGGTCAGTTTTTCCCCGACCCGTTCCAGCGAGTAGTCTTTAATTGCACGAAGCGTCGATTCTATGAGTGACGGACCGTCGGTATCCTTGATATTGATCGCGATGGCCGTTTGATGAGCAAAGGTCTTTTCGTGACGATAGAGCACTGTTTCCGCGCCTATTTTGACAAGGCCCTCCGGTCCGAATCCCAAGCTTTTTACCGGCGGCTCGCTTGCGGCGCCTAATACGCTCTTGGCCTCTTCCGAGGCATAGGGACAAGCCGATAGTTCCGCCTTTTTCGCGGCGAGCTTCATGGCAAAGGCAAGGCAGGTGTTCGAGCCGCATTCCTTGCAATTCGTTTTGGGGAGCAGCTTTTGAATTTGTAAACCGGTTAAGGCCATGTTAATCGCGCCCTTCCATCAGCCGATAAATCGTCTTTTTGACCGCCATTGCCGCGTCGGGATGATACATAATGAGCACATCGGCCCCTGCGTAGAGCAGGGCCGTTGCCGTGGTCAACTCCCAAAGCGCGGCGCGCTTGGCCCGGTCGCCCCACTGCGGGAACTGCGTTTCCGTGGCCTTGACTTCCTTGACTTTAGCGCACTCTTGTCCGGGCGTAACGATCATGGGCGCGGTGAGCATGGCGTCGCCACCAAGCCCCGTCATCCTGATGCGCTCCATCACGGAATACGTATATTCGATGCCATAGCCGGCGGCGCCGGTCATGGCGTCCATGACGATGCGGTCGGCCTTCATGTCCATGTTGGAAAGCAGGATATTGAGCTGCTTGCCGATGTTCACGTCGATGGGGCTTTGCGCGACCAGGCTATGGCCATAGGCGAGCGCCGCACCCGCGATGGTGCGGTAATTGTCCTGCTCCACCCAATTGAGCAGCAAATTTTCGTTCGCGCATTCCTGCGCAACGGCCTTCATGACTTCATTGTTCTTTTCAAAATGATTATGCCCCGTAATAATGAGCGGCACGTCGACGCTTTTGAGCACGTCTTTTACCAGGCGCACGGACTGCTCGACGGTCCGGTTTCCTTTCTCCGGATGCGTTGCCTCAAGGCGAACGCTTATCAGGTCCGCTCCGTATTTGTCAACGCACAGTTTCGCCATTTCCGCGGGATGATGAATCAGGTCTCCAAAGGCTTTTTTCAATTCCTCCGGGAATTTTTCATTGATCGAATCGAAAACCTCCATGGCCAAAAGCGGCCTATTGGGCATTTCGCCTTCCCAGAAATGGAAAGGCATGCAGGTGGCCCCGCCGATGGTATGGGTTTTTCCGCGACTCCCGCCTTCGGCCTTGGTGGCGCCGAGCCTAACGGTCCTGACGGCCGCCTCGCATTTTTCCTTGCGGACCGAAAATGCTTTGATTCCCGCGATTTTGGCGCGCGCCGGGCCGGGTTTTGACGCATGCGAAATATCCGCGCCACCGCCTGCGGCGTTTTTTTGTAGCGTGTCCGCGCCTAAATATTTACTGCTCAACGCAGCAACGATATCCGCGGTTTGGGCATGGTTGGGTGATTGTGAAAGCGAAGAGACGATTTCCCGAATGACTTCCTCTTTTATCCTCGAAACCAAATCCGCCGTGGCGAGGGATTCGGCGGGTTTTTCTTTGTAGTGATCGCCCTCTTCGATCGAGGAGACCACCGATGGAGCTTTGGCCGGTTTTTCCGGCGGCGGCTTTTGAGAGGAAGAGCCTTGAGCGTCGGAGGCTGATTGGACAAATGCCCCCATATCTTCCATGGCCAAGGCCGGATGGGCGGTTTTTTCCAAAAATGCGCGAAGTTCCTCGGCGGTCATGGCCGTCGTTTCATCGGCGATTTTTTCCATGAGCCCGATGGCCCCCTGTTCTTCAAAGCGTTTTTTAAGATCATCGCCAAGTTGCCCTTTGAGCGCGCTCGGCATCCAGACCAGACGTTTATGGCCGCCTTCGGCGAACAGGAATTTCTTTGAAGTCAAGTAGACTTTTCCGCACCCGATAAACCCCGGCGTCTGCACGCCGCCGCCCACATTGCCCGCAAGCGAGGAAAAGGTCATGCCCACCGGCGTTTCGCCCATGTATTCCCGGTTGACCGCGATGATGCCGTTGCATTCGGGAACATAGGCGCAAATGACCTCGAAACAACCGCAACTGGTCATGGGCCTGTCCATGATGGAATACGCGCAAAACGATTGGATGGTCTTGTGGCTATTCAGATAGACGAACTCGTCGATGCCTTTCCAAATGCCCTTGACGGGATCGATACAGTCGCCTTTTTTGACCGGCTGGTTGGGACCGGTTTCGTCGATTTCGTAGGCTGCCTTGCCGTCGAGCCAGTTATACGCCCCGCAGAGCCCGAGCCGCTCCGGCGTTATGATGCACACGTGGTTCGGCGCGAACGATTGGCATAACAGGCACGAATAAAAGACCTCCACCGATTCGTCGGTCATGGCCTCCATGCGGCGGTTGCGGTCGTCGTAGGTCTTGCGGGCGATTATCGCTCGTTTTTCAACCTCGGCGGGATCGGTAACGAGCGTCACCTTAACTTTGTCGACGATTGCCGGGTAATCGGACAAGAACCGGGCGTGGAGGATTTCGCCGTAATGACGGAGGCGAAGCCCCTTGGCAAAACCGGCCTTCGATACGCGCGTCCACACGATATCGCGCTGGCCCATGTGCCAGATGCCTTCGGCGCCATTGACAAGATGATGAATTTGCCTCTCGAGGATCGGCTCGAAATCGGGCTGCATTTTTCTTCCCGCCACTTCCACCCAAATGGCGAGGGGCAGCATGCTTCCTTCGGGTGCCGCGTCGATGTCCGGGCCGATGACGCTGATGTCTCCGTCGGTTATCGCGTCCATGTCCACGGAAGTGACGAACTCGAACGCCGTGGTTTTGTTGCCGCCGAATTCCGCGTGGACGTCGGCCTTGCGGATGCGTTCGCCCTCGAAGGCCGCGCCGTAGGAAACGGGGACAGGGACCTTGGTTATTTTTATCTTGCAGCCGCGCACTTCCAAGGCGCGCTCGACGATTGACTCATGCGAAACTCCCGACACCACGTGTTCGTAGGTGCACACGCCGCTCGGCAAAATTTGGGGAATGTCGGTATCGGCGATGACCGGAAACCCGTAATTGATGGCCCCCGCGGCCGCGGCGTATTTGTCGGGGGTCACTTCGCCCAAGGCGAGAACGAAGGCGAATATTCGGCTTTTATTGTACCGTAAATTCGAGGCGTAGTCGCCGGGGGCCACGCCGCCGAAGGAAAGCGCCGCGCGATTGGCGAAGCCCAGCGCGTAGATAAGGGCCGATACGTCGCGGCCAAAGGGTATTAGCCGCGTTTCCCAGCCAAGCTGGACGCCCTCTTCAGCAAGCTGCTCGGCGAATTGTTTTCCGCCGGAGCAACCGGCCATGAAAACGTATAAATTTTTTTCCTGGAGTTGGCGTGCGATCGAAACGGCTATTTTATTCGTGGGAGCAGCCCCGGTGATCGCCGCGAACCCGGGGGCCGTGCCGTCGACGAATTCAATGCCGCGTTCCCGCATGATAACGTCGCTGGCGGCGCCGAGCCAGATGCCGTTTATCGGGTCGGGGCCGACAAGGTATTTGCACGCTTCGATGATTTCGCAGGCGAAAAGGGCCGCCACGCCCGCGTCAAGCGTACTTCCCAGATAGGGCAGCCAAACGTTTTCGGAAGGCCTTTGCGGCAAAAGTTCCTTCGCGCGGACGAGAATACGCCGGGCGTCGGAGGCCTTCCGGACTTTTTCACCGGTAAACGAATGGATAACGGGAAGGAAATAAGCGGTATCGGGAAACCCGATTACCCGGTCTTCGCCCTTTTGCTTTACAGCGGCGTCAAGCATCGCCTCGGCGCGGGCCACCCACGCGATTGCCCCGTCGATGGCGCTGGTGCAAATTTCCTTAGACATGCATTTTTCTCCTGTCGCTCATGTCGAACAGTTTGCGCTGGGCCTTTTTGTCGATGCCGAGTTTTTGCCGTGCAATATCCAGAAGTTCGATAATGACCTTAAAAGCCCGCTCGGGCGTTTCGCATACGTGAAAGGAAGCGCCGAAGCGTTTGCCGGTTTCCTCGCGTAAAAACGTGTCGACATTTTCCGACCCCGAAACGTGAAACGGGCGCCCCAAGATAACGTCGACCCCGGACGCCACGAAATAGCAGCCGATGGCCACGGCCTTTTCGCTCATCCATTCGGGGGCCACGCCTACCGCGGGAATTTGCGAGAGATCGTCGCCGAGCCCGCCCTCCATGACCACTTCCGCGGCGGCTTCGAGTATTCTCGAATTGTCAACACAGCTTCCCATGTGCAAAACCGGCGGCATGCCCACGGCTTCGCACACTTCGCGCAGTCCCGGACCCGCGCGGTCCAGGGCCGCTTCGGGCATGAGCATCCCTTCCTTGGCCGAGGCGATGGCCGCGCAGCCGGTTTTAAGCACCAGCACGTCGTTTTTAATGAGCAGCGCCGTCAAAATATTGATGTATTCGTCAACCGAGCTTTTAGGGTTATTGCATCCGACGATCCCCGCGACGCCCTTGATGCGTCCCTGTATGATCGCGTCGTTAAGGGGCCTAAAGGAAGGCCGAAAGGTCCCGCCGAGCATGTATTTGATGGCGTCGACGCTGAAACCGGCCACCAGCGGCTTTGACGCCGAGGGAATAAAGACCTTCTTCGGGTCGCGGTTTTTGTAATTGTCGATCGCCCTTTTAATAAGACTTCGCGCCGAGGCCAAAGCGTCGTCTTCCTTGAATTTCAGGTGTGTCGCGCCTTTGGTTTGCGCGATATCGGAGGTCGAAACGATTTCCGTGTGATAGGACCGGGCGACCTCGGGCAAGCTCGGCATGCAGCACTGCACGTCGATGAGCATCATTTCAACGGCCCCCGTGACCACGGCCAGCTCTTGCTGTAAAAAGTTCCCGGCCACGGGAATGCCGTGCCGGATGAGAATTTCATTTGCAGTGCAGCAAATACCCGCAAGCGTCACGCCGCTTGCGCCCGCCTTTTTCGCATATTCGATGATGCCAGGTTCGCATGAAGCGATGGACAACATTTCGGAAAGCTCGGGTTCATGGCCATGGACGATGATGTTGACGGTCGTGGCCCCTAAAACGCCCAGATTGGCGCTACTGCGCACGGGCGACGGGGTCCCGAATAAAATGTCGGAGGCGATCGAGGCGATGCGCGAGCCGCCCCAGCCGTCGGCAAGCGCGGTCGAGAAAGCGTGCATCAGCAGGTTTTTATAGTCGTGGTCAACGCCCATGGTCGTGCGATGCATGGATTCCACGACCGTCCGGTCGATGCCGAGCGGGGAAATTCCAAGGCCGCTCCAAACGGCCCGCTGTTTTTCGGGGGCAAGCGCAAGGGTTTTTAGCGTTTCCTCTTGTGAAGAGAATTCCTTTAAAAACAAATCCGCCAATTCGGCGCAAATGTCCTCGTTGCGTCGCCCCGCTTCATCGAGGCCATAGAGACGCGCAGCACGGCGCAGCGCCCGTTCGTCTTTAATGCCGTAGTCCCCGCTTGTTCCGAGCGCGGCCTTTTTAAGGAGCAGCGCCAGATGGCGGCCGTGGTCTGAATGCGCGGAAGTCCCGCCCGCGACTTCCCGCAATAAATTGCGCGCGACGATAGTGTCGGCGTCGGCCCCGCAAACTCCGCGCGGCGAGGCTTTGGTGATGCGGCACGGGCCCATGTAACAGATGCGACAGCAAACCCCGGACCTGCCGAAGGCGCACTGATTATGCTGGGAATCCATGCGGGTAAAGCACGTGTCGATAGACTCGCGCCCGGCTTTTTCCAGCAGTTCGGCGGACGCCTTGTCCCAAAAGCGGTCTTCGGCTTTTTTTATTTCTTGGATCATATTTTTTCTTTCGCGCCCCCTCAATCCCCGTAGGGGGACTTGTTGGATTTTTTTGCCGGGGAATTTAGTGGACGTTAATGGTTTCCAAAATCTTTATAAATTCATTCAAAACGTCCGATGTTATTCCATCCAGCACCGACTTTCCGTTCCGGTCGGTTTGCCGCAGGTCCTCGCAATACGGGATGACGCCTAAAATGTCACGGCCGCCCAGGGCCTCGCGGATGAACCGTTCATCCGATGCCGAGGCCACTTTATTTGCCACGAATTTGATGTTCGTCAATCCGATATCGCCCGCCAGGGCGACGATCCGGTTGCCGCTTTCAATCGAGCGTTGGCCGGGCTCGACAACCACCACGAGCGTGTCCACGCCCCGCGCGGTGCCGCGGCCAAGGTGTTCGATGCCGGCCTCCATGTCAAGAACCAAGGCCTCATTTTTCTGAAGCAGCAGGTCGCTTACCAGCGCCCGAATAAGCACGTTTTCCGGACACGCGCAGCCCGAGCCGCCCTTTTCAATCGCCCCCAGCACCAAAAGCGCCACGCCGTCGCGTTTAAAAGCGTAGCCGTCGGCGATGTCGGAAACGTGCGGGTTAAGCTTGAACATTTGGCCGTATTGCTTTACTTTCGCGCCAGTGCGTTCTTCGATGAGCGCCCGTTGTTCGGAAATGGGAACAATCGCCTTTTGTTCCTCCGTGGTAAGCCCCAAACACGCCCCAAGGTTTGCGTCGGGATCGGCGTCGACCGCAAGGACGCTTTTGCCGCTTTTCGCCATGAGAAGGCACAAAGCCGCCGCGAGCGTGGATTTGCCCACCCCGCCTTTACCCGAAACGGCGATTTTACATGATTTCATGATGAGTATTTTTTCTTCATCGCAATTGACAAGCCAGAAATGGTCTCGAAGACCTTCTCGGCGTCGCCGGGTTCGAGCGACCCCGTGCCGCAGGCCGGGGTGAGGATTGCCTGGTCGACAATACGCCCTTTTTCAATGCCTTTGGAAGCCAAGGCGTCCATAAGGTTTTCCAGTTTCAGGGAAAGCCCCTCAATGGTTTGCTCCCTGATTTTAGGCGACGTGGGCACAATGCCCCAGGCGAGCATTCCCCCGCGCTCAAGATGTTTTCTCATTGAATCCGCATACATGAGGATCGTTTCGCCGAACTCAAAGGCGTCGAAATTGACGATGTCGACGCCCGCGTCGATAAGAAGGCTCCATTCCGTATTGCCGCAGCAATGGATCCCGGCAATGGCGCCATCGCGATGGACCGCCTCGATCATTTCCGAAAGAAGGCCGATGACTTCGCTTCGGGTGACCGACACATAGGTGGAACTGCCGAAAGCCGACAAAATCGGTTCATCGATAAAACAAATGATTTTTTCCGCAAACGGTTTGAACTTTTGTATTTGCCAACGGCATTTCATGGCAAGCGCCTTAACGATGACGTCGCGAAATTCCTCGTTGTAAAACATCGCGCGCTTATTTTCATCAACCAAGGTCAGAGCAAAGCTGCATGCACCCGTTGTTTGGACCTTAATAAACGGCAGCTTGGCCCCCGCAGGCGTTTTTTTAAGCCTGGCTTCCAAAGCATAAATACCCTTCGAATAGTCCGGGCTAATGGCCATTGCGGAACAATCGCCGGTACCCGAATCCGGGTCCATGGCACTCATATAGGTTTCATAAAACGCGGCGAATTCTTCGGAATAGTCCTTTGAGGTATCGAAGTACATTCGCCCTTTTTCGGCTTCAATGACCGTGCAGGGAATTCCCTCCGAATATTGTATTTCCATCTGCTCGTTTAGCCCCAGTTTGGGAAGCTGCGGCCAAATGGGCGCCTCAGGCAGCATGGCAAGTGACACGTCGATGGCATGGTTTGGGTCAATAAACGGCATGCTTCCGATACCGGTTGCAAGAAACCTGGGCTTGATGTTCATGAGCGCCCCCCGGGCAATTTAAAAAAAATGAAACGATTGAACGATTAAAATACCTGGAATTAGGGGAAAAATCAAGCTGGGTCGGGTAAATAGCCACTTATTATTAATTTGGCTAAAGAGTTGCTTGGATGATACCGATATAGATAGTAGAAATCAAGGACTGCCCCCTATCCACGGAGGGATGAAAATAATGGGGAAAGACCAGGGATGGACAGACTTCCAGGGATGGAAGAATACCCCTATCAAATGTTCTTATTCAGGGGGACCAGGGAATAGAGGTGAGTGCAATGGACGTAAAACCAGTATCAACGGCCTATCAGGCCCAGGCGTATGAGCCGGTTGCAAAAAGCGGCAAAAAGCCCGTAGCGACCAAAGAACCGGCAAAGTCAACGGAGCAGGTTGAGCTTTCCGAATCTTCAAAGAATTTGCAAAAAGTCAAAGCAGCCGTAGCAGCCGCTCCCGACATAAGGTTACCCATTGTTGAAGCGATCAAAAAAAGAATCGCCAACAATGATTATCCGATTCCGACCCATACGGACAAAGCGCTCGACAACATGATTAGAATGAAGATTTTGTAAGTTCGACCATGGATCGGCCTCGGCGCTGGTCGCAAAAAACCCCTGTGTGCGAATGAACCACAGGGGTTTTTTTCTTGCCAAAAAACGCTCTTCAGCGTATTTTATGTTTACTCATGCCATATTTTTCGCGTGTGCTAAAACATCTTTGAATTTTAATCGATATTCGAAAAATCAGCTATGGGTCATCATTTAATATGTTTCTGTTTAATATGCATTTTCGAACCAAATAAATCAATAAAATAAAGAAATTCTCTTTTTTTCTGGTTTTCCCCATGATAAAATATCGATATTATAAAGGGGGTTGTCGGGAATTAAACAGAAATGATAAAATCATTGGTTAAATTTCGAAAAGAGGGTGATGATGAGCGACGAATATGTAAAAGGCAAGAACAAAAACCAACTTCTTTCTGAATTGAAAGATACCGCATACGCCGGAAGCCAAGTCCACGAGCAAATGAAAGCCGGGATACTCGTTCGAAGCGTTGAGGACATTGAAAAAGCCTTGGCTATTTTGGACAAGACAATAGACGGAAACGCAAAGTCAAATGACAAGCTGTCGAGACGAATATTTTGGCTTAACGTCATTTTAACTCTTGCTACCGTCGCCGGTTCCATTATCAGCGGGATTGCCCTGTTTTGCAAGTAAAGTATGGATTTTTTTAAGGTCCCTTGAGATTTGAATATTTACCGGCTCTTTAGTATCAAACTTCCCTCCACGCAAAGGAGAAAAGACAGCAGAAATATCGGAATCAACTTCGGACAAGACGAGATTTTCAATTTCAATAAAGACAGACATGCGATGCTCCCTTTCTTTTGCGAACATTTTTTAACCACAAAATTGCACACCGATGCGCCGAGGACGGCGCACGAGTGAATTTTATTGTTATAACTAAGATTCGAGGCATGACGGACGGCAGATGTTTTTGGGGTTAAAAAAGATGGTTGAGGATATTTTACGGAGGTGATTGCGTCCTCGATGCCAATGATGGTTTTTCGGGCGAAATAAAAGACAGCTTTTCGGTCTTTGATGTTAAAACAAGATGCTTGACGTTTTTATCAAATAATTGAAAGGAATAAATAATATGAAAAGTTTACTAATATTTTTTATCGCCATTTTCCTTAATATTGCATTAGGCGCGGAGCTTAAAGTCAGAACCGGGACGTTTTTTTACAATCTTTCAAGCGAATGGCATTCTTTACCGCCAGATTCAAATAATTACACATCAGATATAAAAGCACTTTTATTTAAAAGAAATGAAATTGCAGATTCAAAAGGCGTTAAGGTAATTCCGAACATTTTAATAAAAGTTATGTCCTCCGAAGGAAGTTCTAAAGATTCAACAAACGATTCTCAAAAAATCGATATCGTAACTAGGCTATTCTTAATGAATAATGCGCCTCCCGAGGTGTTAGAAGATTATAAGAATAGCAAGGGTAAAAAAACACCAATAAACTTTTCTCTACCTTTAACAAATTATTACATTTTCGATTCACCATATAAAGACAATTTTAAAGAATTGCATAAGTGCCTATATATTACATTTTTCAAAAAAGACAAAATTGCCGGAATGATTTTGATAGATTCAACGAAGGAAATTTACTCGAAAATCCAAAAAGAAGTTGAACAATTTCTTAAAAGTATTGTAGCTAAATGAGGAACTGACAGACGAAAACTTAAATAATGGAATTTTGATAGCTGACAGAGTATAACCCTGCAAATGCAGCTGGGGGACCAGCTGATTTGCGTTGTTATAGCTAAGATTCGAGGCATGACGGACGGCTGAGCATTTTGGGTTTAGGAAAGTTGCATGAGGATGTTTTTCAGTCGGGATGGCGTCCTCGATGCGGAGGATTCCGTAACGCCCAAAA
>Ga0182027_10000365_pt1 | contig 78513 bp, 61 predicted proteins | sample 712E1DmetaG_FD_121300 | JGI IMG/M metagenome (GOLD analysis project Ga0182027, IMG submission 121300) | Permafrost microbial communities from Stordalen Mire, Sweden - 712E1D metaG (Illumina Assembly) | ecosystem: Environmental > Terrestrial > Soil > Wetlands > Permafrost | place: Sweden...
CATTTTCAAAAAGCTGAAGACCTTCTTCCTGAGGGCTGAATTGTGCATGATTGGGGACAGCAATGATTAGGGTAAAAAAGAGTAGTAGCAACAATCGAATTTTCATCTCGCAAGCTATTCGAATTTTGCCCCAAATATAAACTTTCTCAGGCAGATTTTATGTTATGAAGTGATGAGGTAATAAAGTGACGAGTTATGCTACACTAACGGAGGTTTTACGCTTCCGAATGGCGCTGTACGGTCTCCTGATGTATCGTGGATTACTAAAGAACGACATCGTAAACTGCCGATTAGTAAAAGAAAACGCTTTGCCCATATTTGTCCGGATTTCGTCATCGAACTGAAATCGGAAAGCGACTCGCTGAAACAGTTAAAGGAAAAGATGGACGAATGGTTGGAAAATGGATGTCGCCTGGGTTGGCTGATAGACACGGAAGCGAAAAAAATTTACATTTATCGTCCAGGCATGCAACTAACCATAGTTAGGTTTAATGATAAAGTAACAGGCGAAGATATTTTACCCGGCTTCGAGCTAGACTTGAGTTTTATTGAAGAACTTGAATAGCCCCAGACTTAAAATCTTTTCCCCACAACCTCCCAATCTATAACTTTCCAGAAAGCTTCGATATAATCAGGCCTTCGGTTTTGATAATCGAGGTAATAAGCATGTTCCCATACGTCGCAGGTAAGGATGGGGGTCAAGCCCTTACGAAGCGGGTTTCCGGCATTTGATTCCTGTACAATTTCAACCGATCCATCGGCTTTTTTTACAAGCCATGCCCATCCTGATCCGAAAAGACTGACTGCTGCTTTGGAAAATTTGTCTTTAAACTCAGAAAACGACCCGAAACTTTTCTTAATAGCTTCTCCTAATATTCCTGCAGGTTCACCCCCGCCTTTGGGCGAAAGGCTTGTAAAATAAAACGTATGGTTCCAAATCTGTGCCCCGTTGTTAAAAATAGGTCCGTCGGCTTCCAAAATAACGGTTTCGAGCGTAGCATTTTCGAACTTAGTTCCAGGTATCAGATTATTCAGATTGTTCACATAAGCCTGGTGATGTTTTCCATAGTGAAACTCCAGGGTCTTCTGACTGATATGCGGCTCAAGCGCATTCAAGGCATACGGTAATGATGGCAATGTGTGGCTCATCGTTAATTTTTTTTATTGTTGTTTTATAAATATAATGATTGAATCTACTTCGATTAGAGTCAGGACTGTTAAGTTTTAATTGAAATTCTTGAAGAGTGAAACCTCTCCCAAAGGCATCACATCATAAGACGGTGCCCTATAAAAACAGCCGTAAGAATTGCCCCTAAAATAATGTAAACGCCGATCATTACAAGAAGGCTTACTATAAAATACGAAGTAACTTTATCTTCGGGTGTTTGCATCAAAGGTTTCATGCCAATATATAAAAGATATAACCCATAAATACCAGCCAGCGGTGGAAGCATTCTAAGGCCTGGGAGTATATATAAAATTCCTGCCACCATCATGGGTGTAAACGAATACACCACAAGCTGAAGCGCTTTACGAAAATCGTTCCGCGATGCAAACGAAGCAGATAATGCGTTAATAACCAATGCCGCAATAAATGCACCAGCTATCGTTGTAACCAAAGAAATAACCCCATATCTTATACCTAAACTAATGGATACTATTTTATATCCAAACCCTCCTACGCCTATTAAGCCATAACCAATAAAACTTGCCACAGCCGCGATTAATGCCAATGGAATAAGGTATCCTGTAACCAATGTGGCTACATCTGTACTTTCGGTTTCAATTACAGCCCATTCTTCTTTAGGGCTAAGCATGATCTTTTTTGCACGATCGATTAGATTCATTTTTCAAAGTTTTAAGGTTAAACAAAATATACCCGGTATTCAATTTTATTTAAAGGTTATCATTTTTGTATTGTTAAAAGTTTTGAATTTTTTGTTTTTTTGTGGTATCCAAGTTATTAATTTTTATCGTTTTATTTAATATTTTTAGCAGAAAAAGTGCAATTTATGATTTTATTTTTTTGTTTTTAATACAAACTACCTACTTATGAGACAGATAAGATTTCTATTATTAGGCAGCCTTATTTTAATGCTTTAATTTACTATTCAGAAACAGAATGTTAAGGTGTTGTATGTCGATCTTTATTTTACTTTTTATGTAGACGTTTAGCCTAAGATAAACAAATTATACCTCTCAATGAGTTCATTTTTATATTTATAAACATAATATTTTACAATACCTTTTGGTAATTGTTAAGGTTTTTTATTATATTTCGTTAGGCTAAAACAGGTAATAATCAATAAGGAAACAACAATGTTGGTGTTAGAAGGAACTGGAATGGAAAAGGCGACTTGCGCCGCCTTAAATGTTTTCAAAATAAAAAGCCCCACGGAGTACGCAGGGCTTAAGAATTTCTTCGGCTTATAGCCTTATTGTGATAAGTCTTTCAAATTGTAGAACAAATATACTATTTTTATAAATATAAATTGATAACTCACGAAAAGTTATGGCAAAAACATTAGGTCTTGATTTAGGAACCAACTCGATTGGTTGGGCAATTAGAAATACTATTCCTACTAACGAACTTAAGAATCAAATTGAAAAGTATGGTGTTACCATATTTAAAAAAGGTGTAGGTGAAGGAAAATCCGGCGAGTTCTCGTTTGCAGCTGAGAGAACTAAAAAACGTTCATCAAGAAGACTATACCAATCTCGAAAATATCGTCTTTGGAAAACTCTGGAAATACTTATTGGTTATGGGTATTGCCCTCTGTTGATAGACGACTTAAACAGATGGCGTAAATATGATAAGGCCAAAGCAATGAAAGGCGAAGGAGGAAGAGCTTACCCAATAGATAATGAGCTTTTCGACGCATGGATAAAACTCGATTTTAATGGAGACGGCAAACCCGACTATATAAGTCCTTACCAACTAAGGGCTGAACTGATAGAAAAAAAACTTGATTTAACGAACCCAACCGATAGCTTTAAATTAGGACGAGCATTGTACCACATTGCTCAGCGGCGTGGTTTTAAAAGTAGCCGTAAAGATGCTGTTGCCGATGATGAAGGCGACCGTCAGGATGCAAAATCGGAACAAAAGAAAGAAACGGAATTCGAGAACAACCTTCAAAAGAAGTTTGGGAAATCGATGACCAATTTTCCAACGATTGGGGCGGCTCTGGCTTATATCGAAAACCAAGGCGACCGGATACGTCTGGAATGGATTCAGCATACTTTTCGGAAGCATTACAAAGATGAGTGCACAAAAATATTCGAATTTCAGAGTATAGGAATCGACCCCGATTTATACAAAGATCTAATTGAGAAAAGTAAAAACAGATATAATGGAGCTATTTTTTTTCAACGTCCGTTGCGGTCGCAGAAAGGATTAGTTGGTACTTGTACGCTGGAATCAGGGAAATCTCGTTGCCCTATAAGTCATCCCGAGTTTGAAGAATTTCGAGCATTGTCATTTCTAAACAATGTTCAATACAAGAAGGATGGAATCTGGATTGATTTGTCAAGTGAATTGAAGAAAGAACTTTACGACAAGTTGTTTTTCAGACCTTCCAAACCCCATTTTCATTTTCTGGAAATCCGTGAGTTTATAGAAAAGCACATAGACAAAAAATTATATCACAGAGAAGAAAAAGAAAAGGGTATTGAAAAATCGATCAATTACTCCGACAAAACCAATGTTTCCGCTTGTCCCATTTCGGCGCGGTTAAAGGATATTTTTGGCGAAAGTTGGAAATATTTTAGAAAAGAAACCAACCAAACCCGTAAAAACAAGAAAGGTATAGAACACTCCATCACTTACACCATCGAAGACATCTGGCATGTTTTGTTCTCGTTCGATGATGACGAAATGGTTGCTGAATTTGCAAGTGAAAAATTGGGGCTTGACGAAACAAAAACCAAAAAGTTTGTAACAGCTTGGAAAGTCTGCGCCGAAGGATATGCAATGCTTAGTCTTAATGCACTTAAAAAGATTAACGTGTTTTTATGCGAAGGTTTTATTTACACTGAAGCCGTTTTGCTTGCCAACATTCCAGAGATTATTGGTAAAGAAATTTGGAACGACCCGGAAAATCAAAAGCTCATCAAAAGCAGTATTGCAGAATTAATTGAACAAAACCGACAAACCAAACAAATACTGGGAATTGTAAATAATCTTACTGCCAAATACAAGTCGTTGCACGACGACGAAAAATATGGGCATAAAGACAATAGTTACACCTTAACCGAGACAGACAAAAAAGAAATTCTTGCCTCAATAATAGAGGCATACGGTGAAAAAACATGGAATGCAAAAATCCAAAATAAACCAGCTATTACAGAAGCTGTTTACTATCTCTACCAATCCACCTTCCGTTCAGGTTTTGATACTATTTTGTTTGGAGAAGACAGGTATCATGTAATTACATTTAATGGCCAAACCTATCATAAATCAGTTAGCCACCAATTCTACAAATTGCCACGGGTTGTAGATACCATTATGGATTTTATCAGAGGGCATTTTACGCACGTAACCGAAAAACAATTGAGTAAACTCTATCACCCATCGATGATTGAAATTTACGCCCCTGCACCGCGCAACGAAGCTGACGGCAAATTCTATCTGCAAAGCCCGAAAACCGGAGCATTTAAAAACCCAATGGCAATGCGCACATTACATGAGTTGCGCAAGCTTATCAACTACCTTATTAAAACCGGACAAATAGACGAAGAAACCCGTATTGTAGTTGAAACTGCCCGCGAATTAAACGATGCCAATAAAAGATGGGCTATTGAAACGTATCAGCGGCAACGGCAAGCAGAAAACAACGAGTTTGTAGATGCAATACGTAGCATACTTGAAAATAAAGAATATTCCACTCAGCCTAATCCCGAAAGCTCAGACGATGTAGACAAAGTTCGTCTTTGGTACGAACAGGTAAAACAATCGCAAACAAATAAGGGCAAAGGAGAATACGCACAAAACAAATGGACTAATCAAACTACTGAACTATTTCAAAACCTTTCCCAAGCCAAAACTTTGGTCGAGAAATACAGGCTCTGGAGAGAACAAAAATGTACTTGTATATACACTGGCCGCGTGATTTCCATTTCTGATTTATTCGACGAAAACAAAATTGATTTTGAACATACTATACCTCGCAGTATTTCTTTTGACAATTCGTTAGAAAACCTTACAGTTTGCTTTGCTGATTATAACCGTAACATCAAGAAAAATCAAATACCCACCCAATTGGCCAATTATGAGCACGAGGCTTTGGGTTATACAGCCATAAAGCCGAGATTGAAAGATTGGGAAGATAAGGTTGTCCATCTGAAAGCTATGATTGAATTTTGGAAAGGCAAATCCAAAACCGCTTCGACCAAAGATTTTAAGGACGAAGCTATCCGCCAACGCCACCTCTGGCACATGGAACTCGATTATTGGCAAAACAAACTCGAACGTTTTACCATGACCGAAGTAAAATCGGGCTTTAAAAATAGCCAGTTGGTCGACACTCAGCTTATTTCGAAATATGCTATGCATTATCTACGCACTGCCTTCAATACCGTTGATGTTCAAAAAGGAAGGATAACTGCTGATTTTCGAAAGATTTTGGGCTTTCAAAACACTTACGAGAAAAAGAGCCGGGACAAACATTCGCACCATGCTATCGATGCTACAGTGTTAACCTTAATACCACATGCTGCAAAGCGCGAAAAAATTCTAAAGTATCATTTTGAAATAAAGGAAACTGAAAAGTTGATTCATGAAAATGGACAAGGAGAAAAACTGCAATGGTTGGATAGTGAGCTAAAAAAGGAGATTCAACGTTTAGAATTACCTGACGTTAATAAAATTATCGACGCTATCGATAATCAAATCCTCATTAACAATATTGCCCGCGACCAAGCACTTACCCTGGGTAAAAAGCTTGTTCGCCGAAGGGGTAGGATTGTTTATTTGCGCGACAAAAATGGGATTTTACTTACTGATGAAAATGGCAAACCTAAACCCAAAGTAGCACAAGGCGATTGTATAAGAGGCCAATTACACTTAGATACGTTTTACGGTAAAATTAAATTAGTCGAACGTGATGAAAATGGGAAACCATTGAAAACGGAAGATGGGGATTGGAAGTATATAGAAAAAAATGAGGGCTTTGCCTATGTCGTTCGTAAACCTGTTTCTGCAATTTCTAAATTAGACCAAATAGTAGAGCCAGCTTTAAAAAAAATCATAGAAAAGCAACTAAATGGCAGAAGTTTAGAGAAAGCGCTTTTAGAAGGTGTATTTATGCTTGATAGAAAAGGCAACCCAATCGGCAGACCTATTAGGCACATCCGTTGTTGGGCTGATACTTCGAACCCCATTTCAATAAAATCACAAACTTATTTATCGAAAGCCAAAGAATATAAAAATTCATTTTACGCGGCCAATGCTGAAAACTCTTTATATGCTTACTATTGGGATGGTAAAAATAAAGAACGTGGGTTTGAGTGTTTGAATCTATTCCAAGTGGCTTCAATAAGAAAAACAAACAATCCCAAACGATTAGAAGATTATTTTGCATCTTTTAAAGAATTAGGGCGAGGCAAAGCAAAAAATGCTATTCCACTGTATGCTATTTTAAAACCAGGAACCAAAGTTTTGTTTTTTAGAGAGTCCAAAGAAGAATTAAAAGAAATTGATGAAACTAGCAGACTGAAGAGGCTTTATGTAATATCACGTCTGTATGATGCTGTTTCAGGGAGAATAATGTTCAGTTTTCATTCAGAAGCAAGAACAGATGAGAAATTAACAAAGGCTTTTTCTAAAGAAACGTTTGGACAAAGAGGGAAAAATGGATTCTCTGAGTTTAATTATGAATTTCCTTGGCCTCGTTTACTTATGAGTCCGAGTAGCTTTAATTTTCTCATTGAAGGTAAGGACTTTGAAGTAAAACCGGACGGAGTGATTGTTTTTAAATAAACGCCTGTAGTGACTGATTTTATTTTTATTTTATTGCCCCGTATTTTTAACCCCATCCCCGTCCCTTCCACAAACGGGGAAGGGGGTGAGCTTCTGCATTCAGGCTTGACTTAGGCAGGGGCGACAAGCCTCTCCCCGTTTTCCCAAAGGGATGCCTTTGGCAGGGGAGAGGTTGGTGAGGGGTTTAACGCTCATCAAAAAGAACCTTTATTCCCCTCTTGTAATATCGTTAAAAATATAGTAACTTAATATACATAAATAAGTTACTATGATCAAACGTACCCTATATTTCGGAAACCCTGCTTACCTGCGTTGCCATAACGAACAACTCGAAATTGAGATTCCCGGGGCAGATATGTTATCCCTTAAAGACCGAACTACCTCAATTCCAATTGAAGATATAGGGGTGGTGATACTCGACCATTCGCAGGTAACCATAACCCACCATCTTGTACATAAACTTCTCGAAAACAACAGCGCCCTGATTACCTGCGACGATAAGCACATGCCCACAGGCATGATGTTAAATTTAAACGGAAATACTTTACAGCAGGAACGTTTCGAGGCGCAACTCCAAGCTACTATACCCTTAAAAAAACAGCTCTGGGCTCAAACCATAGAGGTAAAAATATACAACCAGGCAGCAGTGCTAAAACAACGTAATATAAAGCACGACAATATGTTGCACTGGGTACAAAGCGTAAAATCTGGCGATTCTGAAAATCACGAGGCACGCGCAGCTGCCTATTACTGGCAAAACCTGTTCCCAGACGAGATGTTTTTTACACGAGACCCTGATGGCGGGCCACCTAATAACCTGCTTAATTATGGATATGCTGTTTTACGGGCAGTAGCTGCACGTTCCCTGGTAGGCTCAGGATTATTGCCAACGCTTGGTATTCACCACCACAACCGCTACAATGCGTATTGCCTGGCCGACGATGTCATGGAACCCTTTCGTCCTTATGTCGATGTAGTGGTGCTTGGTATAATCGACAAAAATCCAAAAGTAAACGAGTTAACAAAGGGGCTGAAAACTGTATTACTGGGTATTCCTGTAATAGATGTAGTAATAAACGGCCAGTCGAGCCCCTTGATGATTGCCATGCAACAAACCACGGCATCGCTGGCAAAGTGTTTTATGGGCGAAGCAAGAAAAATTGTTTACCCGGAGTTATGAACCCCATCCCGGAGGAGTAGCCTCTCCCCGTTTTCCCAAAGGGATGCCTTTGGCAGGGGAGAGGCTGGAGAGGGGTTTAACATTTTTGATTACAATTTATGAACGTCAGATTAAACGCATACCGAATTATGTGGGTAATGGTGTTTTTCGATTTGCCAACTGAAACAAAAAAAGAACGGCACGAAGCAGCTTTGTTCAGGAAACACCTGTTAAAAGATGGTTTTACCATGTTTCAATACTCTATTTATGTACGCCATTGTCCCAGCCGTGAAAATGCCGAGGCGCACACCAAACGTGTAAAGAGTTTTTTACCTGATACAGGGTTTGTGGCGGTATTTACCATAACAGACAAACAGTTTGGCATGATGGAGCTCTTTCACAAGGCCAAACCTGCAACCCACCCGGAAATGTCACAGCAATTGGAATTGTTCTAAAATTGTGTTTAAAAAAGTGGCGCTTTTTCTTTATATAGAAGACCAAAAAAAGCCGTGAAATAAAAAATTTCACGGCTTTTTTTGGTCTTACAGGAGATTCTTACAATTTTTTAATTCCAATTTACGAGTCAATGTATTGTTTTACAGTTTTCAAAGCTTAGGTGTACTGTAAGAACCTATGTCAAAGATACAATTTGAAAGCAAATCACAACATATGGGTTAACATGCTATATTTTATTTAAACTGTAAGAACCTATGTCAAAGATACAATTTGAAAGCAAATCACAACTTATATCCAGCGTGCCCTACAGATTGCGCCACTGTAAGAACCTATGTCAAAGATACAATTTGAAAGCAAATCACAACTTTCCGCTACCTTCGCTGTATTAGTACCACACTGTAAGAACCTATGTCAAAGATACAATTTGAAAGCAAATCACAACCTGTTTCTGGTTCATCTGTTGTTAATTATGACTGTAAGAACCTATGTCAAAGATACAATTTGAAAGCAAATCACAACAATAAAATTTACACAATATCAGGAGCAACTGGTAAAAATAATAAACCAACAAATAGGTTAGAAGCGAATCGCCACTATTTTTTGTACTTTCGGGCCGGCTAAAACTATTGCACCTTTACAAGGATAAAAATATTATTGAACGATACGAGAGTGATGTTTTTCAAACTATTTGAAAACCCACCTTATGCCTTTTGTTTTTGTCCCATTAACCTTTTTGTCCAGTTAAGCTTACTTTCAGTATGAGGATAGTATTTTAGATTAGTTTCCAACCATGTAGGCTTATCTAAAATACTCTTATAATGAGAGAAAGCTCTAAAACCATGTTCTCCATGATAGGCCCCTATACCACTCTCCCCTACACCACCAAATGCCATATTGCTATTGGTAATATGCATAATAGCTTCATTTACAGCTCCCCCTCCAAAGGATATTTCGTTTAGGATTTTGTGTTTTATGCGGTCATCACTTGTAAAAACATAACAAGACAAAGGCTTTGGCCGTTTTTTTACCGCTGAGATAGCATTGTCAATATTTTCATAAGTAAGTATTGGAAATATAGGCCCGAAAATCTCTTCTTCCATAATCTTGTCGTCGAAAGAGACGTTGGTCATAATAGTAGGTTCAATATACCTTTTCTCGATATCGTATTTACCACCGTGGTAAATTTTAGAAGTATCAAGCATTTTAGTCAATCGTTCAATATTTTTTTGATTAATTATTTGAACATAATTACCATTCTCAAAAGAAAACTCTGATTTTAAAATTTCTTTTTTAGCCAATTCCAAAAACCTGTCATACACAGACCGATGAACAAACGCATAATCCGGAGCAATACAGGTCTGGCCAGCATTGAGATATTTTGCCCATATCAGCCTTTTTACAGAAATTTCTAAATTACAGTTCTCGGTAATAAAAACAGGACTTTTCCCTCCAAGCTCTAAAGTAACGGGAGTGAGGTGTTTAGCTGCTGCTTGGTAAACAATTCGTCCTACAAATGTACTACCTGTAAAAAATATTTTGTCAAATTTTTGATTTAACAGTTCCGTTGTCTCAGATATACCTCCTTCAACCACTGTAAAATAAGCAGGATCAAAATGTTCTTTTATAATTTTTGCCATTATATGACTCGTTTGTGCAGGCAATTCGCTAGGTTTAAGCACTATCGTATTTCCTGCAGCCATAGCAGCTACCGAAGGCGCCAAAGAAAGTTGATAAGGGTAATTCCACGCTCCGATGACCAACGATACACCTAATGGTTCAGGAATGATATAACTTTTTGCCGGAAAATTAATAAAGTTTGTTTTGACCTTTTTTGGCTTTGCCCAATTTTTTACTTTTTTGATTGCCTCATCTATATCGTGGTACAAAAGCGCCAATTCATTTGTATATGCATCGAATGCAGATTTTTTAAAATCTGAATAGATCGCCTCCGTCAGGTATTTTTCGTTAATTTTTATTGCGGTATACAGCTTTTTCAGCTGATTTATCCTAAACTCAACTTGTTTCGTTGCGTTTGTATTAAAGTAATTTCGTTGTGCTTCGACTATGTTTTTCATTGTCTTCTACTTTTTTAATTTCTGGAAACAGGCGATGGTGAATCGTTATAGTTAATTATTTCTTTATCATTCAGAAAAGCTTCAATTTCTCCATTGATTTGTTTTGAAAAACGTATCTGAAATATTACCACTATATCAAAGATACAATTTGAAAGCAAATCATAACTAAGGGGCCAAAAGATATTTTGGGTTTAATCCTGTTTACCTGCCAAGCCATTCCCTGAATTCCTTTAAATGGCTGCGACTAACTATCATATCGTCCGCCGATGACCTGAAAACCTTAACTTTTAGACTGCTGGCCGAATAAGTGATAATATCTTCTATTGCCGTAATATTTATAATATATTTCCTGTTTATTCTGAAAAAACATATAGGATCAATAAGCTTTTCAACCTGTTCTAATGAATAACCTATATCGTATGATTTCCCCGTTTCATCTGTTAAAAAAGTGGATTTTTCCAAACTATAGAAGAAAAGGATTTTTTCGGTTTCAATCGATTTAATATGTGTACCGGCATTTACTACAAAGCGGGTTTTATAGTTGTGTGTTAATAGCTTTAATACATTATCAACTTTATATTTAAAAGCCTGATCCGTAGTTGTTATCTCATTTTTTGGCAGCGACAGAAATTTTTTTAATGCAAAGTTTAAATCATCTTGATTTATGGGCTTTAAAAGGTAATCAATGCTGTTTACCTTAAAAGCTTTAATGGCATATTCTTCATAAGCGGTGGTGAAAATAACAGGACTTTGTATTGCAGTTTGATTAAATATTTCAAAACTAATTCCATCGGACAACTGGATGTCAAGAAAAATAAGATCGGGCGAAGGATTGTTACTTAGCCAGGTAACTGTTTGTGTTATAGATTCAAGAACAACTATAACTTCAATACTATAATTGCTCCCTGCAATAAGTTTTTGCAGATGCCCCGCAGCCGGCTTTTCATCTTCAACTATTATTGCTTTTATCATTTTTCATTATTTAACACTGGTATTTTAACAGTATAAAATTTATCGGTAACCTCAACAATCACTTCCTTATCTGACAGATATTTGTATTGAGATATTATATTCTTTAACCCGATTTTACTCGAATTGGTAATAACGGTTTTTGGTTGCAGGTTGTTTTTTACCTCAATAAATCCTTCCCTTTCTTTTATTTCAACCCGCAGAGGTTGATTTTCAGATATTATATTATGTTTTACTGCATTTTCGAGCAACATTTGCAGGGCCATCGGTATAATAAATTTATTTTCGGTGTCGGGTAAATCAATATCTATTTGCAGGTTTTCTTCATATCTTATTTTATAAAGAAAAGCAACCGATTCAATCAATTTGCGCTCAGAGGCCAGATCAATTATTTCTTTCCCCTGAAATTCAAGCACATACCTGTAAACGTCAGAAAAATTGCGAATAAAAATAACGGCTTTTTCCTGGTCGGTGTATACCAGCGATGTTAACGCAGTTAGGCTGTTAAACAGAAAATGAGGGTTTACCTGGTTTTTTAATGCTTCGTATTCGATTGCCAGCTTTTCCCTTTTTAAAATTTCTTCATTAACAGCCGATTGCTTCCAGTTTTTAAAAAAAAGGATTCCATTGAGTGTAAGAATTCCAATCAACAGAAATACAAATGCATATCGAAACCCATAAAACGTGATATTGATAACTTCTATAAAATTCTTATGCAATATCAGCATTTGAAAGAATGTGTTTACAAAAAAAACGATTAAGGATAACCAGAGAATATCTATTAATAATGATAATATTAACCTTAACAAGGGTTTATGTAGCCAGGGAAGACGTTTATCAAGTATTGACCGGAAATATTCGGAACCTTTAATAAATGGAAGCCCCATTGATATGGAATAAAACAGGACATACAAAATCATATTTAAGGAAAGGAAGCCTTTGGGAAATTCAATGACTAAAATGATGACACCTATAAAAACAGGCACTAATAAATGCCATAATGAAAAATGAAATAACCTGAACTCCTTTTTATTCATTTGCGATTTATTTGTAAGTGAAAAGATAAGAAAAAACTTAATATTCTCATAGTTAAACTATTTTTTTGCGTTGATTTCAGCTTTGCATTCATTCAGTAATATTTGTGCATGTTCTTTTCCCCAATTGGGATGAATATTGCTTTGCGTTTTATACTCAGAAAACAAAATAAGGGCTTTTTGCAGAATAGGATATGCCGCTTCTTTTCCCCCTCCCATAAATGTTGGCATAGACATGGTAGATCGCCCGCGCAGGTAAAACACCCTTGGATTTTTGGGATCCAGTTTTTCGGCTTCGTCCAGTGCATTCACCGATTTAGGGAAATATAAAACTCCTCTTATCATTGGATTTACTTCCATGCGTCCATAGTAAATGAGCGCTTTTATTATATAGTTTTCCGGTTCGTTTGGTTTAATTCGCATGGCCGAATCCAGGAATTGCTCAGCTTTATCGCATAATTTATCTTTATTATCGGCATTTTTTTCCATATATCCCATATTAATGTAAGCATAAGCGCAATAATAATATGGTAACCATTCATGGGATTTTACCAGGGCGATTCTTTCGCATACATTGGCCAGTTGCTGGTAATTTTTAGGAATGTAGGCACTGTAAGCTATTTTTAAACTTTGTCTGATGGCATTGTAGTAAGTTGTATCGCCGGCATATATATTAATTCCGCAATACACTGTAATTAAAATGATTATTAATTTTTTCATACATTTAAATTTTAATTAATTTATCATGACTTAGATTAGTAATGGCTGTTCTTTTTTTTAAAATTCCGGTTTGGCTTCTAATGACATGTAAAAACCTAAAAAGAAAAACCGTTTGGCAATGGATTTAATCGGAACCGATTCATATATTCCATCCGCATTGGGCTGTTTAGAGTATCTGTAGCCGAAAACCTGATTAAAACCCGGGATATTGGATACCTGGCAATAAAACATAAAAAATTTTCCAAACAATTTTGTAAAGTGATAATAACTCATACTTAAATTATGATAGGGGATCGTATGCTGTTGTTTGAAACCATTATTCGGATTGATATAGGGCCGGCCACTGGCAAAATTGTACTCTGCGCTCAGATAGGAACCAATTACATTGAAATAATGTTTGTATACTACCGAAAGGTTGTGTGTTGAAATAAAATAGGGCGTTTGTGAAAACTGATCATCACGATAATTTCTTTTACTGTCCATTAAAGAGTATGATATCCAGTAATCCCCGTTTTTAATGGTTTTGTTATCGCGAAAAAAAACATCAATTCCCATGGCATAACCATATCCGGTATTATTATATGATTCCGGATAAACAGAATACAATGAATCGTATTTTACCAGATGGTCATAATTTTTATAATATGCTTCAATCCTGAATATCCTTTTATCACCGGTATATTGGTAGTTAACAATGTAATGCTCAGCATTTTCAGTGTGAAGTAAATGATTATATACTAAATTTTCATCCTGCGGTTGCTCTGAGAATTGACCATAGCATCCTGAAAACTGGCTGTTTGGGCTTACTTTATATGCTATACAAAAGCGGGGTGAGACAATTTTCTGCTTTAAAAGAGTATGATATTCAAAACGACCTCCGGTGCGCATTGATATTCGTTTACTTAATTTAATTTCTGTTTCAACAAAAAATGATCCTGTAATTTGTTGGTATTGCCAATGATAAGAAGAAGTATCAATGTCTGTTGGCGCATAGGTTCGTATATAATCCTTAATGTAAGTATTGAAGCCAAAATTCAGGTTCACTGATTTACCAAGAGGTTTAAAAAGCGCTGTTTTTATTTCGGCTGAACCTATCCTGTTTTTTAAAGTATTGTAGTTATATCCCAAATTAGTATTATCATAACAGAATGACACTCCGGATTGGATTATCCAGTTATTACCCAATTCATTTTTATAGGTACACATCATCAGAACGTTATGGTTTCGCGTGGAAACAAGGTCGAAATTCTTGTTATCTACATTATAATAATAAAGACTGCTATTTTCGTATCCATAGGTTCCCATGCCTTTCAATAATCCGTTTTTCCCGGTTTTTTGACGGAAAACAACAGTTTGGTTAAAACTTACGGGGTCATCTTTCCATTCAATGTCGGGGTTGGTGAGTTTGAAATAAGGTTTCATGTTACCATACTGCGAAATAGCGGCCAATGAGGTATTTTCCCATTGATTAGTTTTAGAAAAATACAATCCGGTTGAGTTTATGCAAAAATCAGTTTCATTTTTTTTAGGAATGGCGGTTGTATTCAGAATTAAAGCTGAAGACAATGCTTCTCCATATTCTGCCGAATATCCGCCTGTGCTGAATACCGTTCCTCTGAAAAGCATGGGAGAAAACCTGCCACGAGCAGGTACATTAGGGAGTTTAGCAGTTAACGGACTTTCAACCTGCATACCATCGATAAAAGTTTTGGTTTCATATTGTTCTCCACCCCGCACAAGTAAACCGCCCTCTTCGTTGGCAACACTGAGTCCGGGCAGAGAGTTTATGGCGCCATATATATCTCCCACGCTGCTACCGCTGGTAACCATTTCAAGTGTACTCATTATGAAGGATTTTTTTTCATCACCTGCTTCAAACTGTCCTGCTGTTATCACAACTTCTCCTATTTGTTCGTCATTTTCCTTAAGTATTACAGTGAAGGAAACTTTTTCTTTACCGGGTTCAACGGCAATTTCTTGTGTTTTGTAGCCAATAAAGCTTATTACAATAGTTTTATCAGTTGGTAAACCGGTTGATATGCTAAAATTCCCTTTTTCATCGGATGTTGAGCCCTCATACGTACCTTTCAGGTAAATATTAGCGCCGACTATGGGTAATTTTTTTTCGTTAACAATCTTCCCTTCTATGGTAACCTGGCAAAAAATTGTATGAATAGCTGTAAATAAAAATGATATTAATATTATTGAAAACTTCATATTGAATTTATTAAAAACCGAAGCAAATTTCCCTGATATTAAATTATTTGCCTAATAAAAATTACCCAGTGGTAAAAATTAAGGGACGAAATGCAATATTTCATGACGAAAAAAACCTGTTCTGAATAAACAATTATATTAACTTATTACTAAAGTTTAATAAATGCCGGACAGCTTTGAAGCGAATCCAGCCACTATTTTTTGTACTTTCGGGTGGGCTAAAACTATTGAACCTTGAAGACTATCTTAGATATCAAACTACTGACTGTTAGGCTAAAATACATTAATATTCGAAAAGAAAAAACTTAAAGAAATTTATGGAAAGAAAGAAGAAAATCATTATAATAGGTGCAGGGTTAGCCGGAATGTCGGCAGGCTATTATTTACAAATCAATGGGTTCGATACTGAAATTTATGAAATGCATACTACTTCGGGTGGGTTATGCACTTCGTGGAAACGAAAAAATTATTTGATTGATGGCTGTATACACTTTATGGGTGGTACATCACCTCAAGATCCCACGTACTATTTTTGGAACGATATCATAGATATGCAATCCCTCCAGATTGTTTACCAGGATACTCATTGTGTTGTGGAAGACGAAAAACAAAACCGGATTTATTTTTACAGCGATGCAGACCAATTGGAGAAGGAGTTATTGACTAAAGCCCCCGAAGACAAAAAGCATATCAATGAGTTAGTGCGTGGGATTAAAAAGTTTGCAAAGCTAAAGTTGCCGGTTTTTAAGCCTTATGAGCTTATGACGTTTGCAGATAAGCTTAAAGTGGCCTATCACATGATGCCTTATTTATATCACCTTTACAAATATGTAAAAATCACTAATAAAGAATTTGCCCTAAAGTTTAAAAACCTTGGTCTTAGACAAGCTTTTGAAGCTGCTTTTGTTGGGGATTCCTCCCTTTTTTATTCAATAATGACATTAGTGTGGAGGCATAAAAAGGCAACCGGATATCCTAAAGGCGGGGCAATTCATATCTCCCGGTTGATGGAAAACCGTTACAAACAAGTAGGCGGTAATATTCATTTTAAATCAAAAGTAAATATGATCCTTGTGGAAGATAATAATGTCAAAGGGATTGAGCTGGAAAACGGTGTCAAATACTTTGCAGATATTATTGTTTCCGCGGCTGATGGACACACAACTATCTATAAAATGCTGGATGGCAAATACAAGGATAAAAATATTATTGAACGATACGAGGGTGATGTTTTTCAAACTATTGATAAAACGCTTTACGTTTCTGTAGGGGTTAATAAAGATTTTTCAAATCAGCCTCACAAGTTGTATTTCCCTCTCGATAGGCCCATCAAAATGGACCCAATGACTGAATTGGACGTATTAGAAATATCGCACTACTGCGACGATCCTTCAGCAGCGCCTAAAGGGAAATCGCTATTGACATTAATGCCGGAATCAAAAGATTGGGAGTACTGGTATAATTTAAGAAACAGTGATAAGCAAAAATACAAAAACGAAAAGGAGCGCGTTGCAAATGAGATTATTGATGCGCTGGACAAACGCTTTGGCAATATAAAAGAAAACCTTGAAATGGTTGATGTGGTTACGCCGGCAACATATATTCGTTATACCAATAATTGGACAGGCGGGCAAATAAGCTGGAAAGCAACAAAGAAAACTTTTGGAAAACCTACATTATGGCAAATTAAAGGGTTATCAAATTTTTACATGACCGGACAATGGGCAGCAATATCAGGTGGACTGAATAATGTGGTAATGATGGGAAATCATTTAGCACAAATTATTTGTAAAAAGGAAGGGATGAAATTTAATCATAACACCACAATCTAAACTTTTTATCATTTAATCTGTTAAATAGTAGTAATAAAATCGTAAAAAAATTAAAGTAATAACTTAAAAATTATTAGTTATGAAAGCTATAAAAACTCTATTGACGCTTACTTTATTATTATCTTCATTTAGTATCATCTATGCTCAGGGAAGTGGCATGAATATGTCAAAGTCAACAGAAGCAAAAATTCAAAAGGCAGTTTGTGTGCTTTATCCAACACAAGGCAATACCGTTACAGGTGTAATTACTTTTACCAAAACCGATGGAGGTATTAAAGTTGTGGCCGATATTCAGGGCCTTAGCAAAGGTAAACATGGTTTTCATATTCATGAGTGTGGCGACTGTAGTTCTGCTGATGGTTCTTCTGCTGCTGGGCACTTCAATCCTGAAGGGAAAAGCCACGGTGCACCAACAGATATGATGAGGCATGCAGGCGACTTAGGTAATGTTGTAGCTGACGATTCCGGTAAAGCACATTTAGAATATACGGACACATTAATATCATTTGAGGGGGAATATTCAATTATTGGCAGGTCGGTTATAGTGCATAAAAGTGAAGATGATTTAAAAACCCAACCAACAGGCAATGCCGGTGCGCGTGTGGCTTGCGGTGTGATTGGGATAAGTAAGTAATCCGGGGCCATTGGATCAGGAAATTTTTACTTTTTGATAGCTGTTGCATGATTTTCAAAAATAAAATTTTATGTTTTTATTTTTGCAAGTTGTACAACAGCTATTTATATTATTAGCGGCTACTTATAACTAAACTCCAAATTGATTTGATGGTTAATCACAAACGCCAAAAGCATTTTTTTTTAACTTAGCATACTTTTTTAAAATCGAATATTTATGATTACCACCGAACAATTTAAGGAGTTGGTAGAGCGCGAGCAAGCGCTCAGGAGGCATCTTTGACATCGATCAAAGGTTAATACGAATTGAAGAAGAAGAGCAGAAAACTCAGGCTCCCGGTTTCTGGGACGACTCGAAAGAAGCAGAAAAGCAATTAAAACTGTTATCGTCGCTCAAGGAATGGACAAATAGTTACCATAATGTAAAGGGCAATATTGACGATTTAAAAGTATTGATGGACTTCTGTGCTGAAGGTGAAGCTACTGAAGCAGAAGTTGATAAACAATATAAGACGGCTATCGGGTTAGTGGAGGCACTGGAGTTTAAAAATATGCTCCGAGACAAAGAAGATGAACTGGGTGCATTTTTAAAAATAAATTCAGGCGCTGGCGGCACTGAGAGCCAGGATTGGGCTGAAATGCTCATGCGCATGTACATGCGTTATGGAGAGCGGAATAATTATAAAGTTCGTATCGTGGATATTCTCAAAGGGGATGAAGCAGGTATAAAATCCGTAACTATCGAATTTGAAGGTAAATATGCTTATGGTTTTTTGAATTGCGAAAACGGTGTTCATCGTTTGGTGCGTATTTCACCCTTCAATGCCCAGGGAAAACGCCAAACAAGTTTTGCCTCTGTGTATGTTTCCCCTGCTATTGATGATACTATTAAAATTGATATAAATCCGGCTGATATTAGTTTTGAGACCTACCGTTCGAGCGGTGCTGGCGGACAAAATGTTAACAAGGTTGAAACAGCAGTGCGTCTGCGTCATCATCCCACAGGCGTTGTTGTTGAAAACCAGGAAGACCGGTCACAGCTAAAAAATAAAGAGAATGCCATGCGTCTCCTCAAATCGATACTTTATGAGATGGAGCTTCAAAAACGTCGGGAAAAGCAAGCGGAGATCGAAGGGAATAAGAAAAAAATCGAATGGGGCTCACAAATCCGTAATTATGTGTTACATCCTTACAAATTGGTAAAAGACGTTCGTACCGGTTATGAGACTTCCGATGCTCAGGCTGTATTAGATGGCGACATTAATGATTTTATAAAAGCGTATCTTATGGAATTTGCAGGGAGTGGGAAGTAATCACTTAATAACGTTTTAACTTAATTACTTATTATGGATTTCAGAATAGAACACGACACCATGGGGGAGGTAAAAGTCCCTGCCGACAAATACTGGGGAGCGCAAACTGAACGTTCGAGGAACAACTTCAGAATTGGGCCGGAAGCCAGTATGCCGAAAGAAATTATTTATGCCTTTGCTTATCTGAAAAAAGCAGCGGCACACGCTAATTGCGAATTGGGTGTGCTTACGGCCGAAAAGCGTGATTTGATATCTAAAGTTTGCCACGAAATTCTTGAAGGTAAGCTCGATGACCAGTTTCCGCTGGTAATTTGGCAAACAGGCTCCGGAACGCAAAGCAACATGAATGCTAATGAAGTTATTGCCTATCGTGCGCACGTATTGAATGGAGGCAAACTTACAGATGAGAAAAAAGTACTTCACCCGAACGACGATGTCAATAAATCGCAGTCGTCTAATGATACATTTCCAACTGCTATGCATATTGCAGCTTATAAAATGGCAGTGGAAGTGACCCTGCCTGGCATGCAGAAATTGCGTGACACGCTGGCAAAAAAATCGGAAGCGTTTAAACGCATTGTTAAAACGGGACGTACCCATTTTATGGATGCCACTCCGCTTACACTCGGTCAGGAATTTTCGGGATATGTTCAGCAGATCGATAACTCCATGCGTACCATTCGCAATGCCATGGAAATGGTTAGCGAACTTGCCCTTGGCGGAACAGCGGTAGGAACAGGCCTTAACACACCTAAAGGTTACGCAGAACTGGTAGCTAAGAAAATTGCCGAATTCACCGGATATCCTTTCGTGTCAGCTCCTAATAAATTTGAAGCTTTAGCCGCCCACGATGCTATGGTTGAGTTAAGTGGGGCTTTGAAACGTGCTGCCGTATCGTTAATGAAGATTGCCAACGATGTCCGAATGCTTAGTTCTGGTCCACGCTGCGGCATCGGCGAAATAATCATCCCTGATAATGAACCTGGTTCTTCCATTATGCCGGGTAAAGTGAATCCGACACAGCCCGAAGCATTGACCATGGTTTGCGCCCAGGTAATTGGCAACGATGTTGCTGTAACAATTGGCGGGGCCACGGGTCATTTTGAACTCAATGTATTCAAACCGGTCATTGCAGCTAATGTTCTGCAATCAGCCCGTCTCATCGGCGATGCTTGTGTTTCGTTTAATGATAAATGTGTTATTGGCATTGAACCTAATTACGATATGCTTAAAAAGCACGTTGAAAATTCGCTTATGCTTGTAACATCACTTAATCCGCATATTGGATACGAAAATGCTGCCAAAATTGCCAAAAAAGCTCACAAGGAGAATAAAACGCTCCGTGAAGCTGCCATTGAACTTGGTCTAGTGACTGACGCACAATTTACACAATGGGTTGACCCGAATAAAATGGTGTAATAGGCATAAGTGATAAGGCATAGGACAAAAGATTTAGTAAAATTTAAAAATATTCAACTATAATCAAAAAATATGAACAACGTTTTAGGTATTGGTAATGCCCTGGTGGATATTCTTATAAGGCTTGAGAATGAGGACTTGTTGCATGAATTAAACCTTCAAAAGGGGAGTATGCAGCTTGTGGATAAAAATTTTATTAACCTGGTTCTTTCGAAAACCAAGCATTTAAGCAAAGTACAAGCTTCGGGCGGATCTGCTGCAAATACCATTCACGGGCTTGCCTCTCTGGGGATCGAAACTGCTTATATAGGTAAGGTAGGAAACGACGAGCTTGGCGAATTTTTTATAAACGACTTGAAAAGAAATCGCATCAAACCTTTTTTAAAACACAGTAATACTGAAACTGGGGTGGCCTCTACCCTTATAACACCCGATTCGGAGCGTACTTTTGGAACATATCTTGGCGCTGCTGTTGAATTAGATACTTTTGATTTAAACGAGGACTTTTTTACTGGTTATCAGTTTTTTCATCTCGAAGGATATTTGGTTTTAAATACTCCCCTGGTTGAAACAGCCTTAAAAATGGCTAAAGCCAAGAACATGACCATATCGCTCGACCTGGCAAGTTATAATGTGGTTGAAGCAAATCTTGATTTTCTTAAGGCTATTATAAATAAGTACGTGGATATTGTTTTTGCCAATGAGGAAGAGGCTAAAGCATTTACAGGAAAGGCTCCGCAAGAGGCATTGAGTGAAATTGCTTCAATGAGTAGCATTGCTGTTGTAAAAATTGGTAAAAACGGGTCGTTAATTAAACATGGAAACGATGTTTACCGCGTTGGTGCTATCTCTGCAAATGTAATTGATACTACCGGTGCAGGCGATTTGTTTGCTGCAGGGTTTCTGTATGGTTTGGTAAAGTGCTTATCTCTTTATCAATGCGGGCATATTGGCGCATTGCTAGCCGGTAAGGTGATAGAAATAATGGGGGCCAAAATTACTGACACTATTTGGGACGATATTAAGGCTGGTGTAAAAAAAATCGAGGCTGCTTAAAACAAACCGTGCAATGTGGCATCAATTTTATTGATTACGTTTCGTAAATCTTCCGGGTTTTCGGAGAAGTTAGTAGAATCTACATCCACAATAAGCATTTTCCCAAGCTTATAAGTCGAAATCCATGCTTCGTAACGTTCGTTCAACCTGCGAAGATAGTCGAGACGGATAGCATTTTCGTATTTTCGCCCTCGTTTCTGAATCTGGTTGACCAGTGTGGGTACAGAGGCCCTGAGATAAATGATCAGGTCGGGCGGCTGAATAAGTGATGAGATGAGTTCGAACAACGATATATAAGTATCATAATCATGGGTGGACATGAGCCCCATGGAATGAAGGTTAGGTGCAAAAATATATGCATCCTCATAAATGGTGCGATCCTGGATCACGGTTTTTCCTAATTGCCGTATTTTCAATATTTGATTGAAACGGTTATTCAAAAAATAAATTTGGAGGTTGAATGACCACCTTTGCATGTCGTCGTAAAAATCATGCAGGTAAGGGTTATCGTCAACATCTTCAAAGTGTGGTTCCCAGTGATAATGTTTTGCCAATAGGCCGGTAAGTGTAGTTTTTCCTGACCCAATGTTTCCTGCTGTTGCGATATGCATATTCGAATTGTTAGTTCCTGCCATAAAGATAGAAATATTTATTTTTTGATTTAAAAGATATAAGAGATTTTATAAAGCTTAGTGATTCTATAAGAAATGTGGCATAAAAGAAAAGGCATAAGTACTTACTTCGCAATTTATGAATAAGTTGTTAATTTTCTTTTAAAATAAAACATAGGAAACAACCTTAAAAAACAAACCTGTCTACCGACAAGGCAGGAGTCGATAGACAGGGTAACAAGTGGTACATAAAAATCCCGTAGCATTGCATACTACGACGAATGGAGGCTTATATACTATCTATGAAGTTATTAAGCAGCTGTTTCAGCGTATTCTAAAAATTCAAAGGGTATCCTAATCTCCGATTCAATATCTTTACCCAGTTCATAAGTATCCTCATCTCCTTCTTCATAATACCATTGAACATTGACATCCAGGATAGTTGAGTTTTCATGGATCAACTTCAACAAATTAAAAATTTGTTTTGAACTGCTGGTATTTATATACTCCAGCTTAATGTACACTTTAAGTGAATTGCAAGTACTATCTTGAATCCACTGTAAAACTGGTTCATAAAATTTATATGAATCTTCAACTAAAGACCGTCCCTCAATAATAATTCTACCAGATGGATTAAGATCAACTCTTGGGGAGTACTTTGTGGCTTCAATAATTAGCTCTTTCATGGCTTTTTAATTTTTATATTAGTAATTCAATTTATTCTTGGTTTGTTATTTTACTATAGGTTACGTTAAAGTTTTAAAATAGATTGAAAATATTGATTTCATGACCATTTCCATTGACCAATGTTGAATTTTATATGATGAATCCACAAAATGAAAAAAGGGTATTCGAATGTTTGAATTTTGGATTGTTTAATGCTCGAATATTAGAATTTATAAGGGTTTAAGACAACCCGTTATGATTTTGTAATATTTTTCCAGCAAATATTAACGCAGCCATAAATCACGTCGATTATCAAAGTTGAAAACTGCAACATCGGCAAGCGTAGTCAGGAGAGCTAGGCCTAGCTCTCCCTTTTCCCGTGTAACAGTAAATTAACAGCATCATCAAGCGAACCGGCACGGATAATCTTACCTGAGTTGACAAAATAAATTTCATCTGCATTTTCTATGGTGTTCAGGCGGTGGGCAATAATGACCCGTGTAGTGGTTACAGGGAGTTTCTGCAAAATATCTTCGAGTAATTGCTCTGTAACCGTATCTATATTGGCTGTAGCTTCATCAAGTATGAGGAGCTTGGGCTTTCGCAACACAGCACGCATAAATGCAATAAGTTGTTTCTGCCCCAGACTGACGCTATCTCCGGTAGTTTGTATCTTGGTATCCAACCCTGCTTCAAATCGTTCGAGCAAACTTTCCAGACCTGCTTCTCTTATTGCTTCTGTTAAATGCCCATTCGAATAATTTTTATATTCTTCATTGCCATATAAGATATTATCTCTTACGGTTCCTGTAAATAAAAAAGGTTCCTGCAGGATGAATCCAACCTTTCGGGTGCGTTCCTCTGCTTTGTAAGAGCGGATATCCCTTCCATCAAGTAACACAGTCCCCCTGGTAGGGTCATAAAGTCGTGCAATCAATGAGGCTGTAGTGGTTTTTCCACCGCCAGTAGGGCCCACAAAGGCATAGGTTCTGCCCTGTTCCAGTTCGAAGCTGACATTGTGCAAGACTTCTGTACCATTCGGATAACTAAACGAAACATTTTTGAATGATAGAAGTGAGGATGAGGTAATGTTTATCTTGTCTTCAATAACAACCAGGTTTGTTTCCAGCGACAAAATTTGTGAAACCCTATCCCAAGCGGCTAAGGCAACCTGAAAGTTAGACCATAAAGCAGCAAGCTGTCTGAGCGGGTTATAAAAATTGTTGATATAGGCAAGAAAACTAATGAGTAAACCTATGGTAAAGGAACCGGTTGCAATTAAGTAAATCCCGAAAGCCAGCAAAATTAACTGGCCAATATTGGAAAAAAATCCGTAAACAGGCATGAAAAGGTTATTGGCAATTCCTGCGCTTATGGATGAGGTATAGTTTTGCTGATTGGCCTCCTCAAAGCGTTGCCTGAAATAATCGCGGCGATTAAACGCAATGATGACCTTAAAATTATTGAGGCTTTCCTGTACTTCCGCGCTCATACCGCCTACACTTTTTAAGTTCACCGCATTTTTGCGTTTAACCCAGGGAGAGATAGCCATGGTGAATATCCATAAAAATACTGCCGGTGTCAAGGCAGCAGCTCCAAGAGGCAGATTAATTGACAATAAAAAAATGGCAGCGCCGGTCATAATGAAAATATTCCCTATAAATTGCACTAAAGATTGGGAGAAAAACTGGTTTAATTTGTCTGTATCATTGTTAATCCTTGAAATAAGGTCTCCTGCTTTATTCTGATTAAAGAAGTCAACCGGTAATTCCTGTAATTTATTAAACACTGCATTACGTAAATTAAACAGCATACGTTGCCCTACGCTCCCCATCAATTTTATTTGCAGGTAACTTGTAGCAAGAGCCACAACGTACATAAAGAAAAGTATTCCTGAAATAACCAGCAACCCATGATACTGTTTTGTCTGAATGTATTTATTAATGGCATAACCAATTAATAAAGGCCCTAGCAGGTTAAGGGCTGCATTGATCAGCATGGCAATGAAAGCAAGGATGAGAATTTTTCTTTCATTCACCATAAAGGCCAGCAGTTTTTTAAGGGCAGCTGCGGTTGATTTCTTTTGCTCCTTTTGGCTGGTATGCTGATTAAGATCGTAATTCATAATGACTGGTGCTTCGTTGCGAATTATATATTTGTACGTATTCAGGACAGGTTGCTTTCAATTCTTTATGAATTCCCTGTGCAATCACTTCACCTTCCATGAGTACGATAATTTGATCAAAATTCTTTACAGATGCAATCTTTTGTGTAACAGAGATTAAGGTCAAATCGGGATAATTATTCATTAAATTACACAATATCTTTTGCTCGGTCTGTTTGTCAACACGTGCTGTAAAATCATCCAGCAGTAAAATTTTAGGATTTATGGCCAGGGCACGGGCAAGCATAATCCGTTGTTTTTGTCCTCCCGAAAGACTGGATCCGCGTTCTGAGACTATCGTATCCAATTTTTGGGGCAGCGAGTCAATAAAGTCTTTGAGTTCTGCTGTTTCAATGGCTTTTTCCAGCGATTCGTCGGTAACACTATCGCTAAAAGCAATGTTTGCACGCAGGCTTACATTGAAAATAATACTATCCTGAAATACAAATCCGATCTGGCCATGAAATGATTCCTTTTTATAGCTGTTAATATCCCTTCCATCAAATTCAACGATGCCGGAATCAGGCTTGATTAAACCGGTTAGCAAATAGAGCAATTGGCTTTTACCGGCTGCTGTTGGGCCAATGATTGCTGTCTGGGTACCTGCTTTTAGGGAAAAGGAAACATCTTTTAAAGCTGGTTTGTCGCCATACATTACGGTTACATGTTTAAGTTCAATATCTCCCCGCAAGGTTTCTTCCACAGTACCTGTTTCAATAGTTTCAGGCGCTTCCAAAACCTGGTTCACACGCTCATAAGAAGCAGAAGCTTGAGCTATAATATTGCTCATAAAACCAATGATAATAATTGGGAAAATAAGAATAATAATATAGCTATTGAACGCGGCAAAATTGCCAAGCGTCATACTTCCGGTTATTACAAAATGACCGCCTAAAGCCAGTATGGTAAGCACAGCCATATTTGCAGTGAAAGTGATAATCGGGATAAGCGTGGCAAAAAGACGTAAAATAGAAAGTCCTAGATTTTTAGCATTGGTATTGGCATCCAAAAATTTATTGTACTCAAGGTGTTGTGAGTTTAAAATACGGATTACGGCAGATCCTAAAATACTTTCATTAATTACTTTGTTAAGCCAGTCTATAATTTCCCTGCTTTTTTTGAATAATACACGCACTTTTCTGAGTACGATGAAAAAAGCGCCACCAATGATTGGAATAATTGCAATAACAGGCAAAGCAAGTTTCCAATTAATGGTCAAAAGCAAAATACAAGCTCCGATAATAATAAATATAGAGGATGCAATAGAAACAACGGCTTGCGAAACAAACATTTTTATGGAATCGATATCGGAAGTAAGGTTGGTTAATAATCGCGATGGATTGGCCTGCTGAATATAAACATAGCTTTGACGGGAGATTTTTCCGGAAAGCTGCGTACGCATATCTTTCGCTACACGTTCGGAAGCAAAGGTCTGCACAACGCTTTGCAAATATGTAAAAATGAAAATAACCAGCGCTGCTACTGAGAATTCCAAAACAATTGTTTTAAGGGCAAAATGCCCATTGGTAAATGCATCGATGCCATGCGATATAATCTTTGGAATTAACAAATTTACCCCGTTGCTTAAAAGTGCAAACAATATCAGCAGGATAATCATGCCCTTATATGGTTTAAGCAAACCAAATATATTTGGCTTCAAATCTTTACCAGCAACTCTTTGTTTTGTTGTTTTATCCATTATTGGATGATCTTAAAAAATTACGAAAGTACTTCAAAGATATATTTTCTTTACAGAATAATTGTCCAGTTGTAACAGGTTACCAGTGAACCGATAAAAAATTAAAAGATACTCCGGAAATTACTTACCGTATTTCAATAGACCAACCAGATTGTAAAATGTTTTAAAAGATGGACATTTTTTATGAAAGTTACGGCTGCATTGTTTGCTTTTACCAATTATCCGATAAACAGTATTCAGTCCGTTTAACCTCTTTAAATATCTATTAGGACGATATCTAAATGACTTAATAATCCTACCACATCAGGCATCGAAAATTTTGTTTTTTTCAATCGGTTTATTTCCGGGTTAATGGTGTAATTCCGGGAAGTTGAAAAATCAGCTTTTTCAAGGTTTGCACGATCAAAAATTGCTTTATCCAGGTCGCATTCCATAAATTTTGCTGATGTTAAGTTCGATTCGATAAAGCTCACCTCCTGAAGGTTGCATTTTTTAAAAACAGTGTTTTTCAGATCGTTTTTAAAAAAGAGGGAATAATTAAGAATACAGTTCTCAAATGATACAGAGAATAGGAATTTGGAGCATTTGCTGAAATCAGCACCCAGCACCTTGCAATTATTGAAACCGACCTGATTAAGTATTGTGTTTTCGAATTTAGTCATTGCCAGATTGCACGACTCAAACTTGCATTCCACTATTTCAGCAGCATCAAATACTACATTAGCAAAATCGCAGTTCCGAAATGTACAACCATTGTATTCGTGGTTGTATCCATCGGCAGGATCGTATTTATCAAATACCTCGTCTTCAAATAGCTTTCTCATGGACATATTTTATATATAAAAGCGGAAGACGAAACTTAATCTCTTTGACCCCATAGACAAAGCTCAATTGAAACGACAAAAACCAGGACAAAATAAAAGCTTGCAATATATGCCATTTTAAAAACTCAAACTAATATTCCTGAAATGATTTTACTTTCCTCCTCCAACTGTAGTATTAAATTATACTCCCCCTTTTCAGGTCATCCCAACTGACTGTACCAGGTTCAGTTTTTGCCAGCCAGTAATTCACGAGTTTTTTGTTTATAAACACCTGGATTAGAGGTAATGTTTAGGACATTGTAAAAATAAAATTCCGGACTATGGTATGATACCTTCCTTTTTAAAATTTTTTATCATAATTTGTAGTTTTTTAAACCAATTAATAATGAAACAAATCTTTTACATACTATGTATATCATTAGCTGCCGAACCAACGGGCATTAGCCAGGCTCAAAAACAGATCGACCGGTTTAAACTGGTAAACAGGCATAATATTCAGGTCGAAGAAGTTGACCCGTTAACACCATTATCTGTTGGGAATGGCGATTTTGCTTTTACGGCGGATGTTACAGGTATGCAAACTTTCGGAGATTTCTATTATAAGAATGGTATCCCGCTAGAAACCCTTTCTTCATGGGCATGGCACTCTTTTCCCAATACTGAAAATTTAAAGTTGGAAGATGCGATGAAAGAAAATGATTTTCACGGACGCAAAATTTTATACGCCAGCCTGGAGAAAAGCCCTGCCGGAGAATATTTTCGCAAAAATCCGCATCCTGTTCCTCTCGGACAAATCAGTCTTGCAAATGACATAGGGAATCCAGTCGATCCGGCATCGATCTCAGATATTCATCAGACATTAGATTTATGGAAAGGTATCATAACCAGTGAATACAAAATCGATGGACAGCCTGTGTTTGTAAAAACTGTTTGTCATCCTTCGCAAAGTCTGGTAGCATTTAAAATTAAATCTCCTCTTATAAAGTCCGGAAAACTGAGGCTCATGTTCCGGTTTCCTTATTCGTACGATCTTTCCGTTAAAAACAAACCGCCTTTTGACTGGAGTAAACCTGATAAGCATCAAACCCGAATTGTCAGTCAAACCCCAAACGGTGTAACGCTGAAAAGAACCATCGAAGACTGTTCTTATTATGTGAGCATTCAATGGCAGGGCCCCGGTAAGTTCGAAGGTAAGGAGCCTCACCGCTTTTTGCTGGAAGAAACCGGTTCCGATAGTTTACTGTTTGTATGCGACTTTGCGCCAAATATTCAGGAATCACCATTGCCCACATTTGAAAGCACTACTGATGCCGCTGCGCTTTCGTGGAAGGAATACTGGACCAAAGGAGGTGCCATAGATCTTTCGGGAAGCAAGGACCCACGCGCCCCTGAGTTGGAAAGGAGAATTGTTCTTTCGCAATATCTGGTAAGGGTAAATTATGCCGGTTCCTTTCCACCGCAGGAAACAGGCCTCACTAATATAAGCTGGTACGGGAAACACAATTCGGAAATGTACTGGTGGCATGCTGCTCAATTTTATCAGTTTAACCACACCGAACTGCTTGAAAAAGGATTACTATGGTATTTAAAAATCCTCCCTGTTGCTAAAGATGATGCAAAAAGCAGGGGATTTGACGGTGTGCAGTGGCCTAAGATGGCTGCCCCAGACGGTCGTCCAAGCCCGGGGGGCATTAACCCTTTTATTATATGGAACCAACCCAATCCTATTTATCTCTCTGAATTGGTATATCGGGCAAATCCCAATACAACGACTTTGAATAAATATAAAGACCTGGTTTTTGAATCTGCCAAATTTCTAGCGTCTTACGCTTTTTACGATGCCAAAACCGATCGCTATATTCTCGGACCACCCGTGAAAAGTGTGAATGAACAAAATTCCGAAAACAATACACAAAACCCAAGTTTTGAATTGGCTTATTGGTATTACGGGCTAAAAGTTGCCCAGGATTGGCGCGAGCGACTTGACATGCTAAGGGACCCGAAATGGGACGACATCCTGAATAAACTGGCACGAATGACTGTCGCAGATGGAAAATATGTAGAATTAGAAACCGAACCGGATATGTTTAAAAGTAAAGGCAGAGTTTCTTCTTCAATGATCATGGCGCTCGGATACCTCCCGCAAACTCCCATGATAGATAAAAAAATCATGGAGCAAACCTTTCAAACCATTATTGAACGAAACGGAATAAACAGCTTTACAAGCTGGAGCATGGGAAAAGGTGCGCTAACGGCTGCACGGCTGGGAGATCAGCAAACGGCAGTGGATATTCTTTGTAATAATTCTCCCGAAACACGGTTTCTGAAAAACGGTTTGGTGCAAAGGCCGAAGGAACCCATGGGTTGTCCCGCGTATCTCCCGGTTAACAGCTCTTTTCTTGCGGCAATAGCTTTAATGGCTGCCGGTTGGGATGGCGCACCTGAAATCAACGCACCCGGATTTCCACAGGATGGGAATTGGCATGTACAAAGCGAAAACCTAAACAAACTTCCTTAATCATAAATTTATTTTAAATGCGAATTAAGGGTTGAGCTGTAGTGCCACGAAGTGGCTAAATGTCAATAAGAGGCTGTCTAAAAAGTCTTTTTATTCGGCGTAGTCTGGAGACTACGCCGAGCACATCGTTCTGTAAATCAAGCCTGAGCGCTGAGCGTCCCGATGATTCGGGACGCTCGATTTCCTGACTTTTTAGACAGCCTCGTTAAACAGTGAACTAAATCATTAAATTTTTTACCAGTATTATTTTGCTCAATTCCAATGGTTTTGTAAAGCTATCGTCCATGCCGGCTTTGTAAGGGCAAACTTTCCGGCAGTTGTTACATGTGTAAAGGGCATATCCTCTTTCATTCGTATAAGTTGAATTTGGTCTGCATTTCCATTGAGAAACTGCAGCGTTTTCAATGGCCCCTCCCGGACAACCGTCTATGCAGAGGTTGCAGGCATCGTTGCAAAATACAAAATCCTGTAATGGGTCACCTTCCAGTTCAGCATTGGTAATAATAGCGCCAAGTCTTATCAGGTTACCATATTGCTTATTAACCAGCAGGGTATTTCTCCCTATAACACCCAAGCCTGCCAGGTATCCCGCATGTTTTAACGACAAGATGCCTTTGCCTGTCATCGTTTCTTTATCCCAATATTCATAGGGCTCAGAAGGAATAGGAATAGCTACGATCTTGCTTTTTTCAAGCCCGCTAACCATCTCTATGGTTATATCGAATACTTTTCCCAATACTTTTTCTGATACAAATGTATATGGTACAGGCGATGCTGAATAGAGTGCACTTTCTGGTTCCCTTACTGCAATAGCGATTACAGATTTAGCGCCTGGATAAATATTGAAAGGATGAAAACCTTCGGGAGCGTTTTCAAACCGCTCTACCGGAGCAATTCCACACAGGTCGGCACCACAATGCCGGGCCAATTCTTTAATTTCTGCTGAAGTTGTCATTTGAATTTGATTTTTAGTTAAAAAAAAAGCCCCCCGGAATCCGGAGGGCCTGACTTATATTGTGAACTGGTTAGTTTCATACCATTACATTAATATAGCACATACCCTCCTGACAGCGATGTTTTGGCATCCTGCATTTTTTTGAGATATGTTTTATATTAAAAAACATTTGGCTTTTTATATTGGACAAATATATGAATTAAAATATAATAGCCAAAATGGATACGAAGATTTATATTAAACAGAAGGAAGCGACCAGTGACCCACAACCTTTTGGTAGCTTATGCCACCGGAATAATCCGACGGAATGAAAATGCCGTTTATTTCTTATTCAGGAAAGTTCCTTCCTGAAGCTCCTCGAATGCCTGCCTGAGTTGCTCCTGCGTGTTCATCACAATGGGACCGTACCAGGCAACAGGTTCCTGTAATGGTTTACCTGATACAAGAAGAAATCGGACGCCTTCGTCCCCTGCATGCACCACAACCTCATCACCACTATCGAATAGTATAAGTGAACGGTTGTCGGCCTCGAGGGGTGGTGTTGTGTCCGACCATCTGATTGTTTCGGTGGGCACAGCCAAAGGACCGGAAGCATTGCAGAATTTTCCGGAGCCTGCAAAGACGTATGCAAAAGCCTGAGATGTTATTTCAACAGGCAGTGTTTTTCTTTTACCTGGCGCCACTGACACATCGATATAAACCGGGTTTGCCGCTATTCCAGTGACTGGTCCGGTCTTGCCCCAGAAAGTTCCACAGACTATCCGTACTCTCGTACCGTCATTATCGGTAATCTCGGGGATGTCATTTGATTTTATTTCCTGGTAGCGGGGTTCTGTCATTTTAAGAGATGCTGGCAGGTTAGCCCATAACTGAAATCCATGCATTCGTCCTACATCATCACCTTTCGGCATCTCCTGGTGAATGATCCCTCTCCCGGCCGTCATCCATTGAATATCACCGGCAGCAATGACGCCCTTGTTTCCCATGCTGTCGCCATGCTCCACAGTGCCTGCTAGAACATAAGTAATAGTCTCTATTCCCCGGTGAGGGTGCCAGGGGAAACCTGCCAGGTAATCCTCCGGGATATCACTTCTGAAGTCATCAAGCAGAAGGAACGGGTCAAAGTCTGAAGTATTGCCAAAGCCAAACGCACGGTGCAGGTGTACACCCGCACCCTCAAGTGTTGGCTTTGATTTACTTAAATATCTTACTGGTCGAATAGACATTGAATCCTCCTTTTTAGTTATTGTTCTATGCGAAAAAATCATGTTCAAAACATCACCAAATAGACCTCAAAATTACAATCTATTGTTCGTCTGCATTTAAAACAATTCAAAAGTTAATTAGTTTAACTTTAAGATAAAAACCAATGAATTTCCTTAACGGTGAGCGCCTAAAACCAGTGGTTATGCGGAATTTTAGCCGGGGACTTTCGTTGTAAGGATAAAATAATCAATTAGATACTTTTGTTGAAAACTAATGATTTATGACCAATTGTTAATTTATATAAAATATTTGCAAAATTGTGACACAATTGTTAAATTGTGACTATTTAGCAGATTTATATAATCTATATGTAAATGACAAGCCAAACCGAAACCCATCCCAACCATTTCCAACATAAAAATCATGATTTGTTTTAATTTGGTTTTCCAGTGCCCCTTTTAATTCAAAGTTTTCCCTTCTAAATTCTTTAAAATAGCCTCCATTAAGCCCTATGATATATTTCTTTATATAGTATGAAAATTGAAGTCCTGATTCAAAATATAAACACCGTCCAATAAATTTGTAACCGTCATTTGTTTGTATTCCTTTTGCTGAAAATTCATCCATAATTAAATTGCTAAATACCCGCCCTAACTCGCAATACAAACTAGGTCTTATTTTACTCTCATTTTCAGGATGTATTCCAAATATTATCCCGGGAGCATGACAATTAATTTTCGTATCAACCCTATTACCGGAATTATCTTTTGATAAAATCGTGGAACCTGTGAAATGATACGAATATAAAAAACCAAAACTAATAATCGAAACCTTGAAAATTATCGATGGCTGAAAATAAACAGAAGGAGGGTAATTTGAAACAATTTTTTCTTGTTGGTTAATGCTGTGTGTAGTAAGTTCTTTCAAATCCTTCATGTTATAATACCCAATACCACATTGAAGACCAAAATTAAATTCCTGGGCATTACTATTAAATGTTAGGTATAAAAAAAGAAAGGATACGCAACCCGTTATTTTATTACTCATTGATAATTAATTGTTGGCCATACTTGAAAAAAATATAATTCTAAAAATAACTATTCCTTTAAGAATTCCAAACCCGGAGGGTTTGTATGTTTATAGAAAACGATTCAGGTAAATAATGGTGCGACCCCGGCAGGGGTCGAATATAAATTTAGGTTGTCCTTATTCTATAAACATGTGACCCCAGCCGGGGTCCCTATTGCCTTTATCCCACCGCCCCTTCCACAACCGCATCAGCCAGTTTAATTTGAGTAGCCTGCGATTCGTTTATCCGTTCTTTTAAAGTATCGCAAATAGTGAATAGTTCATCGACTTTGGCGACGATGCGGTGTTGAATATTTCAACTTTATTCATTTAACCATTGAAACAAATATTCATTTTTAAAATCAATCTCAAATGATTTTAAGAAAGCTAAGTATTCCTCCTGGAATGAATGCTTTTTATGATGTTCTTTTTGATTTGCAATATATTGGATGACATTATTTAATTGGGAATGGCTATAAGAAAAGGCACCAAAACCTTCCTGCCATTGAAAATCGAATTTTGTTAACCTCTTTTCTTTTATGAAGGTATTAGAGGACTTTTTTATCTCACGTACCAAATCCGAAAGGCAGCAAGTAGGTCGCATTCCAATAAAAAAATGAATATGATTGGAAGTTCCATTGATTGCAAGCATTTTTTGCTCCTTATTCTGAACAATGCCAGTAATGTATTTATACAATTCTTCTTCCCAAGTGGGCTGAATTAGAGCATTTCGGTTTTGAACAGCAAAGACGATTTGGATATAGATTTGGGTATATGTATCAGCCATTTGACCTAAAAAATTTAAATTCTAAAAATACTTAATGTTTTAAGAATTCCAAAACCCGGAGGGTTTGAATGTTTATAGAAAATGTTGTCTACGATAGGTGTGACCCCGACCGGAGTCGAATATCATTCTCATCAATAAGTTTTCTATAAACATACGATGCCTCCGGCATCTTTGGTAATTTCGTTTATTTGAAAATATTTTCCAAACCCGGAGGGTTTGTATGTTTATAGAAAACGGCTCAGGTAAATAATGGTGCGACCCCGGCCGGGGTCGAATGCAATTCTGATAATGCTTTCTATAAACATATGACCTCGCTGAGGTCTGTAATCTATTCCCAAACCCGGAGGGTTTGCATGTTTATAGAGAACGGTGCAGATAAGTAAAGGTTCGACCCCGGCCGGGGTCGTATTCCATTCTCATCAATACGTCTTCTTTTGCAAACCTATAAAAGCAATACTCATTCGAAAAGCTTTAAAGAGAGGCGAATTGTCTACTTCAAATTTTGAATATAATTGACAATGCGGTTAATGCAACCTTCAAAATCATTTTTAATATCTTTCCCCCAGAAACGAATAACATGCCAACCTTCATTTGAAAGTAAGTTATTGTTTATAGCGTCACGTTGCATATTTCTTTCAATCTTAGGAATCCAAAAGCCCCTGTTGGTTTTGATTTTCAATTTTTTTTCGTCCCAATTGTATCCATGCCAAAATTCACCGTCAATAAAAACAATCAATTTGAACTTTTTAAAAACAATATCGGGGCTACCAGGCAGTTTTCTGACATTTTTCCTATATCTATATCCGAGGTTCCAAAGGGCTTTTTTAAGTTTTATTTCTGGTTTGGTATCCTGAGCCTTAATTTTGCTCATTAATTCTGACCTTTGCTTAGTTGTATAAAAACCATTTTCTTCATTAAACCGTGGTACAATGATATGGTTTTCAGGATATGTTTTCAACTTAAAATTGTTAATTACTTTATTGCAAAATAAGTTATTCTAATTCGAAAATAAAATTACATTTGTAACCATGTATAATGTTGTATAATGTGGTTATAATATGGAAAAGTATTATTCATTGTCCGAAGTGGCGGATTTATTATCAGTTAGCAAAGAAACTCTCAGGCGTTGGGATAGGAATGGTAAACTATGCGCAGTTCGTGAACCAATGAGTAATTACAGGGTTTATAAAAAAGATCAATTAAAGATTTTTGATAGCCTTGATTTTTTATTTAACACTACCGAAAATGAAAATTATGTAATCCCCAACAAGGACTATAATTCAATAGAATTATTTGCGGGTGCTGGAGGGTTGGCAATAGGGCTTGAACAGGCTGGGATAAAATGCCTTACATTGAATGAGCTTGACCATTGGGCTTGTGAGACTTTGAGAAAAAACAGGACAGATTGGAAAGTAATTGAAGATGATGTTAAAAATGTTTCTTTTGCCCACTTAAAGGGTCAAGTTGATATTGTTACCGGAGGGTTTCCCTGTCAGGCATTTAGTTACGCCGGGAAGAAACTCGGATTGAACGACGCCCGAGGTACTTTATTCTATGAATTTGCCCGAGTAGTCAAAGAAACAAAACCAGCAATCTGTATTGGTGAAAATGTCCGAGGGCTTTTAAATCATGATAACGGACGTACTATTGAGGGGATGGTTTCAATTTTGGATGAAATAGGTTATCACGTAATTACACCTAAGATTTTTAAAACAATTTTTTACAAGGTGCCACAAAAAAGGGAACGTGTGTTAATCGTCGGTATCAGAAAGGATTTTATGCCTGATTTGTTTGAGTTTCCAAAACCGCATAAAAAGGTATATACGCTAAAAGATGCATTAAGAAAAGGGGAGTTATATAATAGTAATGTTCCATCTTCACCCGGAGCCAAATATCCAAAAAATAAAAAGGAGGTATTAGATTTAGTCCCAGAAGGAGGTTATTGGCGTGATTTGCCAATTCAAATCCAGAAAGAATATATGGGGGGAAGCTTTTATCTAGGTGGTGGAAAAACGGGCATGGCAAGAAGAATGAGCTGGTACGAACCAAGCCTTACATTAACATGCAGCCCCGCCCAAAAACAGACAGAACGGTGTCATCCTGATGAAACGAGGCCGTTTACAGTCAGGGAGTATGCCCGTGTACAAACATTTCCAGATGATTGGGTATTTGCTGGCTCAGTTTCGCAACAATATAAACAGATCGGAAATGCAGTACCGGTTAATTTTGCAAAAGAAGTCGGGTACGCGATAATTAATTTTTTAAATAAAATATATCCAAAACAAAGCTAAATGGTTAAATTATCTTCATTGATATAACGTGCAGCTTTTCTTGTTATAAACCTGAAAATATGTATATTTAGGATTTCAAGTACAATTCTAAATAGGCAAGGTAATGGCAAGATTAAAATGGATTGATGATGCGAACCTTAAAGCAGAGGTTACGTTATTATTGTCAGTAGCCAAAGAGGCTAAAAATACAGCTGTTACGGAGTTTGGTAAAAATGTAATTGACCCTTTTTCAGCAATATTTGAGATGTCCGGTTTTGAGATAGATTATGAAACATGGTTTAAAAGTGAGACAACCAGACAGGCACAAAAGACTTTACAGAATCATATTGGAGATTTTCACCAAAACATACTTGGCTACTCAAAAGGCTGGGTAAATATGAAAGTTGGCAATGTGATTGATTTGGTTTCAAATGAAAAAAAAATCATAGCAGAAGTAAAAAACAAATACAATACGATTTCAGGTGGTAAACTTTCAGATTTATATTATTCATTAGATAACTTAGTAAGTCCTAAAAATAGCATTTACAAAAGCTTTACAGCGTATTATGTTGCCATAATCCCAAAGACACCTGAAAGATATAATAAGCCCTTTACGCCTTCTGATAAAGAAAAAGGCGAAAAATGTCCTGTAAATGAAAATATTAGGGAAATTGATGGGGCAAGCTTTTATAGCTTAGTTTCTGGAAATGAAAATGCATTAGAAGAATTGTTTAGTGTGCTTCCAGATATCATTTTTGAGTGTTCAGGAGGCAAATATAAGGTAAGTGATAGCGAAAAACTGAAGTCTTTTTTTAAGTTAGCATTTGAATAGTTCTTTTGTGTCTTGTATTTAATTTTACAATTAAATATTTACTTTTGAACATAAGCTATTAAGGTAAATATAACCTCCCCGCTCGGCAGCATTTGTCTCCTGCTGAACGAAGCGAAACGCCACGTTCATTCTTCCCGGCTTCCAGCCAATACAAATAAACTTCCCCACAAGAAAGCATTAAAATGTAAAAACCTATATTTGCATTGTCCCTGTTGTCCCTGCTTTAACATGCATCAGGATCTTCAGGATCCGGTGGCACAGGATCGTCGTTATCCCCTGGTTCGTAAATCACAACAGGTTCACCATCAAAATCCGGATCTCTGAATAGTTCTGTAGCCTTTTTAAAATCCATAATGGTAAAGAAGTATTTATTAAACTCTTCTTCGATACGGGTTCCCCGTCCGATGATTTGTTTAAACATGGTCATGGACTTGATGCTCTTATCCAATACGATAAGTTTGCAGGTTTTGGCATCGACACCGGTTGTCAGCAATTCCGAAGTAGTAGCAATGACAGGGAATTTGCTTTCCGGACTTATAAAATTATCCAGTTCTGCTTTTCCTTCAGTACTATCGCCGGTTATGCGCATCACATATTTAGGATTATCGGTAGCCAGTTGTCCGGCAGCATTAACAACGGCCATACGCATACGTTCGGCATGGTCAATATCTTCGCAGAAAATAATGGTTTTGGAGAATGGGCCTGTTGCATTAAGCAATTTCATCACTCGTTTCGCCACCAGCTTTGTGCGCTGGTTGAGTACAAGAACACGATCCATGTCTGCCTGGTTATAGGTACGTTCTTCAATTTCGTTACCAAGATCATCTGTCATACCTGGTGGTGGTGTCCAGCCATAGAGGTCTTTATCAATATCAATGCGAACCACTTTATAGGGTGCCAGAAAACCATCTTCAATGCCCTGTTTGAGGCTGTAGGTATAAACGGGTTCACCAAAATAGGTAATATTTGAGGCGTACTTGGTTTCCTTGGGTGTGGCAGTCATGCCTATTTGAATGGCGCCGGCAAAATATTCGAGGATTTCTCTCCATGCAGCATCATCATCTGCACTTCCACGGTGGCACTCATCAATGACAATCAAATCAAAGAAATCGGGCGATACATTCTTAAATATTTTATCTTCTTCATCCGGGCCTGTTATCGCCTGATAAAGTCCAAGGTAAATCTCATAGGCGGGATCAATTTTGCGGTCCTTTATTTTTGTCATCACCGAACCAAAGGGTTTAAAATCATTAGTTCGGGTTTGATCTGCCAGTATATTACGGTCAACTAAAAATAAAGCTCTTTTAACAACCCTTGCTTTCCAAAGCCTCCATATAATTTGAAAAGTGGTATATGTCTTACCTGTGCCTGTAGCCATGACAAGCAAAACACGTTTCTGTCCTTTTGCTACCGCTTCAACAGTACGATTTATAGCATTAACCTGGTAATAACGCGGCTCTTTACCTGAATTATCTGAATAATAAGGCTGCACTACAAGCTCTTCTTCATTATCTTTGATGCCGTGATATTTTTTATAGCGTCTCCAAAGAACAGAGGGAGAGGGGAAATCATTAAGTGAAAATATGGTTTCTGTTTTTTTCCCTAAGGAAGGTGCATTATTATGTGATGCAAATGCATCGCCATTGGAACTAAATGCAGCCGGCACTTTTAGAATTTCAGCATATCCAAGTGCCTGTTGTAACCCATGGCTTACCGAGTGGTTATTGTCTTTTGCTTCCACCACCGCCAGAGGTAATCCAGGTTCCCATGATAGTACATAATCAGCAAATTTCTTCTTTTTCTTGTTTCGTACGGACATGTCGCCCCTCACAATAACAGGGCCCGGCGTTAACGTAACTTCACGCCTGATTTGAGACACCGGATCCCACCCGACATCTATAATAGCAGGTGTTATAAACTGATCGCAGATGTCAGCTTCGCTTAATTTTTTTTTATCGATTGCGCTCAAGACTTGCTTCTAAAAACCTTAAGTTAGTTGATTGTGTTTAAAAAATATCATCAAACTTAGCAAATTATGCTTTAAGATTAAATAAAATTGTTGGGTAAATTATTTTAATGTCAGTCCTGCATAAATTTGACCCCGCAGCCCGGGTTAATGTTCTGAGCGATAAGCGGCATATGCTTTACCCCAGGATAAGCGTAGTTTGCAACAAATTAAAATGCGGTGGGGTCCGGCGATTCCGTGCTAATTTTCAATCACCAATCATCCACTGCTTTTTTCTTTGGGTCTTTAATATGAGTGTATAAGGTTGTTAATAGCTCATTTATTGAGGCTTCAAAAGTCGCTTCCGAATCTTTAAATTTGCTTATGGTTGTACCATCTTTATTATACCAAACTTTGTATCTCACCTCCGGGGTAGCAAAGGTTACCCTGCATTTGGTATCCTTAATTTCCATAAGTAATGTATATTCGAGTTCGTACCAGTAATCAAAATTATTGGTTCTGATTTTCCATGCCTTTTCTTTTAAGGCTCCTACTTTTACCATTGTGTTTTCTTTATCGACCCGGATTGCTGCATTTGAGTCTTTATAGGTTAAAGCAACCCATTCTTTTACTTTGGTGTAAATTTGGTTGGCAGAATAGCTGGTATCAAAAGTAAGTACCACTGGTTTAACCCCATCTTTTGTCAGATTAAACTTTGGCGGAGCTTGCGAAAAAACAAAACCGCTGAAGGGCCACACAATCAATAGAAGAAATAATACTTTTTTCATAATCGTTAAATTGGGTTATAAACTTAATTTTTCAAATTAAGATTGAAAAGCGTATTGATAACAACGATAAAGACCTTCAAATATTGTTAATACGGCTTGTTAATACGAATGGTTACTAATTTGTGAACGCGACCCCTTGCAACGTATCAAATGATGGAAAGCTATTGACCGCCTGCTGAACGGTGCTTCGTTGCAAGGTTTTTGCTTCGTGGCTTACACTTCAGACATGCAGATCAGGCATGAACCTGAAAAAAGAGGGTTGATACCGGTAATTCAATTAATGTAAACTATTCAATCACACTGTTAGTAACCTCGCATGGTGTATCGTCGTGCATGGAGATTTGAGGATAAACCGGATACCACGATCCTCCTTTGTTATGATGAATAACAGACTGATCAATACGAATATTCCCGGTGTGGTCGTTGGTGACAAAAAATATAGCTGAGCCGTAGGCATTTACTTCATTGTATTCTATAAGGGTACCTAGAATGGATAGTGTCATGGTATTGCCATCGTTGTAAATGGCGCCACCACTTCCCCCTCCCAATGTGCCATTCTGTTTGGGATTGCCTCCGTTGCCAATTGCCTTGTTATAGGAAAAAAGGCTGTTGATAACGATCCACGATACCCCGATACTGCTGATAGCGCCCCCGTTCGATCCTGTATTCCCATATCCTTCAATGCCTCCAAAGGTACAATTAACAATATATACGGGCAGGTTATGGTATTGACTGAATACTCTTACAGCTCCTCCTCCTACATCAGGGCCTACATCGGCGCAGACATTATTAAAAAACCGGCAATTCACTATTTTCAGGCGTCCGCCACGAACCCAAACGGCTCCTCCTCCGTCATATTCCTTTTCAATAGTGGAATTGCCATCGGCAAAAATGATGTTTTGAAGGGTAAGCCTCGGATGATCCTGATCCTGGCAATGGTTAGTCGTCCAATGCTGGTTCTGGTCGCATGTATTCATATATAAAATACGTGTTTTTCCGCCACCACTTAATATTACCCGACCACCCCCGTCAATTACAATATCAGGATTGGCATCATTAAAAACCTTTGCCGGACGGTCCATCTTGATAATCACCGTGCCAGGGCCGCAATTAAATACAATTTTGCCACCTAATGCAACAGCATCCACAAATGCATCGCAGGTACAGCTCTCCGGAGTTCCATTACCAATAACATGATCGGGATTGGATACATCCTCCTGACGTGCTTCCTGCGGAACAGTATAGTTTCCGTCAGGATTACCTGCAGGAGGGCCGGCTTCTGGATGTTGCAAAGGGGTATGATATTTATAGTATGGGGTTTTTTCTTTCGAACAATTTAATATGAAAAATACAATGATTAAACTGATTATTATACCAGGATTTGTGTTTTGTATTACATTCGATTTCATTGTTTTCAATATTTTTCATTTTAAAAAGGAATTAAATATAATAAAAAAGTCCAACACTTTTCGTGTCAGACTTTTTTTGGCTGAGGATATTAATAGGGAATCAGCAGTACGCCACATAACTAATGTTTAATAAATCATAAAAAATGCTTAAATATTAAGCATTATATAAGTTAGAATTTTACTACTTATTTTTTTTAACCTCCCATCCCTCCTTATGCCAAAGGCATGGCTTTGCCAAAAAGGAGGGCTAACTTGGGCGGAGCAATGCGCAAGTTATTGTCCCGCAATTGCGGGATTGGGGTTGAATCATTTTAACTTATATAAACTCTATTATTTAGTTATTTAGTTTTGAGGCTAGTACTAAAGTTGATAGTTGTTGTTTAAATTAAATGCTTGACGGTTATGAGCGGAACGCTATGTCGAGCAGAGACAGAACTGTTAAGTTCTAAAATTTCTTTTATTTTTGTAGCCTGTTTTATAAACCTAAAAAATGGCAAAAGAATACACAAACGAATTGCTAATTGAGTTTGGCGAAGACGGCAGCAAATTATTACCTGTGGTTACGCAAGATAGCAAAACCAGGGAGGTATTGATCCTTGCCTTTGTAAACAAATTAGCCTTTGACGAAACGCTGAAAAGCGGATATGCTACCTATTGGAGCCGCAGCCGCAACGAACTATGGAAAAAAGGCATGACCTCAGGCGATATGCTGAAAATTGATGAAATACGTATCAATTGCGAGCAGAATTCATTGTTATACTTGGTTACTCCACAGGGAAAAGGTGCCTGCCATGCAAAACAGGAAGATGGTAACCCCTACAAATCCTGCTACTATCGCAGAATTGTCGATGGCAATAGGCTTGAAAATATTTAGCGTCATTTGTTTGATCTAAGTTGCTGGTTTCAAGTTACTAGTCATATTGTTGATGTTTAAATAGAACGCTATAATTTACATAATGATCATCTACAATGAACCAGTAACACGTGACTAGCAACCAGTAACAAGAATTACTTATTAACCAAGGTAACAAAAAACATAATATGCAAAAACAAGTTTTAACCATAGGAATGCCGGCCGGATCACTTGCAAATGCAAGTCGTGGCGGAAATCTCATACAATTGCTCGAACAATCGGGCTTTAAAACATCAGGATATGATGCCGGCGGGCCAAGTAAATTTACAACTGTTAATTACTTATACGGTTGGGATGGGCGTCCGCAGGAGTTTGGCTCGCAGTTGGGTATTGGGGAGCTTGATGTTGCCATAGCAGGTGACGATTGGATTAAGGAGCGTATAATTGAACTGAAACTTGAATACAACATTGATCTAACGCTTAAAAGAGTGCTTTCGTTGAACCGGGGAGGTGTGAGGATTGTTGGTATTACAAAAAAGAATGATTTTACTACAACGGGCGAATTTCTGAAAGATTTTTTTTCGAAAAATACATTGCTGACAGTAGTTTCCGAAATGCCCTATCTGGCGCTTAACTGGCTTCAGGAAAGAATGAAAGAAGAAAGTTTGTTTGGCCAATTTCCTGCATTTTCCGTGCAGAAATACAAAACCCCTGCAAAAATTACCAAAGGGATATTGGTATATGAAACATGGGGCAAGACGGAATCCAAAGTGATGAATGAAGGCGCCGATATAGGATTGGAAATAACCCAGTCGGGCAGCGCTATTAGAAATTATAGCCTGAAGATAATCGATACTGTCATGGAATCGGAGACAGCGATTTACATAAACCCATCGTTAAAAAAAGACAAAGAAAAAACCGAGTTGCTCCGCATATTTTTACTAAACCTTTATGGTTCGGTCAATGCTGAAAATAAAGTGATGATATTTTTTAATGTTTCCAACAGCAATACTGCTGCCATCGAGAAATACCTTGGTGACAATAACCTGTTTGCAAGTGAACCGACCGTAAACAGAGGCCACGACTTTACCGAGTATAGTATCCAGGTGAATACGTCCGACAAAAGTGTTCCGCTCGCAAAAATCAGGTATGACCTGGCCATGCTCAAAGCCAAGCATATCGATACCATTCCCATCGATTCATCGATTCCGGGAATTGATGTGATTGTTATTTGATTAGGTTAAAACATTTGCGCTAGGTTGATGCCTGCAAAATATTTTGACTGAGGTAAAATCTTCTGAACAAGAGATTCTCCAGCTTTTTTTATTGCTGTGTTATACGTATTTTAGCACAAGAACTAAAACGAAATTAATGAGATTCTGGTACTTATTGGTGTATGTATTAATATTTTTTTCATGTGCTCATCATGAAACAGAAAATACTTCCCGAACTGTTTTCCGGTACAACGAATCAAAAGGCATTTCTACGCTCGATCCGGCATTTGCCCGCACCCAAGTCCTTACTTGGCCTATCTGTCAATTATATAATGGGTTGCTTGAGATGGACGATTCGTTGAAAATACAGCCTTCCATTGCTAAACGATGGGAAGTCTCGAAAGATGGCTTAACATATACCTTTTACCTTCGCAACGATGTTTATTTCCACGACCATCCGGTTTTCCCGTCAGGAAAGGGACGAAAGGTCGTTGCCAATGATTTTGTTTATAGCTTTTCCAGGATACTTGACCCCAAAGTGGCATCTCCGGGTATATGGGTTTTTAATACAGTGGCCCATTCCAATGCTGTGCCTGGTTTTATAGCCGAAAATGATACTATATTCAAAATCAGGCTAAAAAAGAGATTTGCCATATTCCCGGGATTACTTACAATGCCCTATTGTTGCGTGGTGCCAAAAGAAATCGTTGATTATTACGGTGCCGATTTTCGTAGTCATCCTGTGGGAACAGGTCCTTTTATGTTTAAAATATGGCGCGAAGGCGAAAAGCTTATTTTCGTTAAAAATCCTAATTACTTCGAAAAAGATTCAACCGGACAGCGATTACCTTACCTCGATGCGATTGCAATTACTTTTATTGGCGACAAACAATCGGAATTTCTTGAGTTTATTAAGGGAAATATTGACTTTTTATCGGGTGTGCATACAGCCTCACGAAATGAACTGCTTACCCGTAGCGGCAAACTTAACCCTAAGTATGCCGGACGTTTTAATATGGATGTTGTACCTTATTTAAACACCGAATATCTCGGATGTATGATCGATTCGTCGAAGCTTTCCGGTAATCCCCTTTTAATTAAAAACGTCCGAAAGGCTATCAACTTTGGTTTCGACAGGGCTAAAATGTTAAAATACCTGCGCAATAACCTGGGAACTCCTGCTTATTGGGGCATTATCCCTAAAGGTATGCCTGGTTTTTCGGAGGATGGTGAGGCCTATACATTTAATCCTGATTTGTCGAGAAAACTACTGACACAAGCTGGTTTCCCTGATGGTAAAGCGTTACCTGAAATAACACTTTTAACGACATCGGATTACATTGATTTATGCGAATATATCCAACACGAATTATTGCAAGTGGGTATCCGGTTGAAAATTGAAGTCAGCAATGGCGCCACCTTCCGCGATATGGTCGCCAATTCAAAGGCATCATTCTTCCGTTCCTCATGGATTGCCGATTACCCCGACGCCGAAAACTATTTATCGTTATTTTATGGTCAAAACCTCAGTCCAAATGGCTCGAATTACACACATTTTAAAAATCCGGCTTTCGACCGTTTATATGAAACAGCAATCCCAGAGAACGATGCAGCCAAACGCGTACAACTTTACAAGAAAATGAACCAAATAATCGTTTCAGAAGCTGTCATCATACCTTTATTTTACGATATGGCGGTTCGTTTTTATCCGAAAAACATCAAAGGATTTAAAGGCAATCCCCTGAATTTGCTTCGTCTTAAAAAAGTAAAAAATAAATCAACATATTAAAGTACCTCAGCCACTACAAAGGTACTTCCACCGACAAAAATAAAATCATCCTTAGCGGCATTGGCCTTAGCGGCATCTAGGGCCTTTCTAACAGATGGGTAACTATCTCCTAGCAAACCATACTCAAGAGCCTTTCCCCTAAGTTCATGAGCATCTAAAGCCCTTGGTATTTTGGCATTGGTGAAATAATACTTTGCATTATCAGGAAGTAATTGCAGCATAGAAGTAACATCTTTATCCTTTACAAAGCCAATCACGATATGTAGTTGTTTATAAGGTATGGTTCTCATTTGTTGGGTTACCCAGTAAATACCATCGTAATTATGACCCGTATCGCAGATGATTAAAGGGTTATAGCCAATCGGCCACCAACGCCCTTGCAATCCGGTAATTCCGGTAACATTATTTAAAGCGTGGTATAACGCTACATTTTGAACAGAAAATCCAATCCTCCGCAATTGGTCAATAGCAGTTAATACCGTGCAAATGTTTTTCTGCTGGTAAAATCCCAACAGGTCGATTTTTAAATTTTCATACACAAGCTGATCACCCTCGTGAATATTAAAAACTTGTTTTTGATCGGATGTAAACGAAGAATACCCAACCTTGTAAACCTTTTCTGCTAAAAGGACTGGTGTATTTAAGCGTTCAGAAAATTGTTGAAAAACCGGCCAGGTATCAGAATGATACTCCCCTATTACCACTGGTATGCTATTTTTAATTATTCCTGCCTTTTCAGCAGCAATTTTACCGAGCGTGTCGCCTAAGAATTCGGTATGATCAAACCCAATGTTGGTAATTACTGAGAGTAGTGGTGTAATGATATTGGTTGAATCGAGCCGGCCACCCATGCCAACTTCGATTATTGCCACATCAACATGGACTTTGGCAAAATAATAAAAAGCTAATGCAGAAGTCATCTCGAAAAACGATGGCTTAACTTGGTCAAATACCTGTTTATGCTGAAATATAAAATCAGTTACTTCTTCTTCAGGAATTATCTGCCCATTAACACGAATACGTTCGCGAAAATCTTTCAAATGTGGCGATGTAAACAAACCGGTTTTATAACCAGCAGTTTGTAAAATGGCAGCCAGCATGTGCGAAACCGAACCTTTCCCATTAGTCCCTGCCACATGAATGGTTTTGTAGTTTTGGTGCGGATGACCAAAATAATTATCGATATAAAGCGAAGTTTCTAAATTAGCTTTATATGCTGATTTCCCAATGCGGTAAAACATTGGAAGCTGGCTGAACATGTATTCTATTACCTCTTGGTAGGTCATAAACAATGAGTTCAGGAAATAAAATTCTTTGTCAAAATTAGCTTTATATCCTAAGCGAGTGATCGAAAATATTCGATTTTTGTTATATTTAAAGATATTACTTTAAAAATTAACATTTTGAATATGAGAGTGAAAAAAAAGATTTTTGTATTAGATACCAACGTATTGCTTCACGACTTTAGATGCATTTACAATTTCCATGAACATGATATCGTAATTCCAATTGTTGTACTCGAAGAACTAGACAAGCTAAAAAAAGGAAGCGATCAAATCAACTTCAATGCACGTGAATTTACACGTGAACTTGACAGAATCTCCGGTGATCATTTATTTACAGGTGGTGTGGCGCTTGGGAAAGGTCTTGGTAAATTAAGTGTGGAAACCGGGAAACCATTTTCGAAAACCATAGCAGAGTCGTTCCCTGAAAATACGCCCGACCATCGTATACTGGCCATTGCAGAATATCTCAGCCAAAAGAATCCGACATTTTTCGTAATGCTTATATCAAAGGACATTAATTTACGAATGAAGGCTAAGTCGATTGGCCTTATGGCACAGGATTACGAAACAGACAAGGTTCAAAACATCGACGATTTATATAAGAACATTCTTACCCTTGAAAACATCGACAGCCAGGTTATTTCTAAGCTTTACGAGCAACCTGAAGGTGTGGCTAAAGATGAATTTAAAATTAAAAACAAACTCGAAGGCCATCACTATTTTATCTTAAAAAGTGAAAAGACTAGCGCGCTTGCCCATTACGATCCATTCAACAAAGTAATGAACCGCATTGAGAAACAACGCACCTTTGGCATTGAGCCGCGTAATGCAGAACAAGCATTCTCACTCGATGCACTTCTCCGTTCCGAGATACAACTGGTAGCCCTAACCGGGAAAGCAGGTACAGGAAAAACACTGCTTGCACTGGCTGCTGCGCTTCACCAGCATAAACATTATAACCAGATTTTGCTAGCTCGGCCTATCGTTCCATTAGCTAACCGCGACATGGGCTTTTTGCCAGGCGATGTTAATGAAAAAATAGCGCCATACATGCACCCGCTCTTCGATAACCTGTCAGTAATTAAAAACAAGTTTAAACCTATGAGTGACGAGTACTTGAAAATTGAAGAAATGATAAAAAACGAAAAGCTGGTTATCACTCCGCTTGCATATATCCGGGGACGTAGCCTTTCAAATGCTTTTTTTATTGTTGATGAAGCCCAGAATCTTACCCCGCATGAGGTTAAAACAATCATTACCCGTGCAGGTGAAGGAACAAAAATGGTGTTTACCGGCGACATTCAGCAGATAGACTCACCATACCTGGATACCCAAAGTAATGGCCTTTCATATCTCGCCGACCGCATGAAAGGACAGGATTTATTTGCGCACGTTAACCTCATAAAAGGTGAACGAAGCTATTTGGCCGAACTGGCAAGTGATTTACTGTAAACTATACAAAATAAAAAGGTTCAATACAAATCCAGGAGTAATCTTGGATTTTGTATTGAACCCAGTTTATTAAATAAATCAACTTTAGTTAAGGCTTCACTATACTAAATTGACTTACTGTGCAGTATAAGTTACTGTAAAAGTATATTTTACAGAACTATAGGTTTCTTGATAAGTGATTTTTATAGAACTGGATGAAATTGATGTGATATTACAGCTTTCAGGAGTCCCACCAGTCGAAGTTAAAACTAAAATAGTCTCATCAGAGTTAAATGTCCATGTGCCAGTATCATACACCTGTGGATCACTGGAATCACATTTGGTTGCCCCTTCTTCTATAGTATAGGTTCCACCCGTTTTGAAATACGTAATATTATCTTGTTCACAAGCATCTAATTGAGCATACCAGTCTGTAATCGATACTCCCAAAATAGTCATTGCCGGACTCACCGTGACGGCTGTTAACTTCCAGCTCTTCCCAGTTAACATTTCCGTTTTTGAAGGGCTACTATCTTTTTTACAACTTCCTACCACGATCATTGTCAAAACTAAGCCCAGCAAGTAAATCTTTTTCATGCTATTTAAATTTAATTGGTTAGAATCATAAAAGTATAAATATATTTCTGAATTTCAAATATTAAACAGCTAATGTCTTCAATAATCACTAAAAAAACGACTGTAAAATCAATTTCCACACACGTTTTTATATTCCAAACACTTTGTCAAATGTTTGTTAACATCAAGTCAAACTCAGTTTTTCAAAGTGGCTATGTTTACTTTTTTGTATAAAATTTTTCGCTTAACTTAGAGTAAATAAAACTTTGTTTCAATGTCCAAAATTTTGGTTATCATACGCCACGGAAAATCGACGTGGGAATACGGGCCTATCTTAGATTTAGACAGGCCCCTCAAAGAAATTGGTATTTCTAAAACCCTCGAAGCATCGCAACAATTAAAAAAACAAAATATTGACCCTGATATGATTATCAGCAGTCCGGCAATTAGGGCTTTGCATACTGCACTTATCGTAGCCAGGGAGCTGGAATATCCATCAGATAAAATCCGTATCGATGACAACCTTTACGCAGAATCGGAAGAGGGTATACTTGAATTTATTAAAACAACCAGTGACAGCATTAATTGCCTGTTTATTTTTGGCCATAATCCTAAATTTACTTTTCTTGCCAATCATTTTCTTAAACAACAAATAGACAACCTTCCAACTTCTGGGATTATACTTCTAAAATTCAATGCATTACATTGGAACGAAATATCAAAAAAAACGGTTCAGGCAGAAGTATCAATTTTCCCCGGAAAAGATAAATTTTAATTAAAACTAAAAGGTTCGCTTCAAATTAGCTATTTTTGCTATGTCTTTTCATTGCAAGACATATATACTTTAACTTATCCGGGATGCAAAAGCAAAAAACCATAATTAACAGGGAGTTAAGTTGGTTATCGTTCAACGAAAGAGTGTTGCAGGAAGCCGCTGACAGCACTGTTCCTTTGGCCGAACGCATTAAATTTCTGGGTATTTTTTCGAATAATCTTGATGAGTTTTTTAAAGTCCGCGTTGCCGCTGTTATGCGGATGATCGATTTAAAAATACACAACCAGAAAGTGCTAGGCGAAAAACCCGAACTAATTTTGACACAAATCCAGGAAACTGTCATTCACCTAAATAAAAAGTTTGAGACCATATATGAAGAATTACTCAAAGAGCTCGAAAAACAAAACATTTTTATCATAGACGAAAAGCATCTCAATGAAGAACAAGCATTATTTATAAAAGAATATTTTGAAGGAAAGGTACAACCAGCCCTTGCCCCTATTATGCTTCATAATCTGGATAATTTTCCTTATCTCAAGGATAAATCAATATATTTAGCAACAAAACTATCCAAAAAGAAACCCAAACCGGAATTTGAGTACGCCCTTATCGAAATTCCCACAACTGTTCTTCCGCGATTTATCGTATTACCAGGTGTAGGTAAAAAAAAATATATCATTCTGCTTGACGATGTAATACGTTATAACCTCCAGCATGTTTTTGCCATTTTTCATTACACTAAATTCGAGGCTTACACAATTAAGCTTACCCGTGACGCTGAGCTTGGAATAGATAATGACCTTTCGAAAAGTTTCCTGGAAAAAGTACAGAAAGGTGTCTTGGGAAGGAAAAAGGGGCAGCCTGTACGTTTTGTGTATGACGAAGAGATGCCTCGGGATATGCTGAAATACCTTAAACAAGCACTCGAATTCGACCAGTACGACAGTATGATCCCTGGCGGGAGGTACCATAATTTTAAAGACTTTATGCACTTTCCTAATGTAGGCGGGCCAAAACTCGAGTTTGCGCCTCACCCTCCCTCCAATCATCCCGATTTAAAAAACGATAGCAGCATATTGGAAACTATTAATAAACATGATTTATTATTACACTACCCTTACCAAAAATTTTCGTATTTTATTAACCTGTTGCGCGAAGCAGCTATCAATCCCAATGTAAAATCCATTAAGATCACTCTTTACCGGGTTGCAACCAATTCGAAGGTCATCAATGCCCTCATAAATGCAGCTCGAAACGAAAAGGAAGTAACTGTGGTTATTGAACTTCAGGCACGTTTCGATGAAAAGGCAAACATTTACTGGGCGCGTAAGCTCGAAGAAGCAGGTGCCAAGATACTTTTCGGAATCCAGGGATTAAAGGTACACAGTAAATTATTGTTAATTACAGCAAAATCAGGTAAAAAAATTATCCAATTTGCTGGCATCAGCACAGGTAATTTCCATGAAGGCATAGGTGGCGTATATACTGATGTAACCCTTCTTACTGCCGATAAAAAAATTGCAAAAGAGGTCTATAATGTGTTCGATTACTTTGAAAACACTTATAAATATTATAATTACAAGCATCTACTGGTATCACCGCAATTTATGCGCAACAAACTAGTTTCATTAATAGACCAGGAGATTAAAAACGCCCGCGAAGGAAAGAATGCTTATATAATTTTAAAAATCAACAATTTAGTTGATAACGATATGATTAATAAATTATACCAGGCAAGCCAGAACGGTGTAAAAATAAGGCTAATCGTGCGAGGTATATGCTCCCTTATACCAGGAGTTCCTGGATTAAGTGAGAACATCGAAGCCATTAGCATTATAGATAAATATCTCGAACACTCACGTATTTTTATTTTTTGCAATAATGACAATGAAAAATATTACATTTCATCGGCAGACTGGATGACCCGCAACCTCGACAACCGCGTAGAAGTGGCCACTCCTATTTACGACCCAAAATTACAACATGAATTACGGGACATAATCGAAATAGCATTGCATGACAATACCAAAGCCCGGATTATTGATGAATACCAGGCCAATATTTATAAGCAAAACGGATCACCAAAAACAAACCGTTCACAGTTCGAAATTTATGATTATTACAAGGCGCTTTTCGAACAAAAAGAACTTAAAAAATCACGATAATAGCTCATAGTGAAGACTGGAAAAACAGCATCATTTTATACTTTAGGATGTAAATTGAATTTTGCCGAAACGTCGACAATAGCAAGAAAATTTACTGATATAGGCTATACTCGCGTCAATTTTAACCAACCTGCTAATGTTGTTGTAATCAATACCTGCTCCGTTACGCAGCTTGCCGATAAAAAATGCCGCCAAATTATCAGCAAAGCAATTCGTACTTCGCCCAATGCCATAATTGCTGTTGTAGGTTGTTATGCTCAACTCAAACCAAATGAAATAGCTGCTTTTAAAGACGTTGACTTGATTTTAGGCACCCACGAAAAATTTGATATCATTAATTACCTGGAAAAATTTGAGAAAAACAATCAATCCTCTAAGCTGGTTTTTTCGTGTGAAATTGGGGAGATAGAGGAATTTAACCCTTCGTTTTCGTTATTTGACCGTACGCGCTCTTTCCTTAAAATTCAGGATGGATGCGACTATCATTGTAGTTACTGCACTGTTCCTTTGGCACGTGGCAAAAGCCGAAACCTAAGTATAGAGCAGACTATTGCCAAAGCTCAAGAAATAAGTGAACAAGGTATTAAAGAAGTGGTATTAACAGGCGTAAATATTGGCGATTTTGGAAAATCGACTGGTGAAACCTTCTTTAATCTTATTCAGAGACTTGACACAATAGAAGGTATTGAGCGGTTCCGTATTTCCTCTATTGAGCCCAACCTGCTAAATGACGAAATTATTCATTTCGTGGCTAATTCCCGCAGTTTTGTACCTCATTTTCATGTGCCGCTGCAATCGGGCTGCAACGAAATATTACAATTAATGAGCAGACGTTATAATCGTGAGTTATTCGCAAACCGGGTAAACACTATTAAATCCATAATGCCTCATGCCTGCGTAGGTACTGATGTGATAGTAGGTTTCCCGGGTGAAACCGATGACCATTTCACGGATACCTATCGCTTTTTAAAAGATATTGATATTTCGTATCTTCATGTTTTTTCTTACTCGGAGCGTCGCAATACAAAGGCAGTTAACATACCCGGAAAAGTAACGACACAGTTAAAAAATAACAGGAGCCGCAAACTTATTGAGCTTTCAGAGATGAAAAGGGAAATCTTTTACCAGGGAAATCTTGAGAAGGAATACAAGGTATTGTTTGAATCGCAGCTATCAAACGGCAAAATGTTCGGGTTTACCCCTAATTATATAAAAACAGAAACAAAATTCAACAAATTAATGGTAAACCAAACGGTTAATGTTAAATTAACAGGTTTATTGCCATCTGGGAATGTAGATATTATCTTTGCTAACACATAACTTCATAATAATGAATTACGAATATATCTGTAAATATGTTATCAATGCTACTCATGACGCAGCACACTTTATACAAACCGAAGCAAAAAAATTTACACCCGACAGAGTTGAAACTAAGGGACTTAACAATTTTGTTTCGTATGTAGATAAGACGTCGGAAGGGATACTTGTTGAAGCATTGCGCGAAATATTGCCTGAAGCAGGTTTTATTACGGAAGAAGAAACTATAAAGCATCAGGGAGAACAATTAAAATGGGTAATAGACCCACTTGATGGAACAACTAACTTCATTCACGGCATTCCAACTTATGCTATTTCGGTAGCATTAATGGATGGCAACGAAACAGTTGTAGGCGTGGTGCATGAATTGAACCTTAACGAATGCTTTTATGCATGGAAAGATAGCCCAGCCTTTAAAGACGGCAATGAAATCTGCGTATCAAATGCAGCCTCAGTTAAGGATTCTCTTATTGCAACAGGCTTTCCTTATTATGATTTTCACAAGATGAAAGCTTATTTGGCTTCGCTTGAATATTTTATGCAAAACTCCCACGGGGCCCGTCGTATTGGTTCTGCAGCCGTCGATTTAGCCTATGTTGCCTGCGGACGTTTCGAGGCATTTTACGAGTATAGCCTTCATGCCTGGGATGTGGCTGCGGGTGCTTTTATTTTACAGCGTGCTGGCGGTCGGGTTAGTGACTTTAAAGGTGGCAACAATTACATTTTTGGGGGTGAACTGGTGGCCACTAATGCTTTGATTTATGATGAGTTTTTAAACGTGGTTCAAAAATATTTTATATAAACTATCCCTTTTGGGGCTTTATTAATTCAGCATGGATTATGTGTCTTATATTGTATTTCTTGGCTTTGGTAAGCTCCTTGCTTTTTTTCCCTTGAGGGTGCTTTATATATTTTCTGATTTGCTTTATCTCCTGGTTTATTATATCATAAGATATCGTAAAAAAATAGTTTACAGCAATTTAAAAAATGCTTTCCCCGAAAAAAATGACAAAGAGATCGAATTAATTGCCAAAAAATTTTACCGTCATTTCTGTGACTTGCTCGTAGAAATTGTTAAACTTTTACATATCTCCCCTAACGAACTCAACAAACGTGTGAAATTTCGGGACCCTAACGCTTTCATGGAAGAATACGCAAAAAATAAACATGTACTCGTAGTGTTAGGGCATTACAATAATTGGGAATGGGGTATTGCATTAGGAATGCAGAGACCCTTTAAATTTGCGTCTATTTATAAGCCACTAACCAATAAATATTTTGATAATTTAATGACAAAAATACGGTCGCAATTTGGTGGAGAACTAATACCTATGGCTAAAACTGCCCGGGTAATGGTTAAATATATACAGGAAGGGAAACTTACTATTTTTAACTTTATTGCCGACCAAGCGCCTGTAGCAGCTGAAATACAATATTGGACAACATTTCTTAACCAGGATACTCCTGTTTATCTTGGAATTGAAAAACTTGCCCAAAAAACAGGTCAACCGGTTTATTTTGGGAAATTTATTAAAATAAAACGTGGCTATTACGAAGCCGTTATTCAAAAACTTTGTGACGACTGTAACCAGTTACAACCTCATGAACTTACGGAAAAGCACTTGAAAGCTTTGGAAACTGCTATATGCGAGGCTCCCGAATACTGGTTGTGGAGTCATCGCCGTTGGAAAATCAAAAGGGATCGATAATCTGGAAATTTTGAAAAACATAGCAATCGTCATATTAAATTGGAATACAAGGAATCATTTAGAAACCTTCTTGCCTTACCTTATTAAATTTTCTTCGTTACCCAATGTTAAAATTATTGTTGCTGACAGTGCCTCTAGCGATGGTTCAGTTGCTTTTCTTCAAGCGAACTACCCTGATATCGATTTAATATTACTTGAAAAAAACTATGGTTTTGCTGAAGGATACAACAGGGCACTGAAAAAAATTCAAGCCGAATATTATGTGCTTCTAAATTCAGACATAGAAGTTACGGAAAATTGGTTACAACCGCTTATTGGCTTGTTGGAAAACAATCCTGAAATAGCTGCTTGTATGCCAAAATTACGTTCCTATTTCGAACGCGATTTTTTCGAATACGCGGGAGCAGCAGGTGGGTACATTGATAAATTAGGTTATCCCTTTTGTAAAGGCCGGATATTCGAAACAATGGAGAAAGATGAAGGCCAATATGATGGTACTTTCGAAATATTTTGGGCAACCGGAGCCTGTATGGCGATAAAAGCGAATATTTTCCATCAGGTTGGAGGTTTTGATCCCTATTTCTTTGCACATCAGGAAGAGATCGATCTTTGCTGGCGTCTTCATCATTCTGGTTATAAAATTTACTGTACCACTCAATCGGTGATATATCATTTGGGAGGAGGTACATTACCAAAATCTAATCCCTATAAAACTTACTTAAATTACCGCAACAACCATGTCCTGCTTAATAAAAATTTACCTAAGGGGCAATGGCTTAAAATTTTTCTATTACGTATTCCTCTCGACCTGATTGCCGCAATAAAATTTCTATTGGGTTCCCAGCCTGGTGAGTTCTTCGCAGTATTTAAAGCTTATTTTAGTTTCTACAGATATCTCTTAAAACATAGAAAAGTATTGAAACCATCTAAGGCCACTTTTCGTTTAATCTACCAAAAGAGCATTATTTATCAATATTTTCTTTTAGGAAAAAGAAAATTTTCGGATATAATGTTTAATTTTCTTTAAAATGTGCTGTTTCAAGGGTTAATGTTTCCCAACGTATTATAATGACTTATTACCCCATTAAAGTCTATGAAAGCTCTATTTGATTGGAAGGGTATAACCATTCTGATTGTCGAAGATGACGATTCGAGTTTTATTTACGTATCAGAGACACTTAAACCCTATAGCCCTGAAATAATCAGATGTAAGAGTGGATTGGTCGCTTTCTTCCGATGTATGAAATATCCAAGGCCTGATTTAGTAATCATGGATATTAAATTACCTGAAATGGGCGGGTATGACGCCACGCGTCTAATAAAAAAATACCAACCAAAAATTCCTGTGATTGCATTTACTGCATGTGCAATGCAGAATGAAAAACAGCAATGTTTATCTTCAGGATGCAATGCCTATCTCGCTAAACCTGCACTCCCGAACGATTTATTGGACTTAGTTACTATCTATCTTAGTCAAAGTATTGGAAGACCTATAAATTCCGAATTTTCTATTCGTTAAAAAAATTTATAACTTCTCTATTATTTTTTCGAGTTGTATGCCCCTCGATCCCTTAATAAGTATAAAACTTTGGTCAATTGGATTATCGCTTAGCCATGCATTCAACTCTTCAAAACTTAAGAATGCTTTAAAACCATAGAACGTGGCAAGCGCTTTATAATATTTCCCTACAAGCAATACTTCTATACCTTTTAAATCTTTCAGTATTTTTAATATCCGGGTGTGCTCAGCTTCAGATTCTTCTCCCAGTTCAAGCATATCGCCCAATACAATCACTTTGTGTTGGCCTTTAAGTTTTAAGAAATTTATAATGGCTGCCTCAGTACTTGATGGATTCGCATTGTAATAATCGAGTAACAAACGGTTCTTCTCCGTATTAGTAAGCTGCGAGCGATGATTAATCGGGATATATTGTTCGATAGCCTTTTGAATTTTTTGCAGGGGAATATTAAAATATAGCCCAACTGAAAAGGCAGCCAGAATATTTTCAACATTGTATTCGCCTACCATTTGGGTTTTTACCTGTATATTCTCAATTTCATTTTCGCCCGAAACCGTTTTGATATTAATCCCAAGGTAAGGATCAACTGCCATAATCCTGCCCCTGCAATAATTTCCTGAATTTAGTCCGTAAGAAACCGAGTTTACATTTGTATTATGCAGCAAATTGCTAAGTATTCCGTTGTCAGAATTATAAAATATAGTTCCACCTTTATCGATAAGAAAATCATATAATTCTTTCTTAGCTTTGATTACTCCCTGAAACCCACCAAAACCTTCAAGGTGGGCTTTCCCAATATTAGTAATTAGGCCATAATTGGGTTCTGCTATCTGGCATAACTGCTCTATTTCTTTAGGATGATTTGCCCCCATCTCGACAACGCCTATTTTTGTATCAGAATTCATTGAAAGAAGGGTAAGCGGAACACCAATGTGGTTATTCAGATTACCCTGGGTGGCGCATACACTGTATTGTTGCAACAAAACTGAACGGATCAATTCTTTGGTAGTTGTTTTCCCATTTGTGCCAGTGATTGCAATAATGGGAATACCCAGTTTACGACGGTGAAAATTTGCTAATTTCTGAAGTATCTCAAGCGTATTTTCAACCAATATTGTACGGTGGTCGATATAATATTCTTTTTTATCAATAATAGCATACAAGGCACCTTTTTCAAAGGCTTGTGCAGCAAAAGCATTACCATCGAAACGTTCGCCGCATAATGCAACATAGATGGAACCACGTTGAATATTCCGGGAATCAGTGGTAATATTATGATTCTCTGAAAATAACTGATAGATAGACTCAATATTCATCAGAATATATTTTATTTAAGTTATTGGCCTGATGTGCCGAAGGCATTCTCCCAAAGGGATTCCTTTGGAACTTCGAAAGAACATCCATGATATACATGTTCTTTTGTCCCGAGTACTCGGGATGGATGTTTCATATCGATCAATAAAAAAGGGGCATTAAGCCCCCTTGAGTTTATCCTAATACTATAAATTATTTTTTTCTTTTACCAAACCCAACTGGTGAGCCCACACGGGTCATAGCACAACGGAAACCGAGATCGTCTTTTGCCTGGTCTTCAGCTAAGAACCTTCTTGATCCCGGGCTCATCCAATAAGCACGGTCCCGCCATGAACCACCTTTGTAAACACGAACATTATCGTTAATAAGCGACGACATATCCGAGGGCTTTTGCGAATACATGCGCTGCGAACCGGGACCTTTATCAGCATCAGGGTTATTGTAATCAATACTCGAAGCGTAGTCACCATCTTCGTAGTTTCGATAGTCTGATTTGTCATACCTCCTCCATTTTTGAGTGGCCTCTGCTTCGGTAATTGATCTCCATTTTAAACGTCCAAGACTGTCTTTCTCAGCTACTTTTCCTTCTTCATCACGTTCAAGTGTTTGGAATATATTGCCTCGGAAAGGACGGAATTCATCAAAGTCTTCAAATGAAAGTGGACGATATACATCTAATACCCACTCATTTACATTACCAGCCATATTATAAAGACCATAATCGTTGGGCCAGAACGAAGTAACAGGTACAGTAATACTTCCGGCATCATTCAGAGCGCCAGCAACACCCATAAAATCGCCTCTGCCACGCACAAAATTTGCCCTCATTTCGCCACGATTTCTCTTGGAATCGTTGCGTACATTATGTCCGTTCCATGGGTATATTTTTCTTTCATAAATTCTTTCATCATAAGAATTCCCAATCAAGCTCAATGCAGCATATTCCCATTCAGCTTCAGTTGGAAGGCGATATTTGGGAAGAAGCAAACCATCTTCCAATTTAACTTTTCGGTCTTCTTTTTTAGGGTCGAGACTGGGTAAGTTCTTTCTTACCACACCTTCATATTGCCCTGCAAGATAAGCATCAGTATTAAAATTTTCGTTACCGGTTTGGTTAGGATCCATTTCAAGGATACCTTCTTTAATAAGAATATTTTCGTTAACACGGTCAGTGCGCCATGCACAGTAGTCGTTAGCCTGAAGCCAATTCACTCCTACGACCGGATAATCGTTATAAGACGGATGACGGAAATAATATTCAACATAAGGTTCGTTATAGGCAAGTTTGCTGCGCCAAACCAATGTATCAGGAAGAGCTTTGCGGTATACTTCCGGATAACTAGCAAATACTCTTGAAATCCAGTAAAGATATTCACGGTAGTCAACGTTGGTTACTTCAGTCTGATCCATATAGTACGACTCAACGGTAACCCTTCGGGGAACATTATTCCAATCATAAGTAACGTCTTGTTCAACCCTACCCATTGTGAAAGAACCGCCCTCAATAAATACCAAGTTTGGACCGGTTTCCTGTTCAACGCCCTCTTTTACTTCAAACCCCCCGTTATCAGGATTGTTGTATTTCCATCCTGTAGTGGCTGAAGCACTTTTATTCTTCTTTCCACCAAAAAGGCTGCATGATGTTGAAATTACCACTGCTACTGCTAAGAAAGTAAGAAAACCAACTTTATATTTCATAACTTTATGTTTTATATATTCAAATATAATCATTTTTTATGTCCGGGCAATTTGAGATTGCAATTTTCAATAAAATTTTGGACATTTTATAGTTCTCATTTTTTTCTTCGGGTCATTATACTCAAAAAGGTATATAAAGGTTACTTCGTGGGCTCCATAATTTTTGAAACCTTGTCCATTTTTTGGCGCCCATAAATCGTAACTATATACAAGCGATAAACCTGATTTTGAATATCCTGCTAAAAAGATAAATGAATTAAGGTTTAAAGTTAAATTATTACGAAACCACAACCCGCCAATAAAAGGTGAAAAAAGAACGTTACTGCCCCAACCAAAAAAAATATTGGTTTTTTGCATTTGAGCCATCAAGCCAGGCTGGAACATTTGCTTATCCTCGCTCCGGTTATCATGCCTTGCTGAAAACTTTCCTAATAGCTGGATAGTGTATCGCATTGGTGTTATAAGTTTACTCCCCGATCCTATCGTCCCATTTGGCGTATTTAAGTGATTAACGGAAAAATTGATTTGATATTGTTCTTTGATGTAAAAAGATGTTCCAGCCGAAAAATCGGGGTACAATTTTGACTGGTCGGGAATAAACTCCTGCTGCGTTGAATTTTGATAAGGGTTCTGATCGGGCAGCACTATATCAGAACCTGATATTTTACTCTGGATCAGGCTTGCCTGTATGCCCAGGTTAGCCAAAATATCACTACTGATTTCAATAGGATAACTGTACATCAGGTCAATTGAAGTTTTTGAAAATACTCCTTTCCCTTGTACATCCCTGGCAATATTAATACCCAATCCGCCATCGAGCCAATTGACAAACTGGTCATAAGATGCATAATAACTAACGTAAGCATTCCCAATCGCTGGCCATTGATTGCGGTAACCTGATACAATACGAGGATACGGTGTGTTTCCTGCAAACGCCGGATTAAAATATAATTGATTAAACATAAATTGAGAAAAAACAGGGTCTTGAGCCGAAAGTCCTTGAAAATCAGGAGTTCCGTAAAAAAAAATTAGTGTTGTGCAAATCAAGATTTTGCGATATGATAATTTAATTAAATACAAGTAGTAAAATTCTTTTAGTATTTCATTACAATATGTTTAATAACTATAACGAATAATATTTCTTAATATTATTTATGAAGCAGTAAACTACAATAACTATACATTTGTTAACGTTTAAAGATAAATTTTATTAAGCAATACCATTGATTAACATAATAAAGGTTCGAACCATCAAATATATTCTTTTTTTTATTGGATTGTCAGTTATTCCTTGTAAACCAGCTTCTGGGCAAGAAATAAACTTATCGGGATCGGTTCAATGGAAACCTTTATTGAAATCTATTGACCCCAGCTCTGGGAAAGAAATACAATTGTTACATTTTGAGAATGCTATTTATAACGGTCATGCCACCTTTTTGCCTTATTTTGAAGGAAAAGTAAAACTAAATTCGAATGGCAATGAAAAATATAAAATTGATTTAACCCAAACCTATTTTGAAGAAATACCACCCGATGAACTAGCAACTGCCTCATCTATTTTTAACATCGGCGACTCTATTCAAATAAATTATTCCATAGCTCAGGAAAAAAAAACACCCTATTTGCGATATTCTTTTGTTCCTATCCGAAAAAATTTGAGCAATGGTAGGATTGAGCGGTTGAAATTTTTTTCGATAAAAATTTCCCCCATTTTTGCCGGGAATGTTTTAAAATCAGGTAAAGCTCAAATCCAGTCCTACTTACCAACAGGCAGGTTTGCCGACCAATCTGTTCTAAGTACAGGAGAATGGTACAAATTCCAGGTAAATAAAAGCGGCATTTATAAAATATCCTTTAACGATCTTAAAAACCTTGGTCTTCAAAACCCTGAGCAGGTGCGTATCTATGGTAATGGCGGAAAAATGCTTCCGGAAGTTTATACCGGCAATATTCCTGATGACCCTGAAGAAATTCCTATCATGATGATGACAGGTAGCGACGGCGTTTTTAACGAAAACGACTACATCGTATTTTATGCCGAGGGCCCTGTAACCTGGAGCTTTGACAATTCAAAAAAATCCTTCTTCTTTGAGAAGCACAAACTTAGCGACTATGCTGTTTACTTTATAACCTCGGCAGCTGGCGGAAAGCGCATTGTTCCAATAGAATCGCCAAACAATGACCCGACAGTGCAGGTAAATACCTTCGATGGATTGGATTGCCACGAAGAAAATTTATTCAATTTAATCCGATCAGGACGAACATGGTATGGAGAAGACTTTAAACTAAATAACAGCTATGATTTTAACTTCAGCTTTCCCAACCTTGTCGCCACTGAGCAGGTTACATTCGAAGCCGAAGTATTGGGACGATCCGATTCTCCTAACTTTTTTCAGTTTCAACAAAACAACCAACCCATTGGTTCTGTTTCTATTAACCCAGTGGATATTAACAATAACCTATCGGATTACGCAAATATTGCATTATATAGTAATAAGTTCCTTGCTAATTCTGACAAAATAACTATTCGGGTTGGTTACAATAATAATGGTTCTTCAACAGGAGAAGGATGGTTGAGTTATCTCAAAATAACAGCCCGACAATCCCTTACCATGAACTCAACCCAACTGGCTTTTCGCGATATACGCTCTGTAGGGTCAGGCAATATTGCTTTATATAACATTGCGAATGCCGATGCAAATGTCCAGGTTTGGGACGTAACCAATTTGCATAATACAAACCAAATGAACGGAACTCTGCAAGGTAACACTTACTCATTCAAAGCTACTGCAGATTCGCTTCACGAATACATTGCCTTTAATCCCCAAAACAGTTTGCTGAGCCCGGTATTTATTAAGGAAAATAATGGTAAAATAGCAAACCAGAACCTTCATGGAATGAGAGATGCAGATTTGATAATTATTAGCCATCCCAATTTTCTGATTCAGGCTCAGGAACTTGCCGATCTTCATTACCAAAATGACGGCCTTTCCTTCCTGATGGTGACCCCCGAACAAGTATATAACGAATTCTCATCGGGATTACCAGATCCGGCTGCAATTCGCAATTTCATGAAAATGTTGTATGACAAGGCAACATCTCCTGGAAATATACCTAAATATCTCTTGCTGCTCGGTGATGGCTCGTACGATAATAAAACACCTATTTCAACAGATACAAAAAACACAAACTATATTATCACATACGAAAGCAGCAATTCATTGTCCCCTTCCGTCTCCTATGTATCAGACGATTATTTTGGCTTGCTCGATGACAACGAGAATATTACAACTGGTTTGCTCGATATAGGAATTGGCCGGTTGCCTGTACAAACTGCAGAACAAGCTGAGAATTTGGTAAAAAAAATTAGAAAATACATCGACCATAAAAGTTTCGGCGACTGGCGAAATAATATCTGCTTCATAGGCGATGACGAGGATAACAACATGCACATGGAACAAGCTAATCTATTAGCAACTTATGTTTCGGATAATTATCCGTCTTTTAATATTGAAAAAATTTACCTCGATGCTTATCCACAAATATCTACATCCACGGGACAACGGTACCCCGATGTAACCCTTTCCATTCTTAATCAACTTAACAGGGGTTCATTAATCGTCAACTATACAGGGCATGGGGGCGAACAAGGACTTGCCGCAGAACAGATAATAACTCAAAGTGACATTATTAACTGGAACAACGATCAATATCCTCTGTTTGTAACGGCTACCTGCGAATTTGGCAGGTATGATGATTATCAGATAACTTCTGCCGGTGAAAATGTCTTATTAAACCCTCAGGGTGGCGGTATAGGGTTACTTACCACTTCCAGGGTAGTTTATTCGTCTCAAAACTATGACCTTAACCATGCGTTTTATCAGAATGCTTTTGTAAAAACTGATGATAATCCTGCGTTTAGACTTGGGGATATCGTACGTAAAACCAAAAATAGCGCGGGAAGCGATATCAATAAATTGTGCTTTACTTTACTGGGAGATCCTGCATTAAGTCTTGCTTATCCAAAATGTAACAGCATTGTTACGGACAGTATCAATCATAAACCATCTGATCAGGCAGATACACTTAACGCTTATGGTTCAGTTACAATTAGCGGACATATTATTGACGAAACCGGACAAAAGATGAGCAATTTTAGTGGTATCATTAATCCGACAATATTCGACAAGTTCAGGGAAATAACTACACTTGCGAATGATAATGGTACTCCGTTTACATTTCACATTCAAAATAATGTGCTTTTTAAAGGAAAGGCCACAGTAAAAAATGGCGAATTTACTTTTGATTTAATCTTGCCAAGGGATATCAATTACAATTTCGGTTTTGGCAAAATAGGTTATTATGCTTATAATACAACAAGCGATGTTTCCGGATGCTTTTCTAAAGTTATATTAGGAGGGATGACTACAAATATCACGACTGATAGCCAAGGCCCTGATATTAAACTTTATATGAACGATACCACTTTTATTAATGGTGGAATTACCAGTGAATATCCAACCCTACTGGCAAGGGTTTCGGACGAGAATGGTATTAATCCGGGTGGTAATAGTATTGGCCATGACATTCTGGCGGTACTTGACAATGACCCCAAACAAAATTTTGTATTAAATAGTTATTTTCAGACTGATATTGATAATTACAAACGAGGAAGCGTTGCTTTTAAATTTCCCAAACTCACACCAGGTGAGCATCTTGTAATCTTTAAAATTTGGGATATATTTAACAATTCGTCTCAATCCGAACTAAAATTTAGTGTACAAGGCGCTGATAATATGCGTATTCAAAGGGTTTTCAATTATCCAAACCCGTTTAGCGATTATACCAATTTCTTCTTTGAACACAATCAAAATAACGGTGAATTAAACGTGACCATTGAAATTTTTAATATGACGGGCAGCAAAGTGAAGGAGCTTAAAACGCAAATATCACCATCCGGATTTACTTCTGAACCAATATTTTGGGATGGAAAAGATGAAAATGGAAATAAAATTAGAGGCGGTATATACATATATCGGATAATTTTACGTTCATTAAAGGGATATGTTTTCAGTGAATCACAAAAACTGATTGTAATTAATTAATAATTTGAGTAAATAATTATATTTGTCGCATTTTAAAAAAGAAAATAAAAACATGAGTTTGAAGAAATTGATTACTTACACGGCTACTTTACTATTGACTATTACTACTAACGTCTTTTCACAGAGTATCACCCCAGGACAATTAAACGGTAGTGAGGACGATACAAGGCCCGTTGAAAGCGCCGTCCCCTTTCTTACCATAGCTCCTGAGTCAAGAGGAGGGGCCATGGGTGATATTGGTGCGGCTACATCGCCCGATATCAATTCTATGCATTGGAACCCTGCCAAATACGCCTTTATCGACAATAAATTTGGGGTATCTTTTTCCTATACTCCTTGGTTACGCAACCTGGTCAGCGATATTGATCTTGGTTATTTAGTAGGATATTACCGTTTGGATAAATACCAAGTGATAGCAGCGAGCTTACGATATTTTTCATTGGGTGAAATTGAGTTCCGAAATGAACAGGGTGAATTTATAAAACCTGCCAAACCTAATGAATTAGCTGTTGATGCTACATATTCCCGTTTATTTGGCGAGCACTTTAGCGGGGCCTTAGCTTTCCGATATATAAACTCCAATCTTGCATCCGGGCTTTCGGTAATGGGTGTTGATTCCAAAGCCGGCCAGTCGTTTGCAGTCGATGTTGCTACGTATTATAATAATACTGTACGAATATCAGATAAAGATAGCAAGTTGTCTTTTGGTTTGAATATTTCCAATATTGGTAAAAAAATTTCTTATGGTAATGATGCAAATAAAGATTTTCTTCCCACCAACATGCGTTTGGGTGGAGCTTTATGCATCGATATTAATAGTTATAACTCATTTACCTTTGCTGCCGATTTAAATAAATTATTGGTGCCTACTCCCCCTATTTACTGGACTAGTGTTAATGGAGGTGATACAACAGCCAATGGGAATAAAATAATTAAATATGGAAAAGATCCTAATATTTCGGTGGTATCAGGTATTTTTCAATCGTTTTACGATGCACCAGGTGTCCCGAATAAAGACGGCCATCGTAGTGTGTTGAAAGAAGAACTTCGCGAAGTTTACTATTCCATTGGCCTAGAATACTGGTATCGTAAACAGTTTGCTATTCGCGGTGGCTATTTTCATGAAAATCAATATAAAGGTAACCGAAAATTCTTTACTTTAGGGCTTGGATTGCGTCTAAATGTTTTTGGTATTGACTTTTCATACCTGGTGCCTACCCATGCCAACAATCCTTTAGCTAATACATTAAGATTTACCCTTTCATTTGATTTTGGTTCCACCAAAAAACCCAAAAACCTATAACATGAAAATCAGGGTCGGGTTTGGATTCGATGTTCATCCTTTAGTTAAAAACCTGCCATTCACCCTGGGAGGAATTCAAATTTTGCACAATAAAGGGGCATTAGGCCATTCCGATGCCGACACATTGATCCACGCTATATGCGACGCCTTACTGGGCGCTGCCAATCTTGGTGATATTGGCCAGCATTTTCCGGATACATCAGCCGAATTTAAAGGAATTGACAGTAAAATATTACTTAGACGGACAGTTCAATTAATTAACGAAAAAGGGTATTCTATTTCAAATATTGACTCGACGGTTTGCCTGCAAAGGCCTAAGATTAAACCCTTTATTTCAAGGATGAAAGAAACCCTGGCACAAACCATGGAAATATCTGAAGACGATATATCCATTAAAGCTACAACCACTGAAAAGCTAGGGTTTGTAGGCCGCGAAGAAGGAATTGCAGCGTATGCTACAGTTCTGATTGTGAAAAATTAAATTGTTTTCCGGTTAAAAATCTGAATGTTTGATAGTTTGAGGTGTTACTGTATTCTACTATAAGTGGCTGTGACATTGTCTATTTTCCCGCCACCATCATCAACAGTATATGTCCAGTTAAGGTTTTGTAGTTTGACGAAATGGTACCTGAGCCGGTTATTGCATTACCATCTAAGGTTTGTTTTGAAAAAGAAGTAAAGCAAATAAACTGACATAATTTCTTATTTTTCCTATGGTATAGACTTTGCTTATAATCATCCCAGTAATTTTTTATTATTAAACAAAAATAGCACAGATTTTTACATTTCGAATTTATGAAATGCTAAATTTGTTACTAATTAAATTTTCAGAACATGAGACAAACAATTATCATTATCGGGGTTATTTTGGTTATAGCCCTTTTAACCATTTTTCCTGCCATTAGTACTTATAATAAAATGGTTTCTATGGACGAAGGCGTAAAATCGGCATGGTCGCAAGTTGAGAATGTGTATCAGCGCCGCTTAGACCTGATTCCAAATTTGGTAAACACTGTAAAAGGCGCTGCCAATTTTGAAAAATCAACACTAACCCAGGTAATCGAGGCTCGTGCTAAGGCTACACAGGTTACTGTTGACCCTTCCAAAATGACCGAACAAAATTTCAAGCAATTCCAGGAAGCCCAGGGAAATGTAAGTTCTTCTTTATCAAGATTATTGGTTACCGTTGAGCAATATCCCCAACTCAAAGCTACCGAGTCGTTCAAAGAATTGCAGTCACAGCTTGAAGGCACTGAGAACCGCATTGCTACTGAACGCCGTCGCTTCAATGAGGTAGCTCAGCAATACAATGCTTATATTCGGACATTTCCTAAAAATATGATTGCTTCATGGTTCGGTTTCCAGCAAAAACCTTATTTTACAGCCGAAAAAGAAGCAGCCAAACCACCTTCAGTTCAATTTTAAACTATGGGGGCAAAAAAATTTTTATCCAAGGAACAGCAAACATCTATTGTGCAGGCCATTGTTGATGCAGAACATGCAACTTCTGGCGAAATCAGGGTTCATCTTGAAAGTACATGTAAAGTAGATGTTTTAGACCGGTCTGCCTATATTTTCAAGAAATTGAACATGCATAAAACAGAACTCCGTAATGGAGCGCTGATTTACCTTGCAGTTAACGACCGTAAATTTGCCATCCTGGGAGATGCGGGTATTAATGCAAAAGTTCCTGATGGATTTTGGGATGAGATCAAAGCAATAATGGCATCGAACTTTACTAAAGATGCGTATGTAACAGGCCTTACGGAAGGCATTCGGATGATTGGAGAAAAGCTCAAAGCATATTTTCCCATAATGCCCGATGATAAGAATGAACTGTCGAACGAAATCTCTTTTGGAGCCTAATATGAAGAAACTTAAAAAATATTTTCGAATAGATATGGCAATGTTCCTGGCCATGCTATTTTTTACTTCTTTAATAGCAACCGCGCAAACTGACGATATTCCTGCTCCTCCTAAGCCACCCAGGTTAGTAAACGATTTTGCAGGTTTCTTAAATCCTGAAGAACAAAGCCTACTTGAACGAAAATTGGTGGCTTTTGATGATTCAACCTCTACCCAGATTGCTATTGTTATTGTTAAATCGCTCAATGGTTACGAGATTAGCGATATGGGCACCCGAATTATCGAAAAATGGGGGATTGGCGAGAAAGGGAAAAACAATGGGATACTCATACTTATTAAACCCAAAACGCAAGATGAAAAAGGCGGGGTTGCAATTTCGACAGGATATGGCATTGAATCATTTGTAACTGATGCTCTTTCCAAACGCATTATTGAACAGGAGATTGTACCTTCATTTAGGGAAGGACAATATTACCTAGGATTGGATAGAGCCGTTAATGTACTCATGTCTATTACCCGTGGCCAGTTTACAGCCGACCAGTATTTAGCAAAAAAAGGCAAAGGCTCAAAATTCCCAGTATTTATCATTATAATTATGATCGTGCTATTGATATCAATTTTTAATCGCAATTCATCGAATGGATCAAAAAATATATCGAGTCGCAGCAATGTGCCATTTTGGTTACTGATGGGCGGATTGTTAGGATCTGGCAGTTCATCAGGATCAGGATCTTATGGTGATTTTAATTCCGGCGGAGGTGGTTTTGGTGGTTTTGGTGGTGGCTCCGGAGGTGGTGGTGGCGCAAGCGGAAGCTGGTAAGGTTTCATTAGTCGTACACCCTAAATTTTTATACACCCTAAATTTTTATACACCCTAAATTGTCTGATTATTTCATCCGTACAAAATTATTTTTAATAAGTCGTATCCGCCTGCCAGATTTATACGGCGGGCAGGTGCAGCTCGTCCCGCGACTGCGGGATTCATGCAAGTTTAGTTCGCTACGCTCATGAGAACGCTTACGCTTAGTTGTGTTTTGTATAAAATGGGTCTTTTATTGGTTTAAAAGGTAATACTTTGATTGAGTAATTATTTGCGATAATATACAAATAGTGATACTTTTCGCAAATATTTACTCTTTCCATTCAACCAGTTTTACTAGTAAAATTATCTTATTTCACTATTTTTAAGTATTATTTTGCACAAGTAAACATTTATCATATATTTATACAAAAATTTACTCAATTATTATCATTGGAAAATCAAAGAATATATAATAATCTTTCAGGATTTATAGAGGATAAACTGACACATGGATATTACTATTTCACCTTCGAAGATGTAAAAAAGTGTTTTGATTCTTCGGTTGAGGCAATAAAAATGGCTCTTTTGCGCCATTCCGGCAAAGGCCGGATACATTCAGTTCATAAAGGATTTTATGTAATTATTCCGCCCGAATACTCCAGTATGGGAATGTTGCCTACTGTTATGTTTATCAACGACCTTATGAATTACTTAAATCGCCCGTATTATATTGGTTTATTAAGCGCTGCCGTCTTACATGGCGCAGCCCATCAAAAGCCCCAGGAATCATTTGTTATAACCACTGGTTTATCACTTCGACCAACAGTGGCAAAAGGCATTAAAGTAAATTACAGCATTAAATCGCAGTTTCCTCAGTCGGGAATTATTGAAAAAAAGTCAGTAACAGGTTACTTTAAAGTTTCTGGCCCTGAGCTCACTGCTATTGATTTAATCCGGTTCGAGAAACAGATTGGAGGGCTGAGTCGCGCTGCAACTGTTTTAGCAGAGCTTTCCGAAGTAATTAATAACTCGATTTTAAAAAAGATAGCCTTAGAGTATTCTTCAATAGCAAGTATTCAGCGGTTAGGTTATATTATGGACAAAATCATTCAGCAATCCCGGTTAGCCGATTCTCTACAGAAAGCCTTGAAAGGCAAAAAATTATTCCGGGTTCCCCTTAAAGCTTCGGGCAAAAAAGCAGGGTTCGCTGTAGATAGCCGTTGGAATATTATTATCAATACACAAATTGCAAGCGATATATGATTCCACAAGTGTACATAATCGAATGGCAACAATCATTCCCATGGAATTCTTACGATTTTGTGGAACAGGATTTAGTTATTAGCCGTGCTTTGGTCGAAATATATTCCGATTCATTTCTAAAAAATAAACTGGCATTCAGGGGCGGAACTGCCTTGCACAAATTGCATTTGGCTCCCCAGGTAAGATATTCCGAAGACATTGATTTGGTTCAAATAACTGCCGAACCAATTGGAAATATAATTGATGCTTTAAGAAATAAACTGTCATTTCTTGGTAAACCAAAGAAAATCCTGAGAAATGATATGAATACCACCATGCGGTTTGATTTCGATTCAGAGATTCCACCAGTTGCTCCTTTAAAACTTAAAATTGAGACAAACTGTAGGGAACATTTTCAATTGTTTGGCTTGCAATACTTTCCTTTTTCTGTTCAGTCCCGCTGGTTTACGCGTAATTGCGAAATATCAACCTATGCACTGGAAGAACTTTTAGGAACAAAAATTCGTGCTTTATATCAACGCAAGAAAGGACGTGATTTGTTTGATTTATGGTATGCTTTAAAAAGCAAATCGCTTGATAAGGGTAAAATTATACAATCATTTCAGGAATACATGAAAGCTTCAGGCAACAAGGTAAGTCAAACCGAATACATAATAAGTATGGAAGACAAAATGCTGGACAGCGATTTTAGAAACGATATAATAAGCTTGTTAAGGCCTGAAACGAAATATAATATTGATGAGGCCTGGGCATTAGTAAAAAGTGAACTGATTGTAAAAATCTGAATAAAAATATTTAATTTTATTTTCATACACGATATTGTCTGAATTATTTCATTTTGTTTATCTTTCACTCCGATTAAGGTTGTTAACGGGTAGCGTTATAAAGGATAGTTGTTGATGGGGCTGTTGAAATGGTTGTGAAGAAAGAGAACTATTCTTAATCCGTTAATGAAATACACAGAAATAATTTTTATCGTAATATGACAAAATGGCTATTATTTATAGCATCGTGTATTTTTTCCCCATTGAATATTGCTGCTCAATGGACTGAAAATTTTTCGGACGGGAATTTTAATGATAACCCTGCCTGGATTGGCGATACCTCAATGTTTATAATTAATCCGTCATTTCAATTACAACTAAATGCAGTTGCTGTAGATGGTTTAGCATATTTAAGTACCCCATCAAAAATAAGCTACAAGGCTACATGGGCGTTTTCTGTAAAAATGGATTTTAACCCGTCATCACAAAATTATACCAACGTTTACCTGATGTCTAATAATCCTAATGTTACGGGACCGCTATATGGATATTTTCTAAGGATTGGCGGGGTAAATGACGATTTATGCCTTTTCAGGCAGGAAGGACAAACTAAAACCCTGGTTGCTGACGGGCGCGATAAGATGCTCAATACTGCGGCAGTTAATGCCCGTATTAAAGTTACCCATGACGAATTGGGAAATTGGGCAATTTATTGTGATACTACAGGAGGCGGTAATTTCAGCCTCTCAGCCCAGGGAATTGATAATAAGGTTTTACAATCTGCTTATTTCGGAGTTCAGTGTATTTACACCCAAACCCGCTCCGCAAAATTTTACTTCGACAATTTCGAAGTGACTGGAGAAGTATATAACGATGGTACCAAGCCCTATGTGGAAAGTTTTAAGGCTATAGATGAAAAACGGGTACTGATCTCATTTTCCGAACCGGTGGATTCAATAATATCTTTCAATACGGATAATTTCAGCCTCGAAAAAAATAATATTACAAAGGTCGGTTTTAATACCAATACGAATCAGTGTATTGAACTCACATTTAGCGAAAATTTCCAGTGCGGGTCCAACAACCTGCTGCACATAAAAAGAGTTTCTGATATTTGGGGGTTACCTATGAATGATACAATGTTGACTTTCCAATATTGTAAACCCCAAATGTTCGATGTGGTATTTAACGAAATTATGGCTGATCCGACCCCTGCGCAGGGATTACCGGAAGCCGAATACCTGGAATTATACAATCGCAGCAATAAATCGCTCGATTTAACCGGATGGAACCTTTTTATTGGATCAAAAATTTATATTTTCCCTGAAATTTATTTACCTGCCGATAGTTTTCTAATTATTACCTCCAAAACCAATGAACCTAAATTTTCAACATACGGGAAAACACTTGGTTTGTTTACCTCTTCAACAGCGCTGAATAATACAGGTCAATTTTTGAAACTCGAAAACCCTTCGGGACAATTAATTGCATGGCTAGAATATGACGATTCCTGGTATGCCGACGAATTTAAAGCTGAAGGAGGATGGTCGCTCGAACAAATTGATCCGTGGAATGCCTGCGGAGGCAAGGACAATTGGATAGCATCGCGAGCTAAAACCGGTGGTACACCTGGTAATAAAAATTCTGTTTACAAAGAAAACCAGGATATTATAGAGCCTTATATTCAGCACATCCATATTCCTGCAGACACACTCGTTGACCTATTCTTTAACGAACCCATGGATAGCATTTGGGCTGCCAATTGCAGTAGCTATGAAATTAAACCTGACATTGGGCATCCCAAACAGATAATGGTGATGGACAGGCACTTTTTATCTTTACGTTTGTTCCTGGCCCATCCATTAAATCAAGGGCAAACCTATTCGTTAAAGATTGAAAAGGATATTTCCGACTGCGCCGGGAATAAGATTTCGCAGGAAACTACTATCACTCTTGGTAAGCCTGTATCACCGGATAGTGCCGATATGGTAATCAACGAGGTGCTTTTTAATGCTAATGTTGGCGGCTCTGATTATGTGGAATTATACAACCGTTCTGGTAAGATATTAAATGCTCGACAATTGTTAATAGGAACAATAATTAACGGTAAAGCCGAACATCTTACCCGATTGTCTGAAACAGGGTTTCTCATCTTTCCTTCGTCTTATTTATTGCTTACCAATGATATAGCACAGGTGAAACCGTTTTATAGAATTGAAAATGACAAAAACTTTATTGAATTATCGCAAATGCCTTCGCTCGACGATCATACCTCAACCATCGTGTTGTTGAACGACACCATGGAAATGATCGATAAATTCTCATATTCTGAAAAGATGCACCTTGTATCCCTGAAAAATGTTGAAGGCATATCGCTTGAACGCGTTAATATGGATAAGCCTTCCTATTTTCCTGGCAACTGGCATTCAGCAGCAGAAACAGCGGGCTATGGAACCCCAGGCTATCAGAATTCTCAATTTCTTCCTGATACAGCCACATCACAAGCGATAAGCATTATTGATGATTTATTTAGCCCAGATAATGATGGTTATAAAGACATTCTGCAAGTTTCGTATCAATTTGATAAACCAGGCTGCCGTGTACAGGTTTACATATTTGACGCTATAGGGCGACTGGTAAGACGATTATTGAACAATGAATTGCTGGGCACTCAGGGATCGTTTACCTGGGACGGCACCAACGATGCAGGTGCAATGTGCATGGTTGGTATGTATGTAATTTTTGTTCGCACCGTATTTGATGATGGAACAGTAAAAGAATATAAAAAATCGTGTGTATTGGCTGTAAAGAGATAATTACTCCTTATATAAGATGCTGTTTTTGCTATTGTTGCTAACATAATGTAATATTTGTTGGTTTAAATGTTCAGCGTCATCAGATAAAAATTTTATTTCCATAGGAATATAATACCAGGCTTCAGGAATATTTTCCGGGATATTAAATGATATAAGCCGCACAGAATCTTTTTCGGTAGTTAAAATGATTTTATCCATCCCGGCAATGGCTTGATATTTATCAAGGACAAAATCAATATCACCTTGGGTGAAAGCATGATGATCGGGATAACGCAGAGGGATTACTTCTTTATTAGCAGCGGCAAGCTCATTTATCAATAACGATGGGTCGGCAATGCCGGTAACTAATAATATGGTAAGTGTCTTTTTTGCAAAATCAGGCTTCTTCTTTTTGGACTGAGGCACAAAGACCGGTTGAGGATCACCATACTTTATAGTAGTAAAATAAACTGTTTGATGAGATTTAGCTCCTGCGTTCATAAGGAACAGCCGTTTATCCATGGCGGTGATATCTTCAGGAACTTTAGAAATAATGATAATGTCGGCACGTTTTTTTCCTGAGGCTGACTCACGCAACCGGCCCAAAGGTAATAGCCAATCGTTTTTGATAGGCCTGTTATAATCAATGAGCAAAATATTAACGCCCGGATTTACAGAGCGATGTTGGTATGCATCGTCGAGCAGGATAACGTCAAGCTCAGGTATATTTTCTATTAATTTTTTGATACCGTTTACCCGTTTTCTGTCAACAGCAACAATCAATTCGGGGAACTTACGCTTGATCTGTAATGGTTCATCACCAATCACCTCAGATGTCGATTGTTCTGTAGCTACAATAAAATCTTTGGTTTTTCTTTTATAACCGCGGCTTAAAATAGCAACATTGTACTTATCCTTTAACAACCGGATCAAATACTCGGTATGAGGTGTTTTACCGGTTCCCCCAACCGTGATATTGCCCACAGAAATGACAGGCAAATGAAATTCGTTTGATTTCAAAATTTTATAATCAAACAGTTTATTCCTGAAAAACACGATTAATCCGTATAATAATGAAAATATAAATAAAAACGGTTTAATCAATAAGTTCATGGTTAATCAATAAATATCAATTTCATAAGGCATGCGTGTTTGCATACCTTGCGTGTTAAGCATCTTTTTTATAGCCAGATAAATAGCTTGTTCATTGCCCAATTCCGATTTAATAATATTTGAACGTATTTTAGTTGAAAATCCGCTCAAAAATGAACTCAGCGGGGCTTCCAGTTTTGGAAGTTCCACAATGCTATAGTCCTTCAGGTGGGCTTTCTTAGAAGCTATTTCAATGGCTTTATCCACGCCTCCAATCATGTTCACAAGGCCAAGTTTAAGGGCATCCTGAGCGCTCCATACACGTCCTTGCCCTATGGAATCGACCTTTTCTTTTGAGATTCCCCTGCCCTTGGAAACGCGGGTTAGAAATACATTGTACGTATTTTCTACTTCACTTTGGATAAATGCCCTTTCTTCTGCAGTAAGAGGACGGAAAATACTTCCCAAATCACCATGTTTATTGGTTTGAGCCACATCAGTCGTGATTCCAAGTTTATTCTTAAAAAAGTTTTGGGCATTAAAAAGCATCCCGAACACACCAATAGACCCTGTAATTGTAGTAGGATCGGCAAGAATAATATGGGCAGGGGCTGCAATATAATATCCCCCTGAAGCTGCTACAGAACCCATAGAAACGATTAATGGCTTAGTTTTGGCTGCTAAATCGAGTTCGCGCCAAATAATATCAGAAGCCAAAGCGCTTCCACCAGGTGAGTTAATGCGCAGCACAATGGCTTTAATAGACGAATCTTTTCGTGCCTCCCGTATTGCTTTAGATAAGCCTTCAGCACCAATGGTTTCCTCATCACCTTCGCCCATGTTTATCTCGCCACTGGCATATACAAGAGCAATTTTGTCCTTGGAAACTGCTTTCTTTGGTTTAAATGCTTTGTTGTATTTATTAAGACTAACGAGTTCCAGTTTTTTCTCCGATACAACGCCAGATAGTTTAGTTAACCGTGCAAGAATTTCATCTTTGTATCGAACTCCGTCAATCAATTTGTTTTCAATTGCGCTGCGGGCATTACTAATGGCCATTTCATCGGCCAAACGGTTTAACTCTTTAACCTCAATTTTTCTTTGTTTTGAAATGCCATCGAGCACGTGACCCCATATAGCCGAAAGCAGGCCATTTAGCTGTTGACGATTTTCATCGCTCATCCGGTCATTCGTATATGGCTCTACGGCGCTTTTGAATTTTCCATGGCGAATAATTTCTGGCTCGATATTGAGTTTTTCAAAGGTACCCTTATAAAACATCAACTCGGCACGCAGTCCAAGAAAAATCATCCCACCTTGGGGATTCAGGAAAATACTGTCAGAAACACTTGCAAGGTAATATGAACCTTGTGTATAATAATCAGCATAACTGATAATAAATTTTTTCGAACTCTTAAAATCGAGCAATGCATTTCTAATTTCTTCAATAGTTCCCCAACCGGTAAAAATTAAACCGAGGTCTAAATAAATACCTTTGATGTTGGGATCGGTTTTAGCATGATGGATATTGTTAATAATATCTTTTAGCCCCAGTGTTGTGGTTGGTCTAAAATTTTTAAAATCAAAATTTGCAAATGGATTCGTTGAAGAACGGTCGGGAATTGGTTTGTCCAACTGGATTTGCAAAATAGAATTTGGTTTCATGCTTACGTCTTTCTCACCCGATGCTATTATAGCACTAATCACAGCTATAAAAATGAAAAACAAGATTAACGAAGAAATCAAAACGCCTACAATTGTGGCAAACGTATATTTTAAAAAGCTTTTCATGGTTACATAATTTTATAATTTAGCTAAAATAACCAAAATTTTTGTTGTTACGAATGTTTTCTTCTTGGTAATGATTTTATTTGTAAATAATTTAATTGAATGATTATAACTTATTTAATATTTGGCAGTAATTTAGGTAACCGTTTAGAACTCTTAGAAAAGGCAAAGCAACAAGTAGAGAAAAGTATTGGTAATGTACTGCAAAGTTCCTCTATTTATGACACCGAACCCTGGGGGTTTGTTCACAAAAATTGGTTTCTTAACATAGTGATGGCAATTAATACAAACCTTGAACCTTTTGCTTTACTCGTAGAAATAAAAAAAATTGAGGCTTCGCTTGGCCGTATCATGGAAGATGTGCGTTATACAGCCCGACTCATTGATATTGACATACTATTCTATGATGATTTGGTACTGCATACGCCTGAGCTCATCATTCCACATCCAGAAATCCCGCGACGTAAGTTTGTATTGGAACCTCTAACAGAGATTGCGCCTGATTTAGTGCATCCGGTTTTAAAAAAAACAATGATGCAACTGCTCAAAGAATGTGAAGATACCTCCGTAGCTTTAAAATATGAGGGCTGAAGATGTTTTCCTATTCATCATGAAGTCGAAAAATCCAGCTGTTCAGGCGTGAAACACAAATTTCGGTTTGCTTAACCCTTGATGTAGCATCAAAAATTCACCTTCTTTTGCCAAGCGTTTACAAAGATCAAGTTTCTTCGTTTTTTAACTTCCCGGATTATCAATTTTTGTTCCCCTTATTTGTGTTGCGTTTCATATCTTCAAGGGCAACCCGTAGCTCTTGTTCTTTACGCGACGACTGTTCCTGGGTTGCCCTGAGTTCTTCCATGTTTTGTCTCATCTCTTCTTCCTGTGCAGAAAGTTCTTCCGCCTGGATACGCGATTGTTCAAGCAGGATTGTGGTTTGCATATTAATTTTAACCGCAGACAGTGTAGATGCAATGATTTCGGCAATTTTTTCCACAAACTCAATCTGGTAAGGCTGAATATCTTTAAACGATGCTATCTCAATCACACCAAATACCTCATCGTTCATAGCTAAAGGAACCAGTAACAAACTCCGGGGATTGGCATCGCCCAAACCTGAGGTTATTTTAACGTAGTTATCAGGGATATCCGTAAGATAAATGGTTTCTTTTTCGAGAATGCACCGCCCTACTAAGCCTTCGCCAATGTGAATTTGTTTCTGAAGGTGTCGCTTGTGATTAAAGGCGTAACAACCAACAAGCTCGATAAATATATTCGATTTATCATTATCATTGATTAGGAAAATCCCCCCCTGGTTTGCATCGAGGTACTTAACCAGGTTACTGATCACATTGTAAGAAAGCACGTCGAGCTTATCGTTGTCTTGTCGTAATATATCGCTGAATTTGGCAACTCCGAGGGTAGCCCAATTACGCTGTTCGTCTTCCAACTTTCGTTTAGTATCTTCAATGGTAGCGGCTTTTAAGTCATCGCGCATACGAAGCAATGAATTGCCCAAAACATCATCTTCGCTAAGTGGCTTAAAAGCAGTATTATAATTTCCGCGGCCTATCTCAAGAGCAAATCCCGATAAAGCTTTTAAACCTGATACCAATTCATTGAGCGCTTTTGACATTTCTCCAATTTCGTCAGCCCGTTCCTTAACTGTTTTATCAGGCAGTATCCCTTTACTCATTGAAAGCAGTACCCGTTTTATATAAATAAGGGGTACCACGATGGAACGAGCCGTTAGAAATGCTAAAACCAACGATACAAAAACGAGAGCCAAACATGTAAGAAAGATGAATGTTTTCAATCTTTCAAAAGACTTATCCATTTCCTTCCTGGAACCGGTAACTTTATCCTGCTGACGGGTAATTAATTTATCCAGGGTTACTAAAATTTGATTGGTTTTCGTAATAATATCGCCATTGTCTGACACAAGGGGAATGATCTGGAACATAATTCCGGCATCGTCGTAAGCAGACATACTGGTTAACTGGTTCATCACTATATGATGCATTGAAAACAGAGTATCCGTAATAGCTTTGGATAAATTTTGAAAAGCCATACGAGTGGAATCATCCCATTGGGCTACAATACGCGCCAAATCGTGCTGAATTTGAGGAAAACTAACATCATGAAGCTGAATTAGCTTAAGTTTATCAGGTGTATCAGCAACCTTGTCAACAAACACCCAGCTTTTGATAAGTATCTGAGAGTTGTTGATCATATTACGCATACGAACAAGTAATTCCTCTGAGGGCTGGTAAACAGATGTCATGGTCTCATTTAAATCACGGCTCTTATTCAGCACCTTGTTGATTAATATCGCATTAAGAATAAGGGCAAGGGTGAGCACTCCAAATCCAAGACCTATTTTACCAGCAATTTTTAAAGTAAATTTTTTCTTCATGGATTCGAATTCAAGTCATAAGGATATATTCAAAATTACATGTTTTCCTTAAAATGATGAGGATAAAA
>Ga0182027_10000367_pt1 | contig 78091 bp, 66 predicted proteins | sample 712E1DmetaG_FD_121300 | JGI IMG/M metagenome (GOLD analysis project Ga0182027, IMG submission 121300) | Permafrost microbial communities from Stordalen Mire, Sweden - 712E1D metaG (Illumina Assembly) | ecosystem: Environmental > Terrestrial > Soil > Wetlands > Permafrost | place: Sweden...
AGGCCCAGTCCAAGAAGCAATCCGCCAAAAATGGAAGAAAGCAATGCATCCCCCTTCACCAGGGGCTCGAATCCCCATATCCAGGTCAGCGTATCGGTGAATATTGCGGTTAGTGAAAACCCCAGAACGGTTTTAAAGCCAAATTTCGGCCCCAGGATTTTAACCCCGATAATGGTCAGGGGGATATCAAAACAAAGCGCCATAATTCCAACCGGTGTTCCGAAAAGGTAGTGGAGAACGATGGAAATCCCGTAAACGCCTCCGGGAACAATTTTATAGGGTGTGATAAAGAACACAAATCCCGTGGCAAGAATGAATGCCCCGAGGATTATCATGCTGTATGATAAAAACCATTTTCTGGTGAACGGTTTTTCTTTGATCAGGAATGATGCCATAGCTTCAAGGGTTTAATTGAAAAGTTACAAGAATTTACCACTCAGGAAAACAAAATTGATGAAAAGTTCGTTCGTAACAAAATAAACTTATCTTCGTAAAACTAACTGGCATGCATTTTTTCATGCCATACTGAAGAGGTTTTTTCTTGCTCCTTAAACTGTTCTGTTGCCCGGTTTATAAAAAAACTGTATTTTTAACGCCCAAAACCGATACCAGTCAATAAAACTACAGGATGCATAGTATCTACAATCTGAAAAGGCCATTCTGGAAATTAACGGTTATTCCCTTTGTGTTCCTGAAAATGATCTGGTTTTCAGGAGATGAAGTAGCCGGACAACAAACCAGCGTGGTGACAAATTATATGTTTACGCATCTGATTTTCAACCCGGCAGCTATTGGACAAAGCGGGGGAATATCGGTCACGGGCCTCATCCGGGAGTCCTGGTACGGGTTCAAGGACGAAGACGGGAACAAAGTTACCCCCGAGGATATTTTTTTAACGGTAGATGCACCTATAAAGATCCTTCATGGCGGAGTCGGAGGAATGGTTGAACAGGATAAGATCGGATTTTTCAAAAACACTATCGTCAAACTGGGATATGATTTTAAAACCGAACTGGGTCCTGGATTTTTTTCTGCAGGGGCACAGGTCGATTTCCAGAACGGCAAATTTGATTACTCCAAGTTTCAACCCGCCAGCCCTAACGATAACCTTTTACAGGACGCCAGTTCCAAAAGTGATATGATCTTCGATGTGGACGTTGGTTTATTTTACACGGTTCCTGATAAATATTACGTGGGGCTCTCAGGGGTTCAACTGCTTCAGTCCAAGGGAAAGAACACAAACTACCAGCTTAAACGGACATTTTTTCTCGAGGGAGGATATCAATGGGAGATTCCTGATCATCCGGCATTCCAGCTGCAACCAAGCGCAATTGTTATGTTCGATGGCGCTTCTTTCCAGTTTGATGTAAGCGGACTGGTATGGTATAATAATAAATTTTACGGTGGATTAGGATACCGTCTGCAGGATGCCGTGTCAATTCTTGCCGGTTTGGCGATCAAGGGATTCAGGCTGGGAATCTCTTATGATATTGGGACCTCCAAAATGATGACATACAGCAATGGCAGTTTCGAAGTGGTGCTGAATTACGTGTTTAAAGTGGAACCCGACAAATTCAGGAGAAGTTACCGTAACACAAGGTATTTATAATATTAATTTTTTATCTTTGCCGGTTCATTGTTTAAAAAGAACCTTAACATAATAAACCTCAAGAAGTAGCGTTTATTTTTATCATTAACTACCCGAAAAATGAAAAAATTGCTCGTGTTTATTGTCCTGCTGGTCTTCCTGGGAAGCTGCAGCAACTCAGGAAACGGAGAACTGACTGGAGTTAAGGGAAGGAAAAGGTATTATCAGCCTGATCCGTTCGGTATGGTTTACATTCCCATGGGAAGTTATACCATGGGTGTAAGCGATGAAGACGTCCCTTACGCCCAGCTGAACAATCCGCGTACGGTGTCAATTGCGGCATTTTATATGGATCAGACAGAAATCACCAACAATGAGTACCGACAGTTCGTATATTGGGTCAGGGACTCCATCGCCCGTCGTATTCTCGGCGAACTCAAACCGGATGAATATTTTATTTCGGAAAATAAAAAGACAGGTGAAACTTTCGATCCTCCGTTTTTGAACTGGGAAACCAAGATTGATTGGAATTCACAGCAGCAGGATATCAAAGATGCTTTGAACCAGATGTATCTTCCGGAAAATGAACGCTATTTCAGGGTAAAAGAAATTGATACACGTAAACTGTACTATGAATATTATTTCGTCGACCTGAAAGCCGCAGCACGAAAGGAATGGGGAGGGCAGGCTGATACCAAGGATGCCGGCCTGGCCAATCGGCCCCAGGGAATGAAAGACCGCTCGGTATATGTTCGAAAGGAAGTGATCAATGTGTATCCCGACACACTTTGCTGGATTCATGACTTTGCATATTCTTTCAATGACCCTTCGACAGAAAAATATTTCTGGCATCCCGCCTATGACAATTACCCTGTTGTTGGTGTAAACTGGAAACAGGCAAATGCCTTCTGCATCTGGCGTACCCAATTGAAAAACAGTTATCTTTATGGTAAAAAAGGCGAGACTTCTGTCAGTGAATTTCGTCTTCCCACCGAGGCTGAATGGGAATGGGCCGCCCGCGGTGGTTACGATGGAAACCCCTACCCATGGGGCGGACCATACACACGTAACGATAAAGGGTGTTTCCTTGCCAACTTCAAGCCTTTGAGAGGTAATTATATCGATGATGGCGGACTGCTCACAGTCATTGTTGCCCATTATCCAGCCAATGAATTCGGGTTGTATGACATGGCAGGCAACGTGGCAGAATGGACAAGGTCGGCATTTCATCCTTCATCATATAATTTTACCTGGGACCTGAACCCTGATTATACATACAATGCCAAGGACAGTGATCCTCCCACCCTTAAACGCAAAGTTATCCGCGGGGGATCATGGAAAGACGTTGCTTACTATCTCCGTACTTCCACCAGGGCATATGAATTCCAGGATACATCAAAATGTTACATAGGATTTCGTTGTGTACAGAATTTCCTTGGCAGACAGAAAGATGATAATCCGGCCAGGGCCTCTAAAGTATACAACTAGAAGCCTGGGTTTTTAACATCCACGCGATCAGTCAAAAAAACGTTCAACCAAACCATTTCTAAAATCTTCTAAACTATGGGTCTTCTGAATTTTGTTAAAGGCAAAGGGTACAAGCAGTTCATGGCAAAACTCTACGGAATCGGTGCTTCGGTCGTTATCATTGGTGCTCTGTTTAAAATCAATCACTATGCAGGGGCAGACTATATGCTTATCCTCGGATTGGGAACCGAGTCGATCATTTTCTTTTTCTCGGCATTTGAACCACCCCATGTGGAACCTGACTGGAGCCTTGTGTATCCCCAGCTTGCCGGGATGTACCATGATACAAACCTTGATGCCTCACAGGCGCTTGCTTCAGGAGAAACCGTAACCCAGGAACTTGATAAAATGCTTGAAAAAGCGAAGATCGGGCCTGAACTGATCAGCAGTCTCGGCGATGGCTTGAGAACACTGACGGATACTACCTCAAAACTAGGGAAAATGTCCGATGCCGCTGTTACGAACGACCAGTTTGTCAATTCTGTGAAGCAGGCCACCGACGGCGCATCCCGCCTGACCGATTCATACAGGAAGACCGCTACTGTCCTCGAGCAGAGTGTAACCACATCACAGGAGCAGCTGCAGCATATGCAGGTCGCTGCCAAAAGCGCTGCCGGGCTTTCAAGTGCTTACAATGAAGTGGCCAGCACCCTGAAAGACGAGATCAGGGCAAACAAGGATATGACGTCAAGTATATCTGCGGCTACAGTATCGGCAAACAAATTCATGGAGAAATACAATGAGTCGGCTGAACTATTGTCCAAAACCGCCTCCTCCCTCTCATCAACAGCCTCGGAAAACGAAAATTATAACAAACAGATTCAAAGGGTTTCAAGCAACCTCTCGGCGCTCAACGCATTGTATGAGCTTCATCTCCAAGGTTCCAACGCACAAATGGAAAACACCAATAAATTCAATAATGTCCTGGGAAAATTTGCAGATAACCTCACTGATTCAATCACCAATACAGCTGCATATAAAGAGAATCTTATACAGTTGAATAAATTGATCGAAAGGCAATTGAAAACCTCTTCGAGCCAGGCCGAATCCTCAGCCAAACTTGAAGAAACCATGAAACATTTCCTTGACAACATGAATGCATCGGTTGCACAAACAGCCAGGTTCAAAGATGAAGTGGATGCTTTGGCAAAGAATGTTGCCGCACTGAATAAAGTTTACGGCAACATGCTCTCAGCCATGAACATCAATCTCAAATAATAACGGAAGCAAATACAAACCTGGAGTATCAACCTGAAAAAGAAATAATAGATGGCTGGATATAAAGAGACACCGAGGCAGAAAATGATTGGGATGATGTATCTCGTGCTCACGGCGTTGCTCGCTCTGAATGTCTCGAAACAAATGCTTGATGCGTTCATCGTGGTTAATGAAACCATGGAGAACACCAATACGAATTTTAACAGGAAACTTGATAATACAATTTCCAAGTTCAGGGTCCAGTACCAGATGAACCCGAATAAGGTGGGGCCATATTGGGAACGCGCCCAAAAAGCCCGGAAACTTTCCGAAAACCTTGCAAATTTCATCGACAGCCTCAAATACACCGTAATATCAAAAACCGAGAGGATCCCTTACCAGACGGCCAAGACAATCGCCCTGGCCGATTGCGACAAAAAGGAGAACTACGATATGCCCACCAACTTTTTCATCGGCAGTTCCCACGATGGTTCAGCAGGCGAATCCAGGATCCTCAAGAATAAGATAGAAGACTACAAGAAGCAGATGGTCTCCCTGCTTGACCCTAAATACCAGAATACGATGAAACTTGGCCTGGTTACCCAGGGTAAGTTCAAGGACTCCTATGGAGTTTCGCAGAACTGGGAAATGCATAATTTCTACCATACGATCCTTGCCGCCACGGTGACCATCCTTAATCAGATGAAAGCCGATGTCTATAACACGGAATTTGACGTGGTGAACAGTCTCTTTGCAGCTGTTTCCGCCGAGGACTGGAAGTTTGATGCCATTCGTGCAAAAGTCATTCCCAAGAGCAGCTACGTGTTTATCGGCGATGAATATACTGCCGAGATACTTGTCGCCGCCTATGATACAAAAGCAAATCCCAATGTACGGTACGTACTGGGCTCCGATACACTGACCCCTGCCAATTTTAAAAATGCCACTCCGCTCCAGGGTGAAAACGGTGTTGTAACACTTAAACTCGGCGGCTCGCAGGAAGGCCTCAAGAAATTTGCCGGTATTATTAAAATTTTAAGCCCCATAGGCGATACCATGGTGTTCCACTTCAAGGACGAATTCATCGTGGCAAAACCCGCCCTTATCATTTCACCTACCAAGATGAATGTCTTTTATATCGGTGTGGATAACCCGGTATCTATTTCCGTTCCGGGTGGCCCTGAAAAAGTCACGCCGGTCATTTCGGCAGGCAGTATCAGGCAGGAAGGGAAAGACTGGATCGTGAGCGGCCTCCCGCAGAATGGCCGTGAAGCCGTTATCACAGTTAATGCTGTGTTCTCCGGTAAAACCAAAAACATGGGAAGTTATACTGCCCGGCTGAAACGCGTTCCTGACCCCATCGCCAGGATCGGCGGGAAAAGCGAAGGCGTCATCTCGAAAAGTATCCTTCTGGCAAGTCCTTTCCTTGTACCGGAAATGCCCGCCGGCTTTGACTTTGACTTGAAATACGTGGTTACTTCCTATAACTTCGTAACCGACATCACGGGTGACATCTTCGAAGTAAAGGTTGCCGGGAACAGGCTGACCCCCGAAATCGTCAGAATGATCACCAATGCCAAAAAGAACAAACGCGTCTGGTTTGAGAATATTTCGGTAAAGGGACCGGATGGCGACCGTACAATTGCTTCTATCAACTTGAAAATTAATTAATCATTATATTCCAGCACATCATGAAAAGGATAATTTTCATCGCATTTGTGTCAGTACTTGTTGCCGGGGCCAGGCTGACTGCCTCCGCACAGGTTCTGGAAGCTCCGCCCAGGGATGGTGTTTATGACCGTACTGTCATAACCCAGGTTCAGCCGATCCCTTATCCCTACCTGAGAGAAGCTGATATCACCTGGACAAAAAGGGTCTGGAGAGTGATTGATATGAGGGAGAAAATGAACCAGCCGTTTTACTTTCCTGAAACTCCCCAGAACCAGTGGAAGAGCTTCATGCAGATCCTGCTCGATGGAATGAAGGAAGGAACTATCCAGGCATATTCGGCTGAAACAGACCTTTTCCTCGTCCCTGTCACTTATAAGGAACTTATGGACCAGCTTGAGACAAAGCAGAAGCTCAGACTGAAAAGACCTGACAACCCTGATGAAGAATACGATACAGTGGTCTCAAAACCATTCTATGCCTCCGATGTCAAACAGCTTAGGGTGAAGGAAGACTGGTATTTCGACAAACAGCGTTCCGTGCTGGAAACAAGGATACTTGGTATCTGTCCCATGATGGAAAGTTTCGCTGACGACGGAACCTCCCGTGGTTACAAACCCCTTTTCTGGATTTATTTTCCCGATTGCCGGAACCTCTTCGCCAGGAGCGAGCAGTTCAACCTGAGAAATGGTGTGGCAGGCCGCCTCACTTATGATGATGTGTTCATGAAACGTATTTTTTCCAGTTATATCTACAAGGAGGAGAACGTGTATGACCGAAAGATCAGCGACTATGCAACAGGTGTTGATGCCCTTTTGGAAGCAGAAAGAGCCAAAAACAAGATATTGGAATTCGAATCCAGTCTTTGGGAATACTGATTCCTGAGAGGCCCTCTGCTGAAAACGATATTTTCATTGCTGCTGCCCCGCGAAAAACGGGGCAGTTTTTTTTTACCCCGGGATGCTGCTTGCCTTCCCTCCCCTTACTTAAATATTTTCTACCTTTAGCCATCAAATTCATTTTTGCCATTGCTGGTTGATAAACCTTTTCTGGAGACTCCCGTTGAATTCCTCAAAGGAGTGGGTCCTGCAAGAGCGGAAACACTCCGTTCGGAGCTGAATATCTCCAGCTTCGGAGATCTCCTTACCTGTTTCCCGTTTCGTTATGTTGACCGGTCTAAATTTTACAGGATCTGCGATATTTCCGATGAAAATATGTATGTTCAGCTCAGGGCCAAGGTGATCAGGACGAAAATTGTCGGAACACCCCGTTCAGGGAGGCTGGTTGCCACAGTGGAGGATGCCAGCGGACAGATCGACCTTGTCTGGTTCCAGGGTCTGAAATGGATGGCAGGTAAAATAGCCGCCGGGCAGGAATGGATCATTTTCGGAAAACCTTCCCTTTTCAATGGTAAATGGAATATCCCGCATCCGGAGATTGACCCCATGGAAACAGAAGCCGCTCCCCTTCGCAGGCTGATTCAGCCCATTTACAGTACAACAGAAAAAATGAAGTCAAAGGGACTGGATTATAAGGGCATGGGAAGACTGGTAAAAGCCCTGCTCCTGCATGAGAAATTCCATATTCCCGAAAACCTCAGACCCGACATGCTGGAGAGGATAAGGCTCATAGGCAGGCAGGAAGCTTTTATAAATATTCATTTTCCCCAAAGTCCTGAATTGCTCACCAAGGCCCAGGCACGCCTGAAGTTCGAGGAACTGTTCTTCATTCAGCTCAGGTTGCTGAAGCAGAGATTTTTAAGACTTCAGAAGAACGAAGGCCATGTGTTCTCAACAGTCGGTCACTACCTGAATGATTTTTACCACCATCATCTTACCTTCCAACTCACCGGGGCTCAGAAACGTGTGATTCGGGAAATCAGGTCTGACCTGGGCTCAGGCAAACAAATGAACCGGTTGTTGCAGGGGGATGTCGGCAGCGGCAAGACCATGGTCGCCCTGATGTCAATGCTTATCGCCCTGGATAATAAATACCAGGCCTGTCTGATGGCTCCCACCGAAATACTTGCCAGGCAGCATTACAGCAATATCTCCGGGATGCTTGAGGGGCTTGACATTAGTCTCAACATCCTGACTGGATCAACCCGGCAGGCTGAGCGAAAAGAAATCCTGGATCAGCTTGAAACGGGCAAGCTTCAGATCCTGATCGGCACCCACGCACTTATTGAAGAAAAGGTCCGGTTTTTAAAATTGGGACTCGTTGTAATTGATGAACAACACAGATTTGGTGTGGCACAGCGTGCAGCTCTTTGGGAGAAAAATGTTAAAACACCGCACGTGCTGGTCATGACCGCGACCCCCATCCCACGTACTCTCGCAATGACCCTTTATGGTGATCTTGATTCTTCGGTCATTGATGAGTTGCCGCCCGGACGTAAGGCGGTCCTTACAAAACATGTCTACGGCAGGGATCAGAATAAAATCTATGATTTCCTGAAAGAAAAGATCAAACAGGGGAACCAGGTATATATCGTTTATCCTCTTATCGAGGAATCGGAAACCCTTGACTTGAAGAATCTAACTGAAGGATTTAAAACAGTCGTACAGGAATTCCCCCCACCCTTGTATAAGGTTGGCATGGTACACGGGAAAATGAAACAGCCGCAGAAAGATGCCGAAATGAAACGTTTTTTGTCCGGGGAAACGCAAATACTCGTATCCACGACAGTTATCGAGGTTGGTGTTGATATACCCCAGGCATCCGTCATGGTCATTGAGAATGCCGAAAGATTTGGGTTATCCCAGTTGCACCAGTTGAGAGGGCGTGTGGGCAGGGGAGCTGCGCAATCATACTGCCTGCTGGTAACTAATGAAGAGCCCGGCCAGGATGCCCGTAAACGCATCTCGACGATGCTGCGAACCTGCGATGGTTTTGAAATAGCCGAAACGGATCTTCGGCTGAGGGGGCCCGGAGATATACAGGGGACTCAGCAGAGTGGTTTACTGAACCTGCGGATTGCCGATATCGTCCACGATGAAAAAGTCCTGAAATTTGCCCGTAATATTGCATCCGATATCCTTACTGAAGACCCGGCTCTCACAAACGAAAAAAATGCCATTTTGGCAAAACATATCCTTCACCTGGATAAATACAAGCAAAATTGGGGGCTTATCTCGTAGTTTATTAGCCAATTATTCCTACTTTTGTTCTCTAAAAGCAGGCTTAAACCATGAAGATTTCATACAGCTGGCTGAAGCAGTACCTCCAACTGGATTTGTCACCTGAAAAATTGGCAGAAACCCTCACTGGTTGCGGTCTTGAAGTTGAAAGCTCCGAAAAGTTTCATTCCGTAAAAGGAGGATTGAAAGGGATTGTAATAGGGGAAGTTCTGAGTTGTAAAAAACATCCGGGCTCGGATCATCTTTCCCTCACCACTGTAGATGTCGGTCGTGCCGAACCGCTTAAGATTGTCTGCGGGGCTGCGAATATTGCCCAGGGGCAGAAAGTTGCTGTCGCGCTGACCGGGGCCACCCTCTATTTCGGGGACAAGGAATTGACAATACAAAAGACCAAAATAAGAGGTGAATATTCCGAAGGCATGATTTGCGCCGAGGATGAACTCGGGCTGGGGACTGACCACTCAGGGATACTCATTCTTGAACCAGCTGCGGAAAAGGGAATTCCTGCATCCGAATATTTCGGGATAGAAGAAGATGACATATTTTCTATAGGCCTGACCCCGAACCGTATAGATGCAGCTTCACATATAGGAGTTGCCAGGGATCTTGCGGCAGTGTTGAACAACTTCGGAATGGCTGAACCGAGTGCAGGACCAAAAATTAAGCTGTCATTGCCGGATGTTTCTTCATTCAGGCAGGACAGCGACAAACGGAACATTGAAATCTCAGTTGAGGATACCAAGGCCTGTCCGAGATATACCGGTCTGACCTTAACAGGGATAAGAGTTAAGGATTCTCCTGCCTGGCTGAAGAACCGCCTTCTTTCCGTCGGTTTGCGTCCCATCAATAATATTGTCGACATCACCAACTTTATCCTGATGGAGTTGGGGCAGCCCCTGCATGCATTTGACGCTGACAGGATAACTGGGAACCTTGTTAAAGTCAGGAAATTTCCGGAAGGAACAAAGTTCATCACACTGGATGGGGTGGAGAGGGAACTCGGAGCGGATGACCTGATGATCTGCAGCACGACTGAACCAATGTGCATTGCAGGGGTGTTCGGGGGGATAAAGTCTGGTGTGACAAAAGAAACAACCGCAGTATTCCTTGAAAGCGCCTGTTTCGATCCTGTCCATATCAGAAAAACCGCCCGCCGGCACTCACTTTCAACCGACGCTTCTTTCCGTTTCGAAAGGGGAGCCGATATCAATATCACAGTCTACGCCATTAAAAGGGCGGCACTTCTAATCAGGGAAATTGCAGGCGGAGAAATTTCCTCACCGATCATTGATGTCTATCCTGAAAAAATTAAACCATCAGCTATTCACCTTTCATGGTTCAATATTGACCGCCTCATTGGCAAAACCCTGAACCACCAGGTAATAAGAAATATCCTGACGGATATCGGTATCGAAATCAGGCCGGACAATCCTATGGATTCAGGGAAAACAGGGGAAGAAGGAATGGATTTGCTGATCCCGTCCTTTAAAGTCGATGTGACCCGTGATGTCGATGTCATAGAAGAGGTCCTCCGGATTTATGGATATAATAATATTGAAATACTCACTGAGGTTAGATCTTCATTGAGTTACACTGTAAAGCCAGACCCTGACAAAGTACGGAGAATTATTTCCGAATACCTTTCTGCCCGTGGTTTTTTTGAAATAATGAACAACAGCCTTACACGATCATCGTATTATGAAAACAATCCTGACTATCCTTGTTCTCAATGCATAAGGATTCTGAACCCAATCAGCCGTGACCTTGATGCCATGCGGCAGAGCCTTTTATTCGGAGCATTGGAAAGCATGGTCTATAACCAGAACCGTAAAATTCAGGATCTCAAGCTTTTTGAATTCGGAACTGTATACAGGAAAGTTCCGCCTGAAGAGGGCTTGGTTAAGGGGTACCATGAGGAAACCCGTCTATGTTTACTGATTACAGGACGTTCGGAGTCAGAAAACTGGAATTCGGACAGCCGCCCGGTCGATTGGTTCGAATTAAAGGCATATATCAAGGGGATATTCAGAAAGCTCGGAATTACTGATATCATAAAGAATAATGCTTCAGAGGAGGAAGGTTTCTCATTGTTGCCACTGCAAAACCACATTGTTTCCGAAGGCGCTTGCATTGTCCTGAATGGAATAACAGCCGGCTGGGCCGGGATACTGTCGCGTACTATTCTGAATGCTTTTGATGTGAAACAGGAGGTATTTTATGCTGATTTTAACTGGAACCTGGTACTTTCCCTGATACCTTCAGGCGATACCCGTTTCAGGGAGCTTCCGAGATTCCCGGAAGTAAGGAGGGATATTGCCTTGTTAATGGACAAGTCAGTAAAATTTGAAGAAATTGAGCTTCTGGCATATGAAACAGAGTGTAGAATCCTGAAAAAGGTTGGCTTGTTTGATGTTTACGAAGGAGAAAAGATAGGGCCGGGCAAAAAGTCGTACGCTCTTAACTTTATTTTGCAGGATAATTCGAAGACCCTGACTGATAAGGAAATCGACAGCACAATAGAGAAGCTTGTAAAAGCCTTCGGCAAAAAATTCAATGCCATTGTAAGATAAATCATACGTAATAACAACTCATAAACCAACCACATGACAGTAAAAGAAAACCTGGTCTATTCCGTTAACCCGGCCGGAGAAAAGTTCGCTCTTCCTCTGGAAAAGGATTATGCAACCGAACTGAATCGAATAGAAAAACTGGTGATCAAGGCCAGGAAAGAGAAGAAAGAAATCGTAGTGGTCATGGGCCTCGGATTTGTAGGTGCAGTGATGGCGGCCATTGTTGCCGACACAAAGGATAAAAAGGGAAATTATTCGAAGTTTGTAATTGGCTGCCAACGTCCGAGCCCCCGCAGTTACTGGAAGATCGGGATGATGAATAAGGGGCTCTCACCTGTAAAATCCGAAGACCCGGAAGTGGATGAACTCATCGACCGTTGTGTGGTGAAGAAGAAGACACTTGTTGCAACTTATAACAGCGACTGCCTGAAATTCGCCGATTGCGTGGTTGTGGACGTGCAATGTGACTTTTCCAAAAAAGAACTTGGGAATATGCGTTCAGGCGAGGCTGACATGGCTGCCCTGGAGGATACCATGAGGACTATCGGTGAGAAGATAGGCCCCGAATGCCTAGTTCTTATCGAAACTACAGTTGCTCCTGGAACGACCGAATTCGTTGCCTGGCCAATCCTGAAAAAGGAATTCAGGAAGCGCGGGATAAATGCAACCCCCTTGTTATCGCACAGTTTTGAAAGGGTGATGCCCGGGAAAGATTATGTGGCATCGATCCGTGATTTCTGGAGGGTTTGTTCCGGATGTGAGGATGTGGCCCGCAAGAGGGTTGAAAAATTTCTTCATGAAGTTCTCAACACCAAGGATTTTCCGCTTACCGTGATGGACAGGCCGATAGAATCGGAAACGACCAAGATCGTCGAGAACTCATACAGGGCAACCATCCTGGCTTATCTTCACGAATGGAGCCTTTTTGCAGAGCGCAATGGAGTTGACCTGATCAAAGTGATCAAAGCGATAAAAATGAGACCTACCCATAGCAATATCATTTTCCCGGGCCCGGGGATAGGCGGTTATTGTCTTCCCAAGGATGGCGGACTGGGTTACTGGGCGTATAAACATATCCTGGGCTTCGAGGATGGGGATAAACTGTTCAAGCTGACACCCACGGCCATTGACATCAATGATACAAGAGCGCTGCACGTTGCCGAGCTTACCCGTGATGCCCTCAGGAATATGGGACGTTACATTGCCGGAGCGCAGGTGCTTTTATGCGGAGCCTCCTACCGGCAGGATGTTGGAGATACTCGTTACAGCGGAAGCGAAATGGTGGTAAGGAAACTTACCGAGATGGGTGCAGAGATGAAAGTCCATGATCCTTACGTGGATCATTGGTATGAACTGGAGGAACAGGATACCTATCCTTCACCCGGCAGTTCATGGAAGCGTTTCTTCAGGAACCAGGAAGGCCTGAAGCATTCGGTGGTTGCCAAAGACCTTAAAAAATCCCTTAAAGGAATAGAGGCCCTGATTCTTGCAGTGCCCCATTCCCATTACATGCACCTCAACCCTGATGATATAATCAAATGGGCCGGAGGACCGATCGCCGTCGTTGATGCTTTTGGCATCCTTGATGATACGAAGATCAGGAGATATTTTGAACTCGGTTGCGAAGTGAAAGCATTAGGTCGCGGTCACCTCGCAAGGCTGAAGAGGGAAGTCAGGAAGTAGGTTAATAAGTAAATTCAGTCTTGTTATGGATGTTCAGATGATCAAGCAACGGTTCGGTATCATAGGGAATTCTCCTCTCCTTGACCGGGCGATCGATATTGCCAGGCAGGTGGCTGCAACAGATATAACCGTGCTGATCACAGGCGAAAGCGGAACAGGAAAGGAGTTCTTCCCGAAAATCATCCACCAGCTCAGTTCACGTAAACACGGCAGTTACATTGCCGTGAATTGCGGTGCAATTCCTGAAGGAACCATTGATTCTGAGTTGTTCGGACATGAAAAAGGATCATTTACAGGCGCCCATGAAGCAAGGAAGGGCTATTTTGAGGTTGTGAACGGCGGAACCATTTTCCTGGATGAGATTGCTGAATTGCCTTTAGGAACCCAGGTAAGGCTTCTCAGGGTCCTCGAAAGCGGGGAATTTATCCGGGTTGGATCTTCCAAAGAACTTAAAACCAATGTCAGGGTTGTTGCGGCAACCAATGTCAATATCGGGGATGCTGTGGCGGCAGGAAAATTCAGGCAGGATCTCTATTATCGCCTGAATACGGTGCCGGTCTTCGTTCCTCCCTTACGGGAAAGGCAGGAGGATATTTACCTGCTTTTCAGGAAATTCGCTTCGGATGCCGCTGAAAAATATCGGATGCCGGCCATCCAGTTGGATGAAGAAGCCCAGCATATCCTGGCAAATTATCGTTGGCCAGGAAATATCAGGCAGCTGAAAAACCTTGCTGAGCAGGTCTCCATCCTCGAAAAGAACAGGATTATCAATTCCCCGACCCTGGTCAAGTACCTTCCACAGGGCCAATCGAACGAACTGCCTGTTTTATATAAAGGACAGGATACTTCCAAATTTTCAGAAAGAGAACTCCTGTATAAAGTCCTTTTTGATATGAAGAAAGATATGAATGACCTGAAGCAACTGGTCATGAACCTTCTTCAGAATGAACAGAATATCGGAACTTCCCAGGCCGAGAATGTCCAGCTTATAAAACAACTTTATAAGGATTTCGAAGTAGCCAAGGAATCATCACAACCTATTATTGTTCAACCTGCAGATAAATCCATTTCCGACACGGATACGATCCAGGAGCCCGAAGAAATAGAAGAATCATTATCACTGGAAAAGAAAGAAATGGATTATATCAGGAGAGCGCTTGAAAAGCATAAGGGAAGGAGAAAGGAAGCTGCCAAAGAACTTGGCATTTCCGAAAGGACATTATACAGAAAGATCAAGGATTTTAACCTGGAATGACCAACATCCGAACAGGCATGAAGATAAATGAATCAGGCAGGGGAGCGGCCAGCAATATTTTGCATTGGTTTGTCCTTTCTTTCCTTGTAGGGGGATTAATGCTGACACCATCATCCTGCAAGATGAGTTATTCTTTTACCGGGGCTTCCATTTCCCCGGATGTAAAAACCATTGCGATTCCATATATGCAGAATAATGCATCTCTCGTCGTTCCGACCCTGAGCCGCACCATCACTGACGCCCTAAGGGATTACTTTACTTCCCAGACCAACCTTTATACGGTTGACAGGAACGGCGACCTAGAACTGACAGGAACGATCACCGGTTATGGCGTTACCCCTGTTGCCATCCAGGGAAATGAAACGGCTGCAATGAACCGCCTCACGATCACTGTAAATGTCAAGTTTATCAACAAAAAGAATACGAAACAGAATTACGAACAAAGTTTTTCACGCTACCAGGATTATCCTGTTGTCGATCTCAATACTGTGCAGGACGGGCTTATTACTACAATTACAAGTCAATTGGTCCAGGATATTTTCAATAAATCAGTCGTTAACTGGTAATCCAAAATATTCTTGTTGAAATGAACCGGCAGCAATTCACGGAACTAGTCAGGGATCCTGGTTTACTGGGTGACGAAACGATTCCCGGGCTGGAGGATCTTCTGAAGCAATATCCATATTGCCAGACAGCCCGGGTACTGTTTACGCGTAATTTACTTATCGGCAATCACCCTTCATATTCCGATCAGCTAAGGAAGACTATTGCCTATGCCGGTGACCGGAAACTCCTGAAGGAGTTCCTTGAAGGTAAAAAGAGACGCCCCGAAATGGTTTCAATCCCTCCGGCGGAATTACCAGGTAATGCCCCGGAACCGCCGGCTACGGATTCCCTTCCCGTCATGGAAACACCCGGTCTCTCTTCCGGACCCCAGATTCTGCCCTTGCAGGAACCTTTCATTGAAGAATCGGTGATCACTGAAGCTGAGATTGCACTGGCCTCCCCCCAGCCTGCAGCGAGCCTTTTTGAATCCGGTTTACTCAAACCGGTTTCTCCTATTATTAAACCAGCAGAACCATCAGCGGATAAGATGAGCCAGGAAGACCTTCTTTCAATTGTCAGAAAACGCCTGGCCGAGATCAATGAAGAACAGAGAACGCTGACTTCCCATTACGGCCAGCAGGAACCCGTGACAAAAGAAAAATCTGGCCCCAATTCATCATCACTGAACGGGTTGACAAAAGAAGAGCTTATTGAAAAATTCATCCGGGAGGAACCGCAGATATCCAGGCCCAAAACCACTTTCTTTACACCCACCAGCAGCGCACACCGTTCGAATATGGATGAAGAGGAAATCGTAAGCGAGACACTCGCTCTTCTCTATGCCCGACAAGGCAATATCCAGAAAGCCATTCATATTTATGAGAAATTATCCTTGCGTTTCTCCGAAAAAAGTCGTTACTTTGCGGCCCAAATTGAAAATATAAAGGGAATCAGGCAATAGACAACTGCTTTCGGCCTGGTACAATAGGAATAAAATAATCTTCAAAAGTAATTATATGGGCGTTTACATTGTCATTTCAGTTCTCATTCTGGTCGCTTCAGCCTTGATGGTTCTCGTAGTACTGGTGCAGAATTCAAAAGGAGGCGGGCTGGCTTCCAATTTCGCTTCATCAAATCAATACATGGGGGTAAGAAAAACCGCTGATTTTCTGGAGAAGACCACCTGGACTCTTGCCGTTGTTTTGCTTGTTCTCAGCCTCTTTTCAATATTCGTCATCCCTAAAAACCAGGGCACTACTCCGGTTCAGGAAAGCGAGATCAAGAAGCAGATTGACCAGTCCAAATCGGCTCCGGTTAAAGACTTTCAGCCTAACCCGGAAGAGAAGAAAAAGTAGCGCTTTTACTTTGCAGATCAGTTGAAAAATTTAAGCTGGTTCACTTTCGTGGAGCCGGCTTTTTTATTTTCAGGGTGTCAGATTGTCAGAAAATATGACAGGGACAAATGAATATCATTAAAATGAACTGAAATATTGTCCAGTAAATTTTCATCACAGGCTTTGGCATGGTTTCTGATCAAATAAGCCTTATAACAGAAGTGAAATTCATAATGTTTAACACAAAATAATCTTAACATGGCAAAAATAAAAATTAAACCCCTGGCCGACCGGGTTCTTATTGAACCGGCCGCAGCAGAAGAAAAAACAGCAGGTGGAATCATTATTCCCGACACTGCAAAGGAAAAACCGCAGAAGGGTACAGTAGTGGCTGTTGGCCCCGGAAAAAAAGATGAACCGGTAACCGTCAAGATCGGTGATGTTGTTCTTTATGGCAAGTATGCAGGAACCGAGATCACCATCGATGGAACAAATTATCTCATTATGCGTGAATCGGATATTGTTGCAATCATTTGAAACCTTAAGCATTCATGAATCTTTCACATTGTAAACTTTAAAAAACACAGAAATGGCAAAGGATATTATTTTTAACATAAAAGCAAGAGAGTCACTGAAGAAAGGTGTTGACGAACTCTCTAATGCGGTTAAGGTGACGCTGGGCCCTAAAGGCCGTAATGTCATCCTTGAAAAGTCTTATGGTTCCCCCACAGTTACAAAGGATGGAGTTACCGTAGCAAAAGAAATAGAATTGAAAGACCCTATCGAAAATGTCGGTGCACAGATGGTTAAGGAAGTTGCTTCCAAGACAAGTGACCTCGCAGGCGATGGCACAACCACAGCTACCGTTCTTGCACAGGCAATTTTTACCACGGGTTTGAAGAACGTCACTGCAGGCGCCAACCCGATGGACCTGAAACGCGGTATTGACAAGGCCGTTGCGGAAGTCATCAAATCCCTCAAAGCCCAGACCAAGATGGTCGGCGATAGTATGGAAAAGATCGAGCAGGTTGCCACTGTTTCTGCAAACAATGACAATTTTATTGGTAAGATGATCGCCGAAGCAATGGGAAAAGTGAAGAAAGAAGGCGTTATCACTATTGAGGAAGCCAAAGGGATCGAAACAACTGTTAAAGTTGTTGAAGGAATGCAATTCGACCGTGGTTATATCAGCCCTTATTTTGTGACTGACACCGAGAAGATGGAAGTGGTTCATGAAAGTCCCTACATCCTGATCTATGAAAAGAAGATCTCGGTTATGAAGGATCTTTTACCCGTGCTTGAGAAAGTCGTGCAGACCGGTCGCCCCCTGATCATAATTGCAGAAGATATGGAAGGCGAAGCTCTTGCCACACTTGTTGTCAATAAAATCCGCGGAACACTGAAAGTGGCTGCCATCAAGGCCCCGGGATTCGGTGACCGTCGTAAGGAAATGCTGGAAGATATCGCAGTACTGACAGGCGGTATGGTCATCAGTGAAGAAAAAGGGTATAAGCTCGAAGATACAACACTTCAGTTTCTCGGCCAGGCCGAGAAAGTGACCATTGATAAGGAAAACACAACCATAATTAATGGTCATGGCAAGAAAGCGGATATCCAGGGCAGGATCGGGCAGATCAAATCACAGATTGAAAAAACGACCAGTGATTATGACCGTGAAAAGCTGCAGGAACGGCTTGCTAAGCTTTCAGGTGGCGTGGCAGTGATCTATGCAGGGGCTGCCTCCGAAGTTGAAATGAAGGAAAAGAAGGACCGTTTTGATGATGCACTGCATGCAACCCGTGCTGCTATTGAAGAAGGTATTGTGCCTGGAGGTGGTGTCGCATTTATCCGCGCCATCAAAGCTATTGAAAAGCTGAAAGGCTCAAATGAGGATGAGAATACCGGCATCCAGATCATTAAGCGCGCTCTTGAAGAACCACTTCGCCAGATCGTGGAAAATGCAGGCCTTGAAGGTTCAGTTATTGTTCAGAAAGTAAAAGAAGGCAAGGATGATTTTGGATTTAATGCCAATACTGAAGAATATGAAAACCTTTACCTGGCAGGTGTTATCGATCCTACCAAGGTTGCCCGCGTTGCCCTTGAAAATGCAGCCTCCATTGCAAGTATGCTGCTCACAACCGAATGCGTTGTCGTTACTCATAAAGAAGAAAAACCAGCCGCAATGCCCCCGATGAACCCGGGTATGGGCGGCATGGGTGATATGTATTAAAATCACAATGACCTGTTAACAAAAAACCCTGCCTGTGCAGGGTTTTTTTATTATCCCTTTCGTAGCTTTGAGCTGCATATTCTCACTGCTTTAAATCAGGATAACCTATGAACATTCCGGTTTTTATTTCAACTCTGATTATGGGCTCCGCTGCCTTTCTCAGGCCGGCCGCTCAAAATATCGCCCCCGGCTTGCCGCTAGATCCGGAAACAAAAAAAATCTCTTACAGGGAAATCATTAACCAGGAAGGTAACCCGGGGTACCTTTATGATAAAGCCATACAATGGTTCGGGTATTATTACCTCAATGCCCAGTCGGTTTTTTCTGTACAGGACAAAACCAACGGCAAGGTGGAGGGAATCGGGCGGATGAAGATCTATTATAACGACAGCAAAACAGGCACGAGGATGGACGGGGGATTAATACTGTATACGATCCGAATTGAATTTAAGGATAATAAATACCGTTACACTCTGACTGATTTCAACCTTAAGACTTCATCCCGGTTTCCTATAGAAAAGTGGATGAATAAAGACGATCCGGCCTACAACCCAAATTGGGATTCATATCTTTACCAGGTTGATACGACTATGCAGAGACTGGTGTCCACATTGAAAGAAAAGATGAAACCCACAGTGGCCAAGAAGGATGAGTGGTAAATCTGTCCCGGATATCCGCGATCTTTCATCAGGGGATCTCCGTTCGTTTTTTGCTGGTAACAATGAAAAGCCTTTCCGGGGCAACCAGGTTTTTGATTGGCTCTGGAAAAAGCAGTGCGCCTCATTCGAAGAAATGACGGATATCCCGAAAGATGTCCGTAAATTGCTAAAAAGCCATTTTACGTTTCACAGGGCAGTTAGTTCAATAGCCCAGGAAAGCAGGGACGGAACCGTCAAGGTGGGTTTCAGGCTACATGACGGCGCGGTGGTCGAAGGTGTACTGATCCCTTCAGGTGGGAGGTACACGGCATGTGTTTCATCTCAGGTGGGCTGTCCGCTTGCCTGCAGGTTTTGCGCAACGGGCCGGATGGGTTTTACAAGAAACCTTGCCGCAGCTGAGATATTTGACCAGGCGTTTAGCCTCAATTCCATGGCACATGAGCGGACCGGGAGCCCGGCAGGCTTGTCAAACCTTGTTTACATGGGGATGGGGGAGCCCCTGCTGAATTACGAAAATGTGAAAAGATCGGTAGAAATGATTACGTCGGCGGGCGGGATGGGGATGTCGCCGCAACGGATAACAATTTCGAGCCTGGGCATTCCCAAAATCATAAAGCGGTTGGCCGACGACCGGCTGAAATGTCATTTTGCGCTTTCCCTGCATGCAGCATCGGATGAGAAACGGAATCTTCTCGTTCCCTTTAATTTGAAAAATCCTGTGAAGGAATTGAAAGAAGCGATGAAATATTATCATACCAAGGCCGGCAAGCGGTTCACCATAGAGTATATACTGTTTAAAGATGTGAATGATACAGCCTCAGATGCAGCGGAGCTTGCCGCATTCTGCCGCAATTTCCCTGTAAAAATCAACCTGCTTGAATATAACGAAGTTAACGGCACTGGTTTATTCCGGGCCGGGCCGGAAAGGCTCCGGGCCTTTGCGGATTTCCTGGAAAAAAAGAATATGGTTGTGAACATTCGCAAGAGCAGGGGTAAAGATATTGATGCAGCCTGCGGTCAGCTGGCCGGCAGGATGACCGGTGAAATTCCCGGGAAACCTGAAAGCGAATTAACCAAGGACTGAGATTTTAACTTATCATGGAAATTACTTTTTAATTTTGTTGCTTCGCGACACACTTCGGATTAATATCTCAATTTATGGAAGAGAAAAGCTTTACTGTTAACGGCAATATCGTGGATGTTGTCGGGAAAAGGATTTTCAAAGGAAGTATTCTTGTTGCAAACGGAATCATAAAAAAAATCACCGAAAACGACACTGAATCTGAAAAGTACATTTTACCGGGTTTTATTGATGCCCATATCCATATTGAAAGTTCCATGTTGATTCCTTCTGAATTCGCAAGAATAGCAATTGTTCATGGAACCGTTGCCACTGTTTCTGATCCTCATGAGATTGCAAATGTGCTTGGCATTCCTGGCATTAAATTCATGATCCGTAACGGGAATAAAGTTCCTTTTAAATTTTATTTTGGCGCCTCGCCCTGCGTTCCTGCCACGCCTTTTGAAACAGCAGGCGCTTCCATCGGGGTCAGTGAGATCGCTGACCTGCTTTCCATGCCTGAAATAAAATACCTTTCGGAAATGATGAACTTCCCCGGGGTGCTTTCCCGGGATAAAGATGTGATGGCTAAAATAGCTGCGGCGCAGAAGATGGGTAAACCCATTGATGGCCATGCCCCGGGGATGGGAGGGGATGACCTCAAAAATTATATTGCAGCCGGGATCAGCACCGATCATGAGTGTTTCAGCCTGGAAGAAGCACTGAATAAAATCAAAGCAGGAATGAAAGTATTGATAAGGGGAGGAAGTGCGGCAAGGGATTTTGAAGAGCTGTGCACTCTTATTGATGAATTTCCCGATATGGTCATGCTTTGTAGCGATGATAAACAGACCGACCATCTTATCGAAGGTCATATAAACCAGCTTATAAAAGCTGCTCTCCGCACAGGTTCTGACCTTATTAACGTATTGCGCTCCTGTTCATTGAACCCTGTACAGCATTATCACCTTGATGTCGGATTATTACAAACGGGTGATCCTGCAGATTTTGTCGTAGTGGATAACCTGAGTGAGTTTAATATTCTTCAGACCTACGTCAACGGTTTACTGGTTGCCGAACATGGTAACAGTAACATTGCAGCCGTGGAGGAAACCCCCTTTAATAATTTTAATATAGTCCCCATTGCCATCCCTGATATATCGGTTCCTCTGCAACCGGGAAAACTTCAGGTAATCACTACGCGTGAAGGCCATCTTGTAACGGGAGTCCTCGAAGCTGAACCTCTGGTAAGAGATGGATTCGTGATCGGAAATCCGGAGACAGATGTATTAAAACTGGTTGTTAAAAACAGGTACAATGAGGCTCCTGCAGGCCTCGGGTTCGTGAACGGATTTGGACTGAAGAGAGGTGCAATTGCATCTTCAGTGGCCCATGACAGCCATAACATTATTGCAACAGGGACGGACGATGAATCCATTTGCCGGGCTATTAATATGATTATCAAAGAAAAAGGTGGCCTGGCTTTGGTTGATGGTGATGTGGAAGAAACTCTTCCTCTGCCATTTGCAGGAATCATGACCGTGGAAAACGGATACGAGGTTGCCATAAAATATAAACGGATGGTCCGACTTGTAAATGCCATGGGAAGCAGGCTTGATGCTCCTTTTATGACTCTGTCGTTTATGGCCTTGCTGGTGATACCCGATTTAAAGCTCAGTGACAAAGGGCTTTTCGATGGTAAAAAATTTGCATTTACGGATCTGTTTAAAATTTAACAGAAAAAAACATGTACATATTTAATAGCGTACAATATTTTTATTATTTTTGCCTGAAATATTAAAATCTTGATTACCATGAAGAAGAAACCGACACTTGACCTTCAGAAACTGGAGACAGCAGCAAGTAAACTCAGAGCTATGGCTCATCCTATGCGCATTGCTATTATTGATCTTCTGACGGATAACAAGAAGCTTACCGTTACCGAGATTTATGAAAATCTGAATATTGAGCAGGCTTCAGCCTCGCATCATCTCAATATTTTGAAAAATAAAGGAATACTGGAATCAAAAAGGGATGGGAAAATGATTCATTATTCCCTGAAAATCGTTGCACTGACCCAGGTCATTGACTGCATCAACCAGTGTGTTCAGGTCTGATTCCTATTTTGCAGGTGATAGAACCCAGTTCTCCTCAACATCCCAGTTTGCCCTGATCTCGATCTCTTTCGGGAAATAAACCACTTCTTCCGGTTGCAGTTTCCTCCTGTAATTTCCCGTGTCCCATTTCCCGTTACGGTTCCTGTCCTTAATAATTTTTATCTTATATTTTCCCGGAAGAAGGTATTCAAATTTTACTTTTCCGCTGGCATCAGTATGGGACTCTCTCTGGAGAACCTCTTTTTCGTTTAATAACTGGATAATATATGATCCAGGTGCTCTGGAAACATCCAGGTTCAGGAGAAAATTTCCATATTCCCTCGCTTGATGGGTTTTGAAATTAATCCTGATCGTATCATTGGCGAATCCGTTGATTGACCTGAACACTGAGTCGGGGATAAAGACGGAATAACTTTTGTCTTCCTTCCATTTTGCCTCGACGATTAAAATCCGCTTAATACTGTCGGCGAAAAATGATTTTGGGGAGATAGTGTCCTTGCCTTGAATCAGGCGGATCCTGCTTAAATTCCAGGAAGACAGAGGATAAGCAAAAGTTAAAGCAAGTTCCCCGGCAAATTGGTTTAGAAAACCTGCATTTGTATTATTTGTAAATCCCAGGATTTTAGGCTGGTTTTTTTTCTTCGAAGCAGAAGACTCGCTCTTATCGGTCAGGTCTATTTTCAGTGTGTCAATAACTTTATTTCCCTGGCTCGCCCGGATGATCAAGGAATCCAGGTCCGTATCGGTAATCCAAAGCGAGAGAGAGTCATGTTTTGAAGAAAATTCCTGCAGGGCCCAGGGTTTGAGCGTGTCGCCTTTCAGGAGTTTCAGGTTGAGATTTTTTGAAGGGAATTTAAATGTAATCAGCACCAGGCCTTTCTTCAGCAAGAAGGTTTTAAGAACCCGCTGGGTTGAGTCCATATCCTCGAAAAGAAACAGCTTGTACGAAGGGTATACAGGGTTTCTGCCCTTCAGTGAATCGCCCGGTTTGCTTGTATCACCTGGAGCCGGTTTTATCGTTTCAGCCTGTTTCCTTTTTAAGGAATCCGAACTCATCTGTTTTTTCTGCAGGCTGTCCTTTTTAGATGTATCCAATGCCTGTTTGGGAATGAAGACAGGCCGGACAAGGCTGTCATAAAAAGCTACTTTTTCGGAGGGCTGATCATAGATCAGGTTACTGTTAAGGTCATTCAGTGCAAATAGTTTCATTGATCCTGCCCTCAGGTTGGTTAACCGGAATTCTCCCTTTTCATTGGTTTTGGTGACGTATAAAGGTTTGACTTTAAGGGGGAGTGAATCAAATGGAATGGTGTCATGACGGTCCATGTATAGCATGACAAAGACATCTTTCTGCGGAGTGAGATCAAACGAATTCAGGACCAGGCCGGTTGCACTTAGGGAATCAATATAATTCCCGGTACTGAATACATAATTGTAACCAGTAAGAACATTATTTTCAGTAATGTCGGATATGCATTTCCCAAAGTCAATGGAATAGGTTGTATTGTTAACAAGTGTATCATCGATTTTGATCAACAGGCTTTTACCTCTTAACCTTAGATCGGGGGCATTTTTCAGGGGAGGGGAGACGTTTACTTCGGAGACTGCATTTTTCAGGGCGATGAATTCGTCGAAATCGATGTTAATGGATGTTGTATTGAACCCGGTGGAAAAATTGGAAGGATCGCAGTTCAGAACTCTGGGAGGTTTGGTATCTTTGGGGCCACCTGTCGGTGCCACGGGATTTGCACATCTCCAGAGGGCCAGGCACATCAGGACAATAATAAAAATTCCAGGTGTCTTCATAAGATGCATACGACCGATTGCTCCTTTTTCCGATCCCAAAATTACCATTCGTTTTTGTATCATCGATGTTTTTTTTATTAATTTTGAACGGGAATTTCCAACAGATCAGATTATTCATTGTTAATTACCAAACAATTCACATATGTCAGGTCACAATAAGTGGTCAACGATCAAACGCAAAAAGGGGGCGCTGGATGCAAAGAGATCAAAGATCTTTTCAAAGATCATCAAGGATATAACAATTGCAGTAAGGGAAAGTGGCCCCGATCCGGACGGGAATCCCAGGCTTCGCCTTGCGATCGCCAATGCGAAGGGGGCTTCCATGCCAAAAGAAACCCTGCAGAGGGCTATCAACAAGGGCACGGATAAGGATGCAGCCAGCTTGTTCGAAACAACCTATGAAGGCAAAGGCCCTCATGGCATTGCCATTTTCGTTGAATGTACGACTGATAACCAGCAAAGAACCATATCCAATATCAGGGCGCATTTTAACAAACATGGCGGTGAGCTTGGTACAAACGGGTCCCTCGCATATCTGTTCGAACGTAAAGGAGTCTTTATCATACCCAAAGGTGATCTGGTGCATGATGAGTTTGAGATGGAGCTTATCGATGCGGGAGCCGAGGATATTTCACTTGAAGAGGATACTTTCACGGTGACAACCGCCATGGAGGATTTCGGCGTAATGATGAAAAAACTTGAAGCCCTTTCTGTTGAACCGGAGAGTGCCTCACTACATAGAATTCCAAAAAATTCCATCACCCTGGATGAGGATTCCACCCGGAAAGCTCTTAGGCTGATCGAAATCCTTGAGGAAGATGAGGATACACAGAATGTGTTTCATAATCTTGAGATCACGGATGAAATGGCGGATAAATTATCTTAATAAAAAAACGGCTCAGGCCGTTTTTTTATTAAGATAAGGAGCGAAAAGTCCGGTTATAGTTTCAGATCAGCATATCCTGTGGCCCTGATCAGACTTCACAAATAAACTGGGTCAGGTTAGTCCCTTTGCGGAGGTTCAGTTTTTTCCTGAGCCTTATGCGTGAGATCTCCGTACTGGGTGCCGTGATCTTTAAAATGTGTGCAATTTCCTTTGTGCTCAGGTTCATTCTTAACAGGGCACTCAGCTTATGATCGTTGGGGGTGAGCTGGGGATACAATTTCCGCAGGCGGTCAAAGAACCCCGGGTGGATCTTTTCAAAGTGGGCTTTGATCCGGTACCAGTCATTATCGAACTTGATGTTATCATCAATGGTCTTCAGCACATGGGCTATATCATTCCGGTTTATTACCTTTTCTGCCTTCAGTAAACGGTTTATATCCTTTTTTATCAGACCGATAATTTTGTTTTTCTGGCTGATAAAAATAGAAGATGTGGCAAGTTCCCGGTTGATCAGGTCCAGCTCCATCTGATGCTTTTGTTTGAGAAGCTGGTTTACTTTCTGTTCGGCACGGATTCTTTCCTGCAATCTTTGGTTACGTTCCTTTTCTGCTTTTTTTCGCTGTTCGATCTCTGTTTTAAGTTCCGAAATAATACGTTCATTGGTGGTTTCAAGATTCCGCTGGTAGTTGGCAACCTCAATCGCAACCTTTATCTGATCGGTATCAACGGGTTTGAACAAGTAAGCATAAGGTTTTATGGAAAATGATTTCGAAAACACTTCGCTTTTATTCATCGAAGTAAGGAAGATGATCCCGCAATTATAATTTTCGGTAAGGATCCTTGCCGCTTCAATCCCATCCATCTTCCCGGCAAGTTTCACATCCATGATCACGATATCAGGTTCCTTATGCTGCTCCTTGAGTCCGGCGATATTCTCAATGGCATTCTCCCCCTTGGTATCGATTCCGAGTAACAGGTACCCCATTTCCGATAATTTGGTTTTCAGGTCATGCGCAATAATTAACTCGTCCTCTACGATATAAATACTTATGGGTGCCATATTGCGATAATTATAAGGTTAAAATTTAAAGTCCGCTTTGTTTACGATATTAAAAGTGTCGACTGCAATTACAAGTTCCTCATTGGTAGGCATGATCATTGCAACCACTTTTGAACCGGGCCTGGTGAGCAGGGCTTCTTTTCCTCTTATACCTTCATTGCGGTCAGGGTCGAAGTCGATGCCCATAAAATCAAGATTCTGCAATATCCTTGCTCTTGTGTCACAATCATTTTCACCAATGCCACCGGTCATTACGATCAGATCTGCGCCCCCCATGGCCGCAGCATAAGAACCGATATATTTTTTTACACGATATGCATACATGTCGAGTGCGAGCTGGGCCCGGTAAATTCCCTGCCCTGCAGCCATTTCAACATCACGCATATCATATGAGATCCCGGAAATGCCGCAAACCCCGCTTTTTTTGTTGAACAGGTTGTTTGTGTCCTTAATGCTTAACTTCTCCTTCTCCGCGATGAAAAGCAGCACACCGATATCAACATCCCCGGTTCTTGTGCCCATCATCAGTCCCTCAACGGGTGTGAACCCCATCGATGTATCTACCGATTTCCCTTTTTCAATTGCAGCTACAGAGGAGCCGTTGCCAAGATGGCATGTGATGATGTTGATATTCATCATATCCTTACCCAGGTAACGGCAGGCTTTTTCGGCAACATATTTATGCGAAGTCCCGTGAAACCCATATCGCCGTATCCTGTAATTTTCATAATACTCATAGGGCAGAGGGTAAAGGTATGAGTAAGGGGGCATGGTCTGGTGAAACGAAGTATCAAAAACAGCAACCTGGGGAACGTCAGGGAGAATGGCTTCCATTGACAAAATACCCTTGAGATTGGCAGGATTATGAAGCGGGGCAAGTTCAATGCATTTCTCAATATCAGCTTTGACAATATCAGTGATGAGAGCGCTGGCTTTGAAGTTTTCGCCTCCGTGCGCCACCCGGTGGCCAACGGCAGTGATCTCATTGATATCTTTGATGACACCGTGTTCCTCGTGTTTGAGAGTGTTCAGGATAAGATTTATCCCTTCTTGGTGGTCCGGAACAACATGGACCAGTTTTAGCTTTTCCTTTCCTGTGACCTGGTGTGAAAGTTCACTTTTTTCCAGCCCGATCCTGTCTAACAAACCCTTGGCCAGGAGTTCGGCAGTGGAAGAGATGTCAATCAGTTGGTATTTTATCGAGGAGCTGCCGCAGTTTAACACAAGTATTTTCATGATCCGATAGGTTGAATTTAGTTATTATAGTTTGACAGTCAGGCGACCAGCGCGATGAAAAATGAGATTGTTAGGTATGCAAACTTACGACTTATATACATAACTACAAATGAAAATCCTAAAATAATTAAGGAAATTTTATGGTAAATGTTATATGTGTAAAAATCAAGTTATTTTCAGACTGAGACAACTAATCCGGATTTAGATTGTATTTTTGACCGGAAATTTTAAATAAAAAGAACAATCCGGTTTATATGGCCCTGATCAATTCAGTAATTTCCTGGCTGATGAAGAAGCGGATCCACCAGATCGAATTGTTTATGAAATACCCTCATGAAGTTCAGCAGGAATGGCTTAAAAAACTGATCCATTCAGCCAGGAACACGGAATTTGGGAAATCCCTTGATTTCAAGTCGGTCCAGACTGTCGATGAATTCAGAAACCGGCTGCCCCTGAATGATTATGAGACCCTGAAGCCTTATATTGAAAGGCTTCGCAAAGGAGAACAGAATTTACTCTGGCCAAGCGAAATAAAATTCTTTGCCAAATCATCAGGAACTACGAATGATAAGAGTAAATTCATCCCGGTCAGCCAGGAAGCCCTTGAAGAGTGCCACTTCAAAGGAGGCAAGGATATGCTTTCGATATATTGCAACAGCCATCCGGATACAAACCTTTTTTCAGGTAAGGCTATTGCCATGGGAGGAACCCATGAAATTGTCGAAGTTAATAATGAATCTTACTACCAGGGCGATCTTTCTGCGATCCTGATCCGGAACCTTCCCATATGGGTTGAATATTTGCGCACACCCGACCGTTCTATAGCCCTCATGGATGAATGGGAGGCTAAAATTGAAAAGATGGCGCTTGCCACCATACAGCATGATGTGACAAATATTTCCGGAGTGCCTTCATGGACCTTGCTGTTATTTAAAAAAGTCCTGCAGCTTACCGGGAGGGCAAACCTGCTGGAAGTATGGCCGAATTTTGAACTTTTTGTGCACGGAGGAGTGAATTTTATTCCGTACCAGGAACAATTCCGTAAAATTCTGCCATCTGAAAAGGTTAACTTTCTTGAAACCTATAATGCCTCTGAAGGGTTTTTCGGGATCCGTGACAGGCAGCATGCTGATGATATGTTACTGATGCTGGATTACGGAATCTATTATGAGTTCATCCCTATGGACGACAACGGATATGATGTTTCCCGGATCATTTCCCTTAACGAAGTAATACAGGGGATGAATTATGCCATTGTCATCACGACAAACGGGGGGTTATGGAGGTATATCCTTGGTGATACCGTGAAATTCACTTCGGTAAAGCCATACCGGATCCAGGTTACAGGGAGAACCAGGAATTTCATTAACGCCTTCGGCGAGGAACTGATCGTTGAAAATGCCGAGAAGGCCATTTCCATTGCCTGCCATCGTTGCAATGTCAGTATAAATGAATTTACGGCCGCCCCGGTATATTACGATCAGAAGAACGGGGCCCATGAATGGCTTATTGAATTTGAAGTGCCCCCGGGGGACCTGGGCTTTTTCACCGACACTCTGGATAATGCACTGAAATCGCTGAACTCAGACTATGAAGCAAAGCGTTATCATGATCTTTTGCTGGGCGAGCCCGTGATCCGTGTTTTACCTTCCGGGACGTTTTACAGGTGGCTGAAATCCAAAGGAAAACTTGGAGGCCAGAATAAAGTGCCCCGCCTGGCTAATGAAAGAAAATACGTGGAGGAAATCCTTGCCCTGGAATACAAGAACCTTCCTTCTGCCGGCTGAGCGAATTGCTTAAGCAACAGTGCGGAAGTATATCGCACTGACCAAACCCTGGTCGGCCGGGACATCAACAGGAAAAGTGGAAATTTATCGGAGGCACTTGCCCAGTTCATAAAAATCTTGTAGGTTTGAATTAAATTCTGAGTTATGCATATTGCCGTTGCAGGAAATATAGGATCCGGAAAAACCACACTGACAAGCCTTCTTGCCAAAAACTTCAAATGGGAGCCGCAGTATGAAGACCTGGATACAAACCCCTATTTACATAGCTTCTATGAAGACATGCAGAGGTGGTCATTCAATCTTCAGATTTATTTCCTGAACAGCAGGTTCAGGAGAATTATCGAGATCAGGAAATCAGGGAAAACCGTTATCCAGGACAGGACCATTTATGAGGATGCCTTCATTTTTGCCCCGAACCTTCATGGCATGAATCTCATGAGTACCCGTGATTTTGAGAATTACAAATCGCTTTTTGAGCTGATCAGCTCCCTTATCCAGCCTCCCGACCTGCTTATTTATCTGAGGGCAAGCGTGCCTACCCTTGTAAGCCAGATCCAGAAGCGTGGAAGGGAATATGAAAGCGCAATCCGGATTGATTATCTGAAGAACCTGAATGATATGTATGAAGAATGGGTCGAAAGTTACAAACTTGGAAAGATCCTTTTCATCGATGTGGATAATCTCAAATTCAGCGAAAGTTCGGAGCAGCTCGGCATCGTCATTGAAAAAGTCAATGCAGAACTTCACGGCTTGTTTTAAGCATATCCGGAAATGAAAGCCCTGGGTATCATACCGGCCCGTTATGCTTCTACCAGGTTTCCCGGAAAACCTCTTGCAGTCATTGACGGAAAGAGCATGATACAGCGGGTTTTTGATCAAGCTGTTTCATGCGGGGCGTTAAGCAGGGTCATCGTTGCAACGGATGATGAATCCATAAAAAAGCATGTTGAACAGTTCGGCGGGGAGTCGGTTATGACGGGCTCTCATCACAACAGCGGAACGGAAAGATGCAACGAAGCATATGATTTGGTTCGGGAACAGGATAGTCAGTATGATGCCATTATCAATATCCAGGGTGATGAACCGTATATACGTCCCGAACAAATTTACCAGGTGATCAGTTGCTTTGAGGATTCGGAAGTCATGATAGCCTCCCTCATGAAAAGGATTACTTCGGTTGACGATCTCCATGACCCGAATGTCGTAAAGGTCATTTCGGATGTACATGGAAATGCTCTCTATTTCAGCCGGACGGCAATACCATATATAAGAGGCAGGGATATCTCCGATTGGCCGGGCCATTTCTCTTTTTTCCGTCATATCGGAATTTACGGATACAGGCCCGGGGCGCTGGCGGATATCGTTAATTTACCCAGGTCACCGCTTGAAACAGCTGAATCCCTGGAACAACTGCGATGGCTGGAAAATAGTTTCAGGATCAGGATGAAAGAAACCTCCTTCGAAAGCATCTCCGTTGACACCCCGGCAGATTTATTAAAACTTACTAACATCAGGTAAGTCCGGAGCTCTCTTATTCCTTATCTTCGCAGGGCAAACATTCCCAGGGATCCATGGATATTCGTGTATATATTGCCCGCTTGCTGGAAGAGCATGATTGCGTTATCCTTCCGGGTTTCGGAGGCTTTATAGGGAACTACGCTCCGGCCAGGATTGATCCGGTGAGCCATTCTTTTGTTCCCCCGGCAAAAAAAATCCTGTTTAACATCAACCTGAAACAGAATGACGGCTTACTGTGCAACCGTATTGCGACAGACGAAGGTGTGTCTTACTCTGAAGCACTTGTCCTTGTCAATGAAATGATTGAGACGATCAGGCATGAATTGAAAACAGGGAAACCCTCTGCCTTGCCGGAAGTCGGCAGGCTGTTTTCAGGCAAAGAAGGCACCCTGCAGTTTGAACAGGAAAAAAATTCCAACCTTCTCCCTGACGCCTTCGGCCTGACCACTTTCATTTCCCCGCCAGTGATCAGGAATTCACATAGTTACAGGATTGAAAGGGTCTTGGTGCAGCAGCAGAAAGAAACAGGAAGGAAAAGAAAATTAGACGCAGGGCCATTAAAATGGGCAGCGATGCTTGCCCTGCCTATCGGTGCTGCAGCCATCCTTGGGATTACCCAGTACGGGAAACTGAAGACCCCTGCTGTGAGTAATGCAGGAATTCTGAGCGCGGTTTTTTCACGTTATTCGGCATCATCCCTCGTTGAAAAGAAAGCTGCTCCGTCGGGGAGCCCGGAAGCCAGTATTGATTTCGGTTTTACACCTTCGGTCTTCGAAGTCCGCTCAACAGCGAACAATGTTAATTCATCTGCCGATATTGACATGGACAAGTTGCTGCGTACCGCTGAATCAGCAAGCGGGTCAGCGTCCCGGGGCTCCGGAGACAAACTTGATGACAACCTTGGCCAGATTGACGCAGCACAAACTGCACACAATAAATCCACTGAGCCCGTTAGCGACAACAGCCAGCCCTCCGTTGCAACTGATTTTAAAACTTCCGACCGTTTTGCCATCATCATCGGCGCATTCAAAATCAGGGAAAATGCAGGAAAATGCATTCAGGAGGCAAGGTGCAAAGGTCTGAATGCAGGAATCTTCGACCAGTCAAAGAATGGCCTTTACCGCGTTGCACTCAGTACCGCAAATAAGCAAAATGAAGCTGAAGACCTGTTGTCAAAGGCCAGGGAAGCCGGTTTTACCGGGGCCTGGCTGCTGACTAAATAGATCTTGAACGTGCCCAAGAAAAAGCTTATCCGGTTCAGGGAGAACCTTGCATTTCCTCATCTTTTTCAATTCCGTTATACCGAGCTTGAGAAAGGATTTCCCCTTCGCGGAAAGTGGAATGAGAACTTCTTTCATAACCGTAACCCCCTGGTGCTGGAGCTGGGCTGCGGAAAAGGTGAATATACAGTTGGGCTCGCAAAAGCATACCCGGGGACTAATTTTATCGGGATGGACATCAAAGGTGCGCGATTGTGGAGAGGTTCCAAAACCGTGGTCGAGGAGCAGCTCCGGAATGCGGCATTCATCCGGAGCCAGGTGGATCATATCGGGAAGTTCTTCGACTCCGCTGAAGTCTCGGCGATATGGATTACATTCCCCGACCCTCAGCCACATAAAGAAAGAAAGCGGCTTACTTCCCCTCAATTCCTTGAACGCTACACAAATATAATGAAATGTGACGGGATCATTCACCTGAAAACCGACAACAGGGAGTTTTTCGATTACACCCTTGAAGTAATCCGGGAGTCAGGGCTGAAACTTCAATGGGCCACCGATGACCTTTATAAGTCCGGAACGACTGATGATGTGATCCGGGTGCAGACATTTTACGAGAAGATGTGGCTTGGGATTGGTAAGAAAATTTGTTACCTGCGATTCAGTTTTCATTAGCTACAACAATAACGGACCGGGCCTGCCGGATCATAACTCAGAAAACCAGAAAGAAAAATTACAGTAAATTATATGCGAAGACTTATTCTTTATATTATCATCATCCTGGCCTGCCTCCCGGTTCTGATACGGGCTGAAGAAGGTATATGGCCACCTGCGATGCTTGGATTGAAAATTTCAGAGATGCAAAAAATGGGCCTTAAATTAAACGCAGAAGACATTTACAGCCCTGACCATCCATCCCTGAAAGATGCAATCGTCCAGTTCGGGGGAGGATGTACGGGTGTAATTGTGTCTTCCGAGGGCCTGGTGTTTACAAATCACCATTGCGGGATCGGGTCAATCCAGCGACAGAGCAGCCTCGAACACGATTACCTGACCAATGGCTTCTGGGCGCATTCCAAAGCCGAAGAACTGCCAAACCCCGGATTGACCGTTACCTTACTGATCAGAATGGAAGATGTTACAGGCAGGGTGCTTGAAGGAATTAACTCTTCAATGAACGAACAGGACAGGAACCGGGCAATTAAGACAAACTGCGAAAAAATTGAAAAAGAGGCAATCAAAAGCACTTCCTTTGAAGCAAAAATAAAATCATTTTATTACGGGAACCAATACTTCCTCTTCATTACAGAAGTTTTCAGGGATATCAGGCTGGTTGGCGCCCCTCCCGCTGATATCGGGAATTTCGGGGGTGATACGGATAACTGGATCTGGCCAAGGCATACAGGCGATTTCTCCGTATTCCGGATTTATGCCTCAAGGGAAAATAAACCTGCTGATTATTCGAAGGAAAATGTTCCATACAAACCGAAAAAATTTATTTCCGTTTCCACGGCCGGCATGCAAAAGGAAGATTTTACCATGGTGTTCGGGTTCCCAGGCACAACTAAGGAGTACCTGACCTCTTCCGGAGTTGAACTACAGGCAAAATATGAAAACCCGCTAAAAATCAAGATCAGGCAGAAGCGGCTTGATATTATAACGGCCTCTATGAATTCCGATGCCAGGACGAGGATTCAGTACGCCTCAAAACATGCCGGCATTGCCAATGGCTGGAAAAAAATGATAGGCGAAAGCAGGGGGGGTGACCGGCTGAATACGATTGACCGTAAACATGAACTGGAAAGAGGATTTATTGTCTGGGCAAAGGCGGATCCTGAAAGAAACATAAAGTGTGGACAGCTTCCTGATGTTTTTGAGCAGACATATCAAAAAATGCGTCCTTATGACTTATCCTCAATATACATTATCGAAGGATTCCAGAGTATTGAATTGCTGAAGTTTGCAGGTTCCTTCAGGGAAATGGCGGGACTTGCAGATAAAACCACCTCTGACGCGGATGCCCTTAACAAAGTTTTGGACCGTATGAAGGTTGCAGCCCGTCTTTTTTACAGGGACTACGAAGTGAACATAGACAGGGAAATTGCTGCTACCATTTTTAAACTGATTTCTGATGAAATGGACCCGGGGTTTAAACCTCAGGCTTTCCGGGAAATTGAAAATAAATATCCGGGAGACCTTGACAAATACGTGGCTAAACTTTTTTCAGCCTCAGTTTTTACCGACAGTACAAGATTGTTTGAGATCCTCGATAATCCGGGAAAGAAAAATCTGGTAAAACTTAAAAACGATGCTGCCTACCGGATGATGGAGTCCTGCACTGAAATGATGGAGAATCAGATAACCCCTGTCCTTTCGTCATCAAACAGGAAACTGGACAGCCTTCAAAGGATTTATCTGGCCGGGCTGATGCAATATGAAAATTCAAAAACCTTCTACCCGGATGCAAATCTTACAATGCGGATCTCATACGGAAAGGTTGATGATTACAGGCCGGCGGACGCCGTGACCTGTGACTGGTTCTCAACTACAAAGGGGATACTGCAGAAAGAAGACCCTGAAGTGCACGATTATATTGTCGAACCCGGCCTTAAAACGCTGATCAATAATCATGATTACGGCAGATACTCCGATAAGGACGGGAGTATGCATGTTGCTTTTATTGCCTCAAACCATACCAGCGGAGGAAATTCAGGAAGCCCGGTCCTCGATGCCAAAGGCAGGCTTATCGGATTGAATTTTGACCGGAACTGGGAAGGCACGGTGAGCGATCTGCAATATGATCCGGAAATATGCCGGAATATCATTCTGGATATCCGCTATTGCTTTTTCATCATTGACCGTTTTGCAGGGGCAGGCAGGCTAATTGATGAAATGAACCTGGTGAATGACTGACAGGTACAGATTGGCTCAGCCGAACAGGTTCACAAGGGTGTTTTGAATTGTGGGGTAATCGAACCTGAAGCCTGCTTCCGCTAATTTACCCGGTATGATTTTATGACTGCCGAGAATGATGAACGCTCTCTCTCCATAAACAAGCTCAACAAATCTCTCCGGGATCTTCAGGAATACCGGTTGTTTCAGTACTTTCCCGAAAGTCCGGCTGAATTCTTCATTTGTAACCGGGTAAGGAGAAACTGCATTGATTATCCCGGATATGGTTTCATTTTCAATGATGAACAGGAAAACTCTGACAAGGTCCTTCACGTGGATAAAGGACATCCACTGCTCTCCCATGCCAAGTATGGCGCCAAGGCCGATGCTGAAAGGAAGATACATTTTATCCATTGCCCCTCCATCATTGCTGATAACAAGCCCTATTCTCGGGATTACCAACCGAATGCCTGAAGGCACTTTCCCGGCTTCAGCTTCCCAGTCATGGCATAAATTTCCGAGAAAGCTCAGGGAAAACAAAGTGCTATCCTCGGTGTGAGGACCTTCCTTGTCATAAATATCTATCGCGGAAGCCGATATGAATAACCGGGGTTTGTGTTCACAATCCTGAATGGCGGAAACGATCTTACGTGTGGAAAGAATCCTGCTGTCATAGATCTCCTGTTTATATTCACTGGTCCACTTTTTCGAAATTCCGGCCCCGGCCAGGTTGATAATGACATCGCATCCTTCAACCTTTTTGATCCTGAACTCATTATCCGGCAAGAGGAACGAATCCCTGTGTATCGGATTGACCGTCCAGCCTTTCACTGAGAAAGCCCTTGACAGTGCCTGACCGATAAACCCGCCTGAACCGCTGATTGAAACGAGCATTGCTTTTTTTTGTAAAAATAACAAAGAATCAAATGAGAATTCTACCTTAGCATTTTTGTAGATTAATCTCTATGGAAATAATAATTCTCTAACTTTGCTTGAATTTCTCTGAACCAGACCTTGCCACAAAAGCTAAATGTTCTGTAAAAAATGAAGAAGAGCCAATCGGAAGATGAATTATTCAGTGAATTTCCGCCTGTCGCTACATCAGACTGGGAGAATAGGATTCAGGCTGACCTGAAAGGGGCCGATTATGCCAAAAAGCTTATCTGGAATACCGAAGATGGGTTTGCAGTAAAGCCATACTACAGGGCAGATGACCTGAAAGGCCTGGAGTATATCGAAATGCTCAAGGAGCAGAATCCTTACATCTTCAACTGCAACAGACAAGGAGGGTGGCTGATCAGGCAGGATATACACACTGCCGATATAACCGGGGCAAATCGTTGCGCACTGGAAGCCATTAAAGGAGGCGCAGAAGCTGTGGGGTTTAATGCGGAAAATATCTCGGCCCATGACCATATGAAGGCCTTGCTCAAGGGCATCAATCCGGGAAAAACAGCAGTTTACTTTACGGGTTCCAAATCCAGTCAGCGCACATTGGACTTGTTCATCCATGAAATCAACCAGCGCGATTTATCGGGTGAAAAAATTTTGGGTGGCCTGAACTTTGATCCTGTCGCTAAGCTGTTGTTGGAAGGTGAATTTGATAAACCCTTCGATGAATATCTCGAGGAGGCTGAAAACCTTATCAATGCTGTCAGGGATCGCCTGCCTTTGTTCCATGTCATTACGGTCAACGGCCATTACTTCCAGGATTCAGGATCAAGCCTTGTTCAGGAGCTGGCATTCAGCCTGGCTTCCGGGAATGAATATTTAAATGCTCTTACGGGGAAAGGAATTTCAGCCGACGTCCTGTCCAACAGGATATTATTTCATTTCGCCTCTGGCCCGGATTATTTCCCGGAAATCGCAAAACTCAGGGCTGCCCGTATCCTTTGGGCCAGGATTGTTGAACAGTTTGAACCAGGCAGGCAGGTATCCCTGCGAATGTTCATTCATTCTTCAACTTCAGTTTGGAATAAAACCGTTTATGATCCCTATGTCAACATGCTAAGGACCACGACCGAAGGAATGTCTGCTGCCATTGGGGGTGCCGATTCTATTTCCATCCTGCCTTTTAATAATACGTTTAAAACTCCGGATGAGTTCTCAAACCGGATTTCCAGGAACCAGCAACTGATCTTCAGGGAGGAATCAAACCTGGATAAAACCACGGATCCCTCGGCAGGTTCATATTACCTGGAAAATCTTACTGACATGCTGGCCGATAACGCATGGAAGCTTTTTCTTGAGGTGGAGGAAAAAGGGGGACTGATTGAGGCTGTTAAATCCGGATTTGTCCAGGATGAAGTGGAAAAACATTACCTGCAGAAAAAGGAAGAACTTTCCATGAGAAAGCGGATTCTTATAGGTACAAACCAATTCCCTGAAATGCATGAGCTGATGCTTGAAAGAGTGGAGTTTATTAATGGCCCTGAGAAGGTTCAGGATAAGCTGTACAAACGACTTATCCCTTTAAGAATATCCGCTGCGTTTGAAGACCTCAGGCTGGCCACTGAAGCTTACGTAAGGAATGGCAGGAAAAAGCCGGGGATTTATCTTGTTACGTATGGGAACCTCGCAATGCAAAGAGCCAGGGCCGGTTTTGCAACCAATTTCTTCGGATGTGCCGGGTATGACGTTTTTGACAATCCCGCCTTTGAAGATATTAATACTGTTATTTCCGACATCAAGGATAAAAAACCTGAAATCGTAGTTTTATGCAGTTCCGACGAAGAATATGCTGAGCTTGTGCCTAAGGTTTTACCGGCACTTAAATCGGCTTTTCCGGAATTGATCATTGTCATTGCCGGTTATCCGAAAGATCAGATGGAATCTTATCTGGCTATGGGTGTTGATGATTTCATCCACATCCGCAGCAATTTGCTTGACAGCCTGAATAACTTTAATAAGAGATTAGGAATACCGCCCAAGTAAATAACTGATATAATCTGAGTTTATGGATTTAAGCAAGAAACCGGACCAGAGCGGATCCCTTACCGACAATAAGCTTTCCATTCTTATTGTGGAGGACAACGCGATAAACCTGCGTCTGATAACCGCAGCCCTGACAAGGGCCGGACACCGTGTTGATACTGCCACCGACGGACAGGTGGCAGTAGAGAAATTCAAGGAGAATTCCTATGATGCAATCCTGATGGACATTATGATGCCGGTTATGGACGGACTGACTGCAGCAAGGGAAATAAGAAAAGTTGAAAGTTCAAGGCTGAAGCCCGATCGGAAAAAGGTCAAGATTATAGCGGTAACAGCTAATGCCTTCGAGGATGACCGTAATAAGTTTATCGAATGCGGCATGGATTACTATATGAATAAACCTGTTGAACTTGAGGAATTAATAAAAATTCTCCAACTGTAATATTACCGCGCCAATGACAGGAGTAAAACGAATGTTTAACAGTAATTTCCTGAGGATAATCAGTATCCCAACGCTGATCTATGTGTTATTTCTTGCATTATATACCATGTTGGCCAGCTATACTGAACGTAACAGGATCATTACCGATGTCAACCAGCGTTTGGTTATCGCCGCCGACCAGATCAAAAATATCCTGGATCCTACTTTTTTTGACCGTGCAACTGCAACGGGAGCCATCAGCGACAGCGAGCATTACAGGAATACCGTTCTTTTATCAGAGCACGCAAAAACAGCCGGACTGACATATCTGTATGCCGCTATAGTCAGGGAGGGGAGAGTGTTTTTCATTGCAAGCAGTGCAAAAGATGAAGAATTTCAGCAGAAAAGGTTACCTCAGTATTGGGAGCCTTATCCTGAGGCCACTCCCGAATTCATTCGAACCATCACTTCCGGGGGAACTACCTATGAATCCTCTGAAGACCGGTGGGGGAAATTTGAAAGCGCCGTCATCTGTGAAATATCTCCTGGCGGAAACCGATACCTGGTTGGTGCTGATATAGATATCACTTATATCAATGCCCAAATTCTGAGCAGGATCCCTTTTCTCATCATGAGGGCAATTTTCTTCTTCATCATCATTCTTCCTTTGTTCTATTCTCTCAGCAGATATTATAAAAAGCATGCCAATCTGCTGGAACTTGAAATCAAAAACCACAATCTGTCCGAAAAACAACTGGAAGATTACAAGATGAACCTTGAAAAAATGGTGCGGGCCCGTACCGATGAACTCCGACAGGAAGTCGACGAACGGAATATCATGGCTGAAGAACTCCAGTCTGCAAAGGAGATGGCTGTCAAGGAAAGCAGGGCAAAATCCATTTTCCTCGCCAATATGAGCCATGAGATCAGGACACCCATGAACGGAGTGATTGGCATGACCAGCATTCTTAAAGAAACGAACCTGACCCAGGAGCAAAAGGATTACCTCGAAATAATTGAAATATCAGGGAACAGCCTGATGTCCATCATCAATGACATTCTGGATTTTTCCAAAATTGAAGCCGGACAGGTTGAACTTGAAAATGTTCATTTCAACCTCCGTCATAATATAGAAGAAATCATTAAAATGCTTCATTCAAAGGCTGAGGAAAAACACCTTAAACTATACCTCACGATTTCTTCCGACCTGCCCGAAATCATCAAAGGAGACCCGTTCAGGCTGAAGCAGATCGTACTCAACCTTACCAACAACGCTCTCAAGTTTACAAACCAGGGCTATGTCAGTATTGATATTGAACCGGTATGGCAAAACGAGCATCAGATGATGATCAAATTCAAGGTCATCGATACAGGCCTTGGCATTTCGGACGCAGGAAAGGAGAAATTATTCAAGGAATTTTCACAAACGGAGTCATCTACTACAAGAAAATACGGAGGTACCGGACTTGGTCTGAAAATCGCCAATGATCTTGTCCTGCTGATGGGAGGGGAAATCGGGGTTGAAAGCGAGGAAGGCAAAGGGTCTGTCTTCTGGTTTACTGCAGTGTTTGGAAAACTGCAGAAATGCGATCTGGAGAAAATTGAGAAGGAGCAAAAGAAAGAAGAATTCAAGAGCATGCCTATCCTTCTTGTTGAAGATAATTATATCAGCCAGAGAGTTGCAAAGGCCTCCCTTGAAAAGGATGGCTTTGATAATATTGAAATTGCGGAGAACGGCCGGATTGCATTACGCTTGTGCGAAAAGAAAGAATACGAAGTCATCCTGATGGATATCCGGATGCCTGTGATGGACGGCATTGAAGCGACACAAAAAATCAGGGAAATGGAAGGGGAAATGCCTCAACGGTTCCCTTCATACATTGTTGCGTTTACTGCCTATGCCATTGAAGGGGACCGGGAAAAATTCCTGGCGGCCGGTATGGATGATTATGTTGCAAAACCATTTCAGCCTGATGAATTGTTAAGGGTCATCGAGAAATATGCAGGCAGACGTAATTTAAGGAAACAGAAATCATTGAACATCCTGCTTGCCGAAGATAATAAAATCAACCAGAAAGTTGCAATAAAAACCCTCGAAGGTTTCGGGCATACCGTCGAATTGTCGGAGACAGGGATCAGCGCAATTGAAAAATTCAGGAACGGGAACTTTGACCTTATTCTGATGGATGTGGAAATGCCGGAACTTGACGGTATTGAAGCGACAAAACGTATCCGGAGGATTGAAAGGGAAGATCTTCTCAAGGATTTGGCCCGAAAAAAAGTGAAGATTGTTGCATTGACTGCATCTACTACGAAAGAAGACAGGGAAAAATGCATCGCCTCCGGTATGGACGATTATATCAGCAAACCTTTCCGGCAGGCTGAACTCGCACGTGCATTAAATATCAGATCAGAATAGTATGAAACTTCCATACACCATCGCATTGCTGTTTGCATTTTGTATATCGTGGTCTGCAACGTTTGCCCAGGATGAGCAGGCCCTGGCCGAAACCGGAAATGAGGCTAAAGACAAGGGTGCTACGTTAAATTTCGGAGCCGATATCATGAGCCGGTATATCTGGAGAGGTATTGATTACGGAAATTCCCCGGCTATACAGCCGAATCTCTATTTTAGCTGGAAAGGGCTCAATGTCGGGGCATGGGGCTCTTATTCCTTTGCTCCCTACCGCACCATGGTGAACGATACCGTATCAAAAAACATGGGAAATTACACCGAAATGGACATGTATGTTTCCTATACCCTGAAATGGTTTACGCTCATGTTTTTCGATTTTTACATCCCAAACAGCCTTGATGCAAATTATACAGGAATTAAACGATACCAGTATTTCAACTATGACAATAAAACCACGGGCCATACTTTTGAAGTTTCACTGGCATTTACCGGCCCTGCGAAATTTCCTCTGAAAGTATTTGTGGGAACTCTCGTTTATGGCAATGATAAGGCCAAGGATTCCCTGGGCAAATACAGCAATGTCAACAAGAACAATTATTCAACCTACCTTGAAGTTTCCTATCCTTTCTCGATCCGGAAAATCATTGATCTGAATTGCTTTGTGGGTGGAACACCTTTCCCTGGAAGCTGGTATGGCCTGAAAGCAGGGATTACCAACGTAGGAATTACTGCGAAGAAGACCATCCCCGTCACAAAAAGCTACGGGATCCCGGTGCAGGTATCATTGATTTCAAATCCAATGACACAGAAAATGTTTCTTGTCTTCGGTTTAACTTTTTAGCTAATACGACTACAATTACTTTTTATGAGACGAGATTTCAGGCACATCGATTTCAGAGCCCCGCTGAACAAGGATAATATCACAGCCAAAGATGGAACAGCCGGCAGCATCCCGGTTTGGATGACTGCAGAACAGATCCCTGTGAAACATGAGTATAGTGCTGATGACCTTTCAGGGATGGAGCATCTGGCTTATGCAGCCGGCATTCCTCCCTTCCTTCGTGGCCCTTATTCAGCGATGTATGCAATGAGCCCCTGGACGATACGTCAGTATGCAGGCTTCTCAACTGCCGAGGAATCCAATGCGTTTTACCGCAGGAACCTGGCTTCGGGTCAGAAAGGATTGTCGGTTGCCTTTGACCTTGCAACCCATAGGGGTTATGATTCGGATCATGAAAGGGTGGTCGGCGATGTCGGCAAGGCTGGCGTGGCAATAGATTCCGTTGAAGACATGAAAATCCTGTTTGACCAGATCCCTCTAGGCAAAATGTCGGTTTCAATGACCATGAACGGGGCAGTTTTACCGGTACTGGCCTTTTACATTATTGCTGCCGAAGAGCAGGGAGTCAGGCTGGCCGATCTGAACGGAACCATACAGAATGACATCCTGAAGGAATTCATGGTTAGGAATACGTATATATATCCTCCGGCCCCATCCATGCGGATAATTGCCGATATATTCAAATTCACAGCCGGGAATATGCCCAGGTTCAATTCGATTTCCATCAGCGGTTATCATATGCAGGAAGCCGGTGCAACCTGCGATATTGAATTGGCATACACACTGGCCGACGGGCTGGAGTATTTGAGGACAGGGATCAAGGCAGGGCTGGATATCGATGTTTTCGCACCAAGGCTGTCATTTTTCTGGGCCGCAGGGATGAATCATTTTATGGAAATCGCCAAGATGAGGGCCGGCAGGATGCTATGGGCAAAGCTTGTCAGGCAGTTCGATCCGAAGAATCCCAAATCCATGGCATTAAGAACACATACCCAGACTTCCGGCTGGAGCCTTACAGAACAGGATCCTTACAACAATGTGGCAAGGACCTGCATCGAAGCACTTGCAGCCGTTCTGGGCCACACCCAGTCGCTGCATACCAACTCCCTGGATGAGGCCATCGCCCTGCCGACCGATTTTTCGGCCCGCATCGCCAGAAACACCCAATTATATTTACAGGAAGAAACCCAGGTTTGCCGATCACTTGACCCCTGGGCCGGATCGTATTACGTTGAATCCCTTACCCACGAGATAGCACATAAAGCCTGGCATCTCATCCGGGAAGTTGAAGAACTGGGAGGCATGGCCAATGCCATCGAAACAGGTATCCCTAAAATGAGGATAGAAGAAGCTGCAGCCCGTAAACAAGCCAGGATAGATTCGGGAAAAGATAAAATCATCGGAGTCAATGTTTACAGGCTTGAGAAAGAAGACCCTATCGAAATCCTCGAGGTGGATAATTCGGCAGTCAGGGAATCACAGATTGCCCGGTTGAAACAAACCAGGAACAACAGGGACAACAATGCGGTTGGAGAATCCCTTGAGGCATTGACCCAGGCAGCTGCCAGCGGGGAAGGGAATTTGCTGACCCTGTCTATTGACGCAGCACGGAAACGTGCCACCCTTGGAGAAATATCGTTTGCATTGGAAAAAGTTTTCGGGAGGTATAAGGCAGTGATACGCAGTATTTCAGGGGTGTATTCTTCGGAATCATCCGACAGTGAATCATTTAAGAAAGCGAGGGAACTGGCTGATAAATTTGCTGAACTGGAAGGACGAAGGCCCAGGATCATGATCGCAAAAATGGGCCAGGATGGTCATGACCGGGGGGCAAAAGTAGTATCAACCGGCTATGCCGATATCGGGTTCGACGTGGATATCGGCCCCCTTTTCCAGACCCCGGCCGAAGCCGCAAAACAGGCTGTTGAGAACGATGTCCACATACTCGGTGTCTCCAGCCTTGCAGCAGGACATAAAACCCTGGTTCCACAGGTCATTCAGGAACTTTCAAAACTGGATAGGGAAGATATCCTCGTGGTGGTCGGAGGGGTCATCCCGCCCCAGGATTATGAGTTTCTTTATAAAGCGGGTGCTGCCGCGATATTCGGTCCCGGGACTGTCATTTCAGAAGCCGGCATCAAACTGCTTGAGATTCTTATTGAAAGCAGGAAATAAAGATACTGGGAGATCTGTCGTATTCAGCGCTGAAAACTAATCAATAGCTGCTTATCGAAACATGATACCTGGAGAAATAGAGCAGTATTGCGAACTTCATTCAAGCCGGGAACTGCAGTTTCTTTCGGACCTCAACAGGGAAACCCATTTGACCCAGGTTTACCCAAGAATGATATCCGGTCCCCTGCAGGGGACTTTTCTGCGCTTCATCTGCATGATGATCAATCCCCGGTATATTCTTGAAATAGGAACCTTCACGGGTTATTCGGCTATCAATCTTGCACTCGGGAGCAAGGGTGTGGTGCATACAATTGAAGTGAACCGGGAACTGGAAACACCAATCCGGAAATACATCCGTCTTGCCGGGCTGGAAAACAAGGTGTTTCTTCATATAGGAGATGCACTTGAAGTGCTCCCCGGCCTGAAGGAAACATGGGACCTGGTTTATATTGACGCTGATAAACCCAATTATACCAGATATTACGAATTGGTATTGCCAGGCATAAGGCCGGGTGGCTGGATCATAGCCGATAATGCGTTGTGGGACGGAAAGGTACTGGACAATACAACTTCTGATAAGGAGACCCTCGGAATAATAAAGTTCAATGAGTCTGTTACCAATGATCCCCGTGTGGAAAACCTTCTCCTTCCTGTGCGGGACGGACTTATGCTGATCAGAAAGAAGGAGGATTCAGAACTCCGGCATCAGCCTACCTTGTAATCATATTTGATCAGGGCCAGCTCTTCATTGGCTTTAATTATCTTTTGCTTCAGGTCGGCTTTTTGTTTGGATAGTTTTTCCCTGATTCCGGCATCGGCCAGGGCAAGGATCTCAGCAGCCAGGATGGCCGCATTCAGCGAGCTGTTTATACCGACTGTAGCTACGGGTATCCCCGGAGGCATCTGGAGAATGGCAAGCATGGAATCCAGTCCTTCAAGTGAGGCTTTAATCGGCACGCCGATCACAGGCAGAGTTGTCATTGAGGCAATCACACCCGGCAGGTGAGCTGCCATACCCGCGGCGGCAATGATCACCCTGATGCCCCGCCCACTGGCGGATTTTGCAAATTCTGCGACTTTTTCAGGCGTCCTGTGAGCTGATAACGCATTGATCTCGAAAGGGATTTGGATATCGTTCAGGAACTTTGCGGCGGCTTCCATGATCTGGAGATCCGATGTGCTTCCCATTATTATACTTACTAGTGGCTGCATAATTTTTTTTTGCAAAATTAGGCAGAAAAACAAAAAAGGCAAGCCGGGGAATATTTCTTTAGTAACTTTGTAAAATGAGTGTCAATCAGGGAAATACAGTTACAGTCCAGGTGAGAGGCAAAACTTTCAGGCCGTTCATCGACAAGCAAGAGATTGAAAGGGTGGTAAATAGGATTTCAGGGCAGATCAACAGTGACTATGCGCAGAAGAACCCCTTGCTGCTGGGTATACTTAATGGTGCATTTATTTTCGCTTCTGACCTGATGAGAAAGCTGACCATCCCCTGTGAGATATCATTCGTTAAATATACTTCATACAGGGGCCTGCAAAGCACGCAGAACATGGCTAAGCTTATCGGGCTTAATGAAAGTGTGAGGGGGCGCCATGTGATCATCGTGGAGGATATTGTTGATACCGGTTTTACCATGGCAAGGCTTCTGGAAGATTTAAACCCATTTGATCCTGCTAGTGTTAGTATCGCATGTTTTTGCTTTAAAAAGGAAGCCTTCAGGGAAAAGTTCAGTATCGATTACTGCGGAATTGAGATCCCGGATCTGTTTGTTATCGGGTATGGACTTGATTACGACGGATATGGAAGGAATTTTCCGGACATTTACCAGGTAGATAACCAATAACTTAAAAAATGCTCAATGTATAATCTGATTTTATTCGGACCTCCGGGTGCAGGTAAAGGTACCCAGGCTGTCAGGCTCGCAGCAAAATTCAACTGGGTTCATGTTTCCACAGGGGATATTTTACGTTCGGAAGTCAGCCAGAACACACCCCTGGGTGCAAAGATAAAAGCTGTCATGGAAGCAGGTCATCTTGTTTCGGACGAACTGCTTATCGAGATCATGGAATCCGTTTTCAGGAAGCACGGAAATGCTGAGGGATTCGTTCTTGACGGTTTCCCGAGAACCGTGAACCAGGCTATTTCCCTTGATGAAATGCTGGGCCGACTGGGCCGGTCGATCAGCAGGGTTCTGGCACTTGAAGTGAATGAAGAAGAACTTGTAAAACGATTGCTGAACAGGGCACAGGAGCAGGGCCGCAAGGATGATACGGAAGAAGTGATAAAGAACCGCCTCGTGCAATACCACAAACACACACGGCCCCTGGAGGATTATTATAAAAACAAAGGTGTTTACAGGGAAGTTCACGGGGTGGGAGGCATAGAGGATATTTTTGATTCACTTTGCAAAGCCATTTGATGCTATCAGCTCTTAAATAACTGTCTAATGTCGGAAACGAATTTTGTCGATTATGTGAAGATCTTTTGTGCTTCGGGAAAAGGTGGAGCTGGTTCCGCCCATTTCCTGCGAACAAGGATAAACGCAAGGGGAGGGCCCGACGGCGGCGACGGCGGCAGGGGAGGCCATGTCATCCTGAAAGGGAATAAACAACTCTGGACCCTGCTGCATCTTAAATATACAAGGCATATCAGGGCTGGCCATGGAGTAAGCGGGTCCAAAAGCCTTCAGACGGGGGCCTATGGGAAAGATGTTGTCATCGAAGTTCCTCTTGGCACGGTGGCCAGGGATGCAGAAACCCTTAATTTTGAATGCGAGATTACAGAGGATGGACAAACCTATATCCTGGTCCCGGGAGGAAGGGGAGGGCTTGGAAATGATCATTTCAAATCAGCCACTCACCAGGCCCCGAGATATGCCCAGCCAGGTGAACCCGGCACAGAGTCCTGGAAGATCCTGGAATTGAAACTGCTTGCAGATGTCGGCCTGGTGGGGTTCCCCAATGCCGGGAAATCGACTCTTTTATCGGTAATCTCAGCCGCGAAACCTGAAATAGCTGATTACCCCTTTACTACACTGATCCCCAACCTCGGGATAGTCAGTTTTCATGATCAGCGTTCGTTCGTAATGGCCGATATACCCGGGATCATCGAAGGGGCCCATGAAGGCAAGGGTTTAGGTTTGAGGTTTCTGCGGCATATAGAAAGGAACTCGGTGTTATTGTTCATGATCCCGGCCGACAGTAAAGATATAAGGCTGGAATACCTGATTCTTCTGAAGGAACTTGAAATGTATAACCCTGAGTTGCTGGATAAATCCAGGTTGCTGGCCATTACCAAGAGCGATCTTGCAGATGAGGAGATCATTAAGGAGCTAAAAAAAGAGCTGCCCGACCTGCCTTATGTCTTTATTTCTTCGCATAAAAAAACCGGCCTGCAGAAACTGAAAAGCATGCTTTGGGATATGCTGAATTCATGAATTTTAGCAAGGCCGTCTTAATATTCCGGTAACGCAGTAATGGCCTGGATGGATATTTAAAAATCCTATGCTTGATAAGCTGATTTCCTTTGACCGCACTCTCTTCCTGGCCCTGAACGGTATACATACCCCCTGGTTGGATACAGTAATGTTCTGGGCAAGCAAAGGACTTGTCTGGCTGCCGTTTTACCTGTTTCTTCTTTATCTCACCCTGAAAAATTTCCGCTGGAGGACCTTAATAGTGCTTGTTGCGGTGGCACTGACCGTCGCATTCTCGGATCAGCTGTCGAACCTGGTAAAGAACGATACGCACAGGCTGAGGCCTTCACATCAGCCCGACCTTGAAGGGAAGGTTCACCTGGCCAGGGATTACCATGGGAGTGAGCTGGGTTTTTATTCCGCCCACGCTTCCAACACATTTGCTGTGGCGGTTTTCCTCATCCTTATCTTTCAGAAGCGTTACCGCTACCTTTACCTGTTGTTGCTGGGCTGGGCCGCACTGATGTCATATACACGAATCTATCTCGGAGTGCATTATCCTGCTGATATTGTTGCAGGAGCCGCGGCCGGAGCCTTCACCGGCTGGATTGCAGGCAGGATCACATTATATCTTCTGGCCCTTCAGGGCAGCTGAAGCATTACAACCTGAAAATCAGCCCCAGGTTGCAATAGGTTGAATTGTAACCAAACTCCCCGTTGATCCCGAAATCAGGTGTAAAGAAATAGGATCCCCCGAAGAAAATCCCGAAATAGGGGTATACCGGGACAAATTTATGATAGCCGTTCTGGCGGTCATGCAAATTCATGCACAATCCGAAACCCAGTGGGACTCCCGCATAGGTATCGAGTCCCTTGACCTGCCATCCGTAATGATATGAACCCCGGGCCCCCATGATGCAGTTCAGCCAGTATTCATGCCAGCCTTCCCCGAATTTATTGCTGAAATAAGAGAAAGTCATTTCGGCCCCCAGCGTGATCACACCCGGGCCCACCTGCCACATACCTTTTTCGAAAGCCACCTTTGCTGCCGGGCCAAACCCTATGCCGTTGCCGAAAAACGGGGTCCCCGCCCCGAACCCGAAATTCAGAAGCCATTTATCTTCCTTCATGGGGCTCATCGGCCCGTCCTGGGCCCTTATCCCGGAAGGAAGAACCATGAAAAACAGGGTCACTAACAGGATCCCCGGAAAAAAATGCCGTAAAGCAAGCAAGCGCGTTGTTCTCATTGTTTTAGTTTTACATGTTCCGAGAGAAATAACGGGAAATGAGGACAGAAATTTTACACGGGATCAGCCACGCAGCAATGCCAGCTGGCGGAATAATTCTATTTCCCTGGCAGTCAGGTTTAGAGGAATATCGATGATGATCTTCAGGTAAAGATCGCCGAATTCATTTTTCTTCCGGTAGATGGGCATCCCCAGCCCTTTCATGCGCAGCACCTTCCCGTTCTGGGTCTCGGTGGGGATCTTCATGGTAAAGGATCCCCTGGGGGCATGCACCGCCATTTCTCCTCCCAGAACAGCCTGGTAAAGGGAGACATGCAGGTCGCAGTACAGGTCGTTTTCCCTTATTTCATACACCGCATCGGGCAGCATTTGGACATGCATGTACAGGTCGCCGTTCTCACCCCCGCGCCTTCCGGGAGCGCCTTTGCCTATCGCCCTGAGCACCTGTCCGTTATAAACCCCCTGCGGAATGCTTACACTGATCTTTTCGTCATTGAGGGTGAGGATGCGCTTGGACCCATGGAAGGCTTCATCGAGGGTCACCTCCAAGTTTGCTTCATAATCCTGGCCTTTTGACGGTCTTCCCCCTGCACGGGCCCTTCTCTGCGAACCAAACATTTCCCCTGGATCCTGCCCGTAGCCGCTGAAGAATGAATTGAAGAAATCTGAAAAATCAGTGCCGCCGAAGTCCCCCGATGTATATGTTCGTGAATATTGCTTTCCGCCTCCCTGTCTTGCCCATTGGCTGAAGTCAGCTCCCCCGCCTCCGTAACCCTGTTCATACTGCTTCCAGTTCGAGCCGAGTGTATCATATTTTTTCCTTTTCTCCGGGTTCTTTAAAACCTCATAGGCTTCACTGACAGATTTAAATTTTTCTTCGGATTGCTTATTCCCCGGGTTTTTATCAGGGTGGTATTTGACGGCAAGCTTCCTGTATGCTTTTTTGATCTCATCCTGGGAAGCCGTTTTAGTTACTCCAAGCGTGCTGTAATAATCTTTGAAATCCATGACCGGCAGGATTTAATCCGTAGTGAGTTTGATAGGGATCATGACCATCATAAAACCTTTATGCGCGAGACGGTTCTGTAACGTAAGCTGTGTCTGGTTGTGAAGCATGCGGGTCAGAGATGAAGGACGCGCGAAAATTGCATTCCCGACAAAAAATATCACCCGGTGGTATTTGTGAACCACCTTTTTGGAAAGTTCTTTTACCTCATCTGCAACATCTGTGCCAATCGCATAATAACTGTCGGCATAGCAACCATATGCATGAGCGAGATCCTTGTATTTATTCAGGTTTTCCTTGACGTTTTCCTCAAGGTTCTGGAGTTCCTCTTCGCCTTTGAAATTTCCGGAATCGACCATCCCGACCTGAATAAAAATGAAATTCTTGTAATTTTCAAAATCCTCCCGGATTTTCAGGAAAGTATTGATCCCGACCCCGTTGAATTCATTTACACAAATGCAAGCTGTATGCATCTCCGGATTGAACTGCGGAATTTCCCTTTCCGATTTTTCCCAGCTCTGCATTGCCCCTTCCACCTGTCGTAACATTTTATGATCCAGCCTGTTCAATAATTTTGCCGCCCGGTCATAGTGATTCCTTACCCTAACGACAAATAAAATGAGACTGGATGTTATTAGTATTGTGAGCCATCCTCCTTCGGTGAATTTTACAAAGAGGACTGTGCAAAGTATGCTAACGGTCAGGATTAATCCCAATCCATTGATCAGGAGCTTTGGGAACCAGTGTCTTTCCTTTTTTTTCTCCTGCCACCAGTGACGGACCATCCCGGCCTGGGAAAGCGAGAATGTAATAAACACGTTGATACTATAAAGAACGATCAGGGTAGTAACATTACCTCCCGTTACAAGAAGAATAAAGGAAGCGGCGACTGCCATCAGGATAAGCCCGTTCTGGGTTACCAGGCGGTCGGAAAGAACCGAGAAGCGTCTGGGAAACCAACTGTCCTGGGCCATGTTGGAAATGACGCGGGGGCCGTCCAGGAAACCGGTCTGGGCACCGACAAACAGCAATGCTGCTTCCGAAAGCAGGGTGATAATCACAAAGGCTTCGCCTATCCACCTGTTCCAGCCAGCAGTCATGGCTTCGAGCAGGTTGGCATTCATGGTTTTCCCCGGGACATGTTTAAGATGGAACAGGGAATAGGCAGCAAGCAGCCCCAGAACCGTGATACCCAGTGAAAAAGCCATCAGGCGCATGGTGGCAATACCTGTTTTTACCCGGGGTTGCTTAAGGATCACCATAGAGTTCGAAACGGCCTCGATCCCGGTATAGGTACCGGCACCCATACTGTAAGCTCTTGCAAGGATAATCAGGACGGCAAAAGTGCCAATATTATTGCTGGCATGTTTAAATTCCCTGGTCGCTTCTGGAACAAGGTTGATAAATTCTTTGGTATGAAAAAAGATAGGATATGCGATTGCGACAATATGTGTCAGAAGAAACACGATAAAGATAGGCATCAGGGAAAACACGGATTCTTTTATACCCCTTAGGTTTACCAATAAAAGGAGCAGGATTATGGTCAGGGTGATATATAGTTTATAGATCTGGAATGAAGCCGGAAAATTACTGAATATGGCATCCACACCACTGGCCACGCTGATCGAAATTGTAAGAACATAGTCGACGATCAGCGAACAGCCGGAGATCATGCCAAGCCTGGGATTTAAAAGCTTTGTTGCAACTTTATACCCACCGCCTCCTGAGGGAAATATTTTGATGATCTGAGAATAACTGCTGCTGATGATGGAAATTGTAAGGACGACTGCAAGGGCAACGAAAATGGTCATTCCGTGAAAATTGCCCAATGCACGGTAGGCTTCTTCGGGACCATAGCATGAGGACGAAAGCCCGTCTGAACCAAGGCCGACCCATGCCAGTATAGCTACAAGCGTGACTTTCTCAAAAATGTTTTCATCTTTGAGATCCCTTGCCTTGCCTACGAATACTTTCCTGACCCTTTCCGTAGTACTTAATCTCTCTCTTGGTTTCATCGCCTGCAAAAATAAGGGGCAAAAGTAATATTTAATTCAACGGCCCGTCTCTAATTCTGTCCTTAATATCCGAAGGCCCGGCCCTCTGTTTTTGTTATCCTGATCTTCCAAACATTGACTTCCTTTAAAGAAGGGGGATTGAATGTAAAGGATTTATCGCTGTATTGTTTCATAATGATTCTTAAGGCTGCGGTTTTTTCTTCCGGGTCGCTGATAAATTCGACCTGCCCGTAGGCAAGCACACTCCTGTATTTCATGCTCCAGGAACAGGCTACATCCTCATTCTGGAACTTAAGGGCATGATCCGTGCTGAAGCTGATGCATACATCAGGGTTCCGCCTGAGGATGGAAATCTTTTTTCCCAGTCTTGCCCCGTGCATGTAAATAATATTGTCATGGAAGCCGAAGTTCATCGGGATTACATAAGGCCTGCCCTCTAAGTCAACCATAGCGATGTGGCACCAGCGGCAATTTCTGATGATCTCATGTATTTCGGAATCCTGTGCGATGGATCGGGAACGCATACTTACAATGATTTAACCGAACAGTGCCTGGTAGACTTCCTGAATTTTACCTGCAGATCTGATCCGGATATTGAATTTGTCAGGATCCACGGACCTGGTGTTATATTTGGAGATAAAAATTTGCCCGAAGCCGAGCTTTTCAGCCTCAGAGATCCTTTGTTCGATCCGGTTAACAGGACGTATTTCGCCGCTCAGGCCCACTTCTGCGGCGAAGCAGGTTTTAATATCAATCGGCTCATCCTGGTTGGAAGATAAAATGGAGGCAACTATTGCCAGGTCGATGGCCGGGTCATCCACTTCAATTCCGCCGGCGATATTGAGAAACACATCCTTATGGTTAAGCCTGAAACCGCTCCGTTTTTCCAGTACAGCGAGCAGCATGTTCAGCCGCCGCACATTAAAGCCCGTGGTTGACCTCTGGGGAGTGCCGTACACAGCGCTGCTGACGAGCGCCTGGGTTTCGATAAGCATGGGACGGAGACCTTCGACCATTGCAGCGATAGCAATCCCGCTGACTTTTTCATCATGCTGGCTGAGAAGGATTTCCGAAGGATTTGAGACCTCCCGCATACCGATATCGTTCATTTCATAGATCCCGAGCTCCGAAGTGGAGCCGAACCTGTTCTTCAGGGAGCGCAGAATTCTGTAACCGTAATTGCGGTCCCCCTCAAACTGAAGGACCGTATCAACCATGTGTTCCAGGATCTTCGGCCCGGCCAGGTTGCCGTCCTTGGTGATATGTCCGATCAGGAACACGGGTACATGGGTGATCTTCGAATATTTCTGCATTTCTCCTGCGCATTCCTTGATCTGGCTTATGCTTCCTGCGGAAGACTCAATGATATCGGTCTGCAGGGTCTGAATAGAGTCAATAATGACGATCCCGGGGTGAAGAAGCTCAAGATGCTGAAAAATGGCCTGTGTATTGGTTTCGGCGAGGATGAAGCAATTCTCATTTGTCAATCCCAGGCGGTCGGCCCTCATCTTTAATTGCTGGTCGCTTTCTTCTCCGCTTATATATAAGATTTTATGACCGGAGCACTTGAGAGCGACCTGTAACATCAGGGTGGATTTCCCTATCCCAGGCTCGCCCCCGATCAGTACAAGGGAACCGGGGACCAGCCCGCCGCCCAGCACGCGGTTCAGTTCGTTGTCATTGATATTAATGCGATTTTCCTGCTCAGAGATGATTTCCGTGATCTTCTTGGGTCCGGGTTTTTGCAGAGACGACCGAGGTAAACCTGGATTTTTGTCCTCCCTCTGGATTACTTCCTCTATCAGTGTATTCCATTCCCCGCAGGAAGGGCATTTCCCCATCCATTTGCTTTGCTGGGCACCACAGCTCGTGCAGAAAAACGCTGTCCTGACTTTCGTCATAACACGAAATTATAAATGGACCTTATGGGTTTTCTCAATGGTGTGAGTAGTGGAATAGCCTTTTGTAAGCTCAATGGTCAGCACTTCGCCTCCCCTGGCCCGGACTATATCGCTTCCGACAATGTCTTTGCCGTCGTAATCCTTTCCTTTCACTAAAACGTCGGGTTGCACCAGCTTGATCAGGTTAAAGGGCGTATCTTCTTCAAAAATGATGACGGCATCGACAAATACCAGGGAAGCCATGGTAAAGGAACGGGCATGCTGGCTGTTCACCGGTCGGTTAGGACCCTTAAGACGGTGAACGGATTCGTCGGAATTGATCCCGACAATCAGGATATCGCCTGCTTCCCTGGCTTTTGCAAGCAGCTCAATATGCCCGAGGTGCAGAATATCAAAGCAACCGTTTGTGAAAACCAGCTTTTTATCAATGAACCTCCATAATGCCAGTTGCCTCTGCAGAGCTTCCGGACTGAATATTTTATTTTTTACTGTTTTTATCCTGTCCATTCTGTGTCCTTTGTAATGAAAGAAGTAAAAGAGAGGCTCCTCCGGCAATCGAGATCATAACCGTTTGCGCTGTCCAGGCAATCCATCCCAAAGCCAGCCCGGTAGCTTTCCCAATCCCGTAAAGCAGAAGGGTCTCCTGGATTATTGCAGGATAAAGGCCGATCCCGCCGGGAGTGATCATGATGCCGACACTTCCCAGTACCAGTGCAGACAGCCCTGCACCTGCACTCAGCTTTGCAGTCTCCGGAAAACAGAAAAAAATCAGGAAGAGCATGAAGAAGTATAACACCCAGATGGCAAGGGAATAAAACACGAAAAGGGCGGGCCGTTTAACCTGGCTCAGCGATTTGAGGCCTTCCCAGAACCCGATCACCAGGTTGCGGAATTTCATGTAAAGTTTTGAAGCCATTATCTTTTTACGCAGGACGAACAGTGCCAAAACGATCAGGACCACAAGGCCTGCGATTGACAGCAGCAACATTCTGGAATAATGCAAGGCCCCGAATTTTGCGACCAGTTTGGGATACAGGTTCTGGTCCAGATAATCCCTGATTGTCCCCATTTGAGTAAGGACCATGATGATGAACAGGATGAAAAAAATGAGCATGTCAATGGCCCTTTCCGTGACCACCGTTCCAAGGGCTTTTTGAAATGGCACCTTTGCGTATTTCGACATGATGCCGCAGCGGGTCACTTCTCCGAGGCGCGGGAAAGCCATGTTGGCAAAGTAACCGACCATTACGGCATAGAAAGTAGTATCAAGCCTGGGTTTGAACCCCATGGGTTCAAAAAACATGATCCATCTTGCCGAACGAAAAATATGGCTGATCCCGCCAAGTAAAATGACGAGTAAAACCCACCAGTAATCGGCTGTCCTGAAGGAATGCAAGATCTGGCTGCGTTCTTCTGCCGACAGGTCTTTCACAGAGAGCCATATGATCAGGATCCCAAGGCCAAAGAAAAAAGAGAATTTGAGGGCAGTTATGATCTTCTTCCTGGATGAAGAAGCCTCAGCCGCGGTTTGTGTCATGGATTATTTCTTTTTACGTAACGGAAGTTTATTCCTGCCGTCAGGAAATACAATAGCAGGTTTGAATTTTCGGGCTTCTTCAAATTGCATGGATGCGTAGGAAGCGATGATGACGATATCTCCTTTCAGGAATTTTCGTGCCGCAGCCCCGTTCAGACAAATGACACCACTATCCTTCTTCCCTTTGATTATATAGGTTTCAATCCGTTCACCATTGTTGACATTAAGCACCTGGACTTTTTCGAATTCGATCAGATTGGCAGCATCCATAAGCGTGGCGTCAATGGTCACACTTCCCACATAATTGATGTTGGCATCCGTGACGGTGGCACGGTGTATTTTGGATTTCAGTACTTCAATCTGCATAATGCCGCAAAATTACGTAAAAAGTTCCACATTGTCGATCAGCCTCACATCCCCAAGGAATACAGCAGTTAAAGCAATTGCCTTGTTTTTCTGGCTCCAGTTTTCCAAAGGCATCAGGGTTTCAATATCGGCGATTTCAAAATATTCAACCCTGAACTGCGGGTCTTCCTGGATTTTTTTAATGGCCCATTCCCTCAATTCCCATACCGGGGTTTTACTGCCTTTCTCCCGGATCTTGCACAACACTTCGAAGATCTTCCGGGCAACCTGGCGTTCGCCTATTGTGAGCCTCAGGTTGCGTGAGCTCATTGCCAGTCCGTCAGGTTCCCTTACGGTTTCACATGCAACGATTTCCACAGGGAGTTTCAGTTTCAAGACAAGCAGTTTTATGATTGCAAGCTGCTGGAAATCTTTCTTCCCGAAATAAGCCCGGGTTGGCTGGATGATCTCAAAAAGTTTTTTCACGACCAGGACGACCCCCCTGAAATGACCGGGACGGAACTTTCCTTCCATCACTTTATCCAGCAACCCGAAATCGATGTCCAGTGTCCCTGCCTTGCCACCGGGATACATTTCTTCAGTCTCAGGGCAAAACACCAGATCACAATCACTCTGATTCAGCATCCGGATATCCTGTGTGAGATTGCGGGGGTATTTTGCAAGATCTTCTGAAGCATTGAATTGTATGGGGTTCACAAAGATGCTGCATACAGTGACATCGTTTTCGGCTTTCGACTGGCGGATCAGCGTTAAATGCCCTTCATGCAAAGCCCCCATTGTCGGTACAAAACCTATCCTGGCATTCTTGCTGAAAAATGGCCTGAGCCATTGTTTAACCTCCCTGACTGTAGTGACTTCTTTCATGCAATTTTGATTACAGGGTGATAATTTTACTGCGAATGGCAAATTTCACCATATCAACCGGCGATTTTATTCCCAGCTTTTTCATGATATGGTTTTTATGTGTCTCTACTGTCCGCACGCTTATATTCAGTTTCTGCCCGATCTCCTTATTGATTAATCCTTCACAATATAATTTGAGGATCTCCAGCTCCCTTGCTGAAAGGTTGAAAACGGGCTTTTCTTCGGTCTTATCTTTTTCGAAAGTATTTCTGACAAAGCTTTTAAGCAGGATCTTTGAAATCGTTTCGCCAAAAAATTCCTCACCCCTGTATATGGCATAAATTGCCCTGACCAATTCATCCCTGGAAGTGTTTTTTGGCAGGTATCCTTTAGCGCCTGCCCTGATTGCACCGGTAACAAAATCTTCATGCGTATACATTGACAGGATGAGCACCCTGATCATAGGATATTCTGAACGTACCCTCCTCGTTATCTCTATTCCTGATATGTCCGGCAGTGAGATATCAAGTACGATAACATCAGGCTGAACGATCTTCAGTTTCTCAAAAAGGCTCTTCCCGGTTGAAGCTTCCCCAATGATGGCAATATCAGGAATGGAAGTCAGCAGGGCTTTAAGCCCCTCTCTTACCAGGTCATGATCTTCGACCAGGAATATGTTTATCTTTTCCATCATATGAACCTGGGTACCCTGATCTGTATGAGCGTGCCTTTTCCGAAATCTGATTTCAGGTCGATGGCCCCGCCAAGCAATTTGACCCTTTCCTGGATATTGTGGAGCCCGTGCCCGCCCTGGCTGCCGGATTCACTGAGGCTGAACCCTTTCCCGTTGTCCTGTATGCTGAGATAAATGAAATCGGCATCGTACATCAGTTTAACATAGCCCTGGTCGGCCTGTGAATGCTTGACAATATTGTTCAATGCCTCCTGCACGATACGGTAAAGGTATGTCTGGATTTTTTTATTCCAGTCATCCGTGCGGACTTTATGTTCAAACTTCATCCTGATGCCGGTATGCATCCCGGTGTCTTCACAAAGGTTGAAGAGAGCAATGACGAGACCGAATTCCTCCAGCACGGGAGGCATTAGGTCGGTTGTGATCCTCCTGATTTCATCAACGATCTGGTCAAACTGCCGCTTGATCCCTTCCAACTGGGGTTTGATATCTTTTTCGGGGATATAGTTAAGACTTTCAAGCTTCATTTTAATGGCCACAAGAGACTGCCCGATCCCGTCGTGCAACTCACGGGAAAGACGCTGGCGTTCCAGTTCCTGTCCGTCAATTACAGATAGAATATGGGATATTTTTGATTTTTTCCTATTTTTGGAGATGGCCATGGCGCAGTATATATTCAGCCGGGACAAAGTTATAAAAAATAGCCTCTTATGAATCTCCGAAGATATTTGCCGGTTGCGATGCTTGGTTTGTTCCTTGCTCCCCGGATTCTTTTTGCCCAGGATAAAACAATAACCTACGAACTTGATCCTGCATCCAATCCTCCTGATCTGATAGTGTCATTAACGCATGTAAAGGCTGATATCAGCTTCGTGCCGGTTGAGAACCTGGTGCTTGGTGATGTTGAACTTACAATAATTCCCAAACGATATAAAACGGATTCAATACCCGTTAATGCACCCGGATTTGTTATCCGTAAACTCCTCCTTGTCAATGCGGATCATGGTAAATCGGGGAACCCGGAAAAAGAAATAGCTGTCACCTATAAATTTTATGGGCCCAATCTTGTGGTTTATCCTTTGAATTCAGGGAAGGAAGGTGCTTTAGAAAGAGGCAATACCTATATCCTCCGGATCAGTTATGAAGTCAAACCATTGGCAGGGCCGATTTTTTTCATCGGCTGGAAGCCGGAAGAGGAAGGGAAACGGAAAGAAATCTGGGCCCACAGGCCGAACAACTGGCTGCCTTATATCGAAGCCAGGGTGACTACCGACATGTATATAAGGTTTGATTCACGATATAAGGTCTTTTCCAATGGGGAGCGGATCGGGGTTGTTTCAAATCCTGATGGGACAAAGACATGGCATTACGCGATGAGAAAAGACCATCCTTATTTCTCTACATCCCTTGTCATAGGGGATTACGATTACAGGGAGTCAGCAACCCCGAAAGGTATTCCTCTTGAATTCTGGTATTATCAGGGTATGGCCGACCGGGTCCCGGTAACCTATAAATATACGGAGAAAATGTTCAGTTTCCTTGAACATGAGATCGGGGTGAGCTATCCTTATCCCGTTTACAGGGAGGCTCCGGTCGAGGATTATATGTACGGAGCCATGGAAACGACTACAGCCACGGTTTTCGGGGATTATATGCTGATTGACCCGCACGCCTGGTGGCAGCGGAATTACGTGAATGTAAATGCTCATGAACTGGCTCACCAATGGTTCGGCAATTGCATAGCCCATCTTGTAAACAAGGACGTGTGGCTGACCGAGAGTTTTGCAACGTATTACGCCAAGATGTTCGAGCGTTCGGTGTATGGTGAGGACTATTTCCAGAACCTTAGGAATGATGAGATGAATGCCACTTTTGAAGCGGCCAAAAAGAACGATTATCCTGTCGGGGGGTCACAGGGAGGTGTCCAGAGAATATACCAGAAGGGTTCTCTCGTACTGGGGATGCTGAGGGATGTGATGGGCGAGAAAGAATTCAGGGATGCAGTAAAAAATTATGTGTCCAGGTACAGTTTTAATTATGCACAGACAGCCGATTTCATCCGTTCAACCTATGATGTTACAGGCCGGTCCCTGCAATGGTTTTTCGAAGAATGGATCCTGCACGGAGGGGAACCTTCGTATAGTATCAGCTATGCCCCTGCCAGGGATTCATCCGGGACGGCTTATACTGAATTCCGGGTTGAGCAGGTACAGGAAATAACAAGCTTAAAGGGTGTTTTTAAAATGCCTGTGAGGTTTGAGGTGCATTATAAAAACGGATTGTGCGACAGCCTTCTGGTCTGGATCGACAAAAAAGAACAATCAGTCAGGGTCCCCAATATGTCCGGGGAAATCATCGAATATGTTCTGTTTGACCCGGGGCGAAGGATACTGAAGCATCTCAGCTTCAGGCGCAGCTTTGAGGAGCTGTCGGCACAGCTTATGAAAGCAAAGAATATGATCGACCGTTATGATGCTCTAGTCGCCCTGCAGGATTTCCCGCTTGGGAAGAAAAAGGATTTGCTGATCCTGACTTTTCAAAAAGAAACATTTCACTTACTGTTAAGAGGTGTTCTTGAACAATTGTCAGGGGACACTTCCGCTCAAACCATCGAGATATTCAGGAAGGCCTTGCTGAATGCCGAACCCCTGGTGAGAAAAACCGCCCTGCAACTGCTAGATAAAATTCCATTTTCACTGAAGAATGAGGCGGAAAAATGCCTGAATGATTCTTCCTATGCAAATATTGACATTGCACTGGAAAGATTATGCATTTCCTTTCCTTCAGAGACTGACCACTACCTTGAAGTGACAAAGGATATGGAAGGCTGGAGGGGCAGGAACATCCGCATCAGATGGCTGGAGATTGCCATCCGGAGCGGGAAGCATGAATATCTTGAGGAGCTGATTTCTTATACCGGCCAGAAATTTGAATTTGAGACCAGGATGAATTCGTTTTCAGTCCTTGAACGCCTTGGTTACACTGACCCTATAACGATCGAGAATGCCCGGAACGCGGGCAGGCACTGGAATAATAAACTTGCGGCCGCAGGAATGGAATACCTGAAGTTTTTCAAACTCGAACAATGATGAAGGGCCGGATCCTGACACGAACCATCCTTATTGTATCATTTATCAGCCTTTTCACTGATGTCGCTTCAGAAATGCTGTATCCCGTCATGCCTGTCTATCTAAGATCGATCGGTTTTTCTGTTCTGCTTATAGGGATACTGGAGGGAGTTGCCGAGGCCGTGGCTGGGATCAGCAAGGGATATTTCGGGCATGACTCTGACAGGCTGCAAAAACGGGTACCGTTCATACGGACAGGGTATATCATGAGTGCGTTTTCAAAGCCCATGATGGCAGTGCTTACATATCCCTGGTGGATTTTCCTGGCCCGGACCTTGGACCGGTTCGGGAAAGGAATCAGAACAGGCGCAAGGGATGCGATCCTGAGTGACGAAACCACTCCCGGGAATAAAGGCAGGGTTTTTGGATTCCATCGTGGAATGGATACGGTGGGGGCTGCGATAGGTCCTGCGCTTGCCCTTGTTTTCCTGGTATTTTTTCCCGGGCAGTATAAACCTCTTTTTTACCTTGCCTTTTTACCCGGGATGTTCGCAATAGCACTGACATTTTTTCTGAAGGATAAAAAAATACAGGGGAATGACCCGGGACGCAGCCAGATGGGTAATGGCCTAAGCGTAAACGCTATAAAAAAGGAAGCAGGCAAAGTTCAAAACGTCCCAGCCGGGAAACCGGGTTTTCTGTCATATCTCGGATATTGGAAACGTTCGGCCTTGTCATACAGGTTCCTGGTCACCGGCTTATTGCTATTTGCGGTTTTTAACAGTTCCGACGCCTTTCTTCTTCTTGCAATTAAGGATAAACATATCGCGGATACAGGGATGATAGGTTTGTACATCTTTTACAACCTTGTATATGCTGCCATGTCCTTTCCTCTCGGGGCCCTTGCCGATAAGATCGGGTTGAAAACCATGCTGGTCACCGGATTGTTCCTGTTCTCCGTTGTTTATGTTTGTTTTGGATTTGCAGGGGGCTTCGCGGGATTTATTATCCTGTTTTTTCTTTATGGAATTTACGCGGCAAGCACGGAAGGAATTTCGAAAGCGCTTATCAGCAATCTTGCGGACAGGCCGGATACGGCAACCGCCATAGGATTCTATACAAGTTTCGCAAGCCTGCTTACATTGATTTCGAGCAGCGTCGCCGGATTGCTGTGGTTCACCCTGGGTCTTAAGGCAATGTTTATGATATCAGGGGCCGGGGTTTTCCTGGTTGCTGTTTACCTTCTCGTGGTATCGGCTAAAATCCGTTAACGAAACAGGGCTTGTCATTAACCGTAAGCGGCGCCGGTATACTCCGGTGCCGCTTACGGTTAGTCAATAATAACTTACACCTGTCAATAAAGATTATTTGTATTCTGATAACCAGGCTTAAGCATGTACCAGTCGGTATAGGTTGTCCCTCCTGACTGGGCCCAGTCGGCAAAATGCAGATGTGTGGCAAGGATGTCGATCGTTTCCTGCGGATATGACCAATCGATAGGTATCTCGATTGCCCAGCACAAACCTGTTGTGGACCTGTAATAAAGACCTTGTGACGGCACCGAGGCATCGGACCATGTACCGAAATAAACAGGGTTGACCAGTTCGGAAGGCGGCTGGTCCTTTAGATGAACTTCCTTGCCTCTTTCCTGGTTAACAAACACGAAGGGGTTATAAGGAGCGGTGCCTACACTTGACTGAGGATTTGAGAAATGGATTGTCACCGTCTGTTCTGTGGTCTGAACAGTGTTCCCGTTATGTACTGTGTTGACAATGCTTGAACCTAAAAGCGTATTTACCGCATCCACGGGGATGATTACTGTTTGGTTGGTATGTCCTGCTTCGTATCCTTTCGGATCAAGCGTTACTGCGCTTCCGACTGTGATGCATCCCGTCACACTTGCAATATTTGACGGAGGCGTGTTCAGGATGATCCCGAACCCGTTGTTCATCTGGGCCCCGGCAGCTTTTATCTTATACCTGACAATGATATCGACGACCTGGTTCTGGGCATTTGTAACGATCTTGTAATTGAAATTCATGACCAGGTCATTCATATCATAATCGCCATATGCCGGCCAGAGATCCTCAAATGCAACGGTGCCGTAATCAACCTGGTTCGGGTAATATGAATTGAATGCCCGTGTCGGGTCTGTAGGATAGGCATCCAGATTGTCGGGTACACCGTCCCCGTCGGTATCGGTTGGTCCGCTCGGAGGAAGTATGGTTAACGACAGGATTTCATTGTCGGTACCTGCTGAATTGACAGCAGAAAGGTTGACATTGAAGGTGCCGGTTGCGGTCGGAATACCGGAAATTGTATTCCCGCTGAACGTGAGTCCTGAAGGGAAGTTCGTGGCGTTAAATGTTATAGGAGTGCTTCCCGAGGCGGTAATCGTATAGCTGAACGCCTGGTTCTTGTTCCCAGTGGCTGTAAGCGGACTTGTTATAACAGGAGCGATCACGCCCTGGCTGATCGTAAGGACGAGCACCTTGGCATCGCTTCCGATCGCGTTTGAAGCATTCAGGGTTATATTGAAAGTGCCTGCTGCGGTAGGAGTTCCACTGATGGTTGATCCGCTGAAATACAATCCCCCGGGAAGGCCTGTGGCATTATATGTAATGGGCGTAGTTCCCGATGCAGTAATATTATAAGTGAACTGGGACCCTGTTGTTGCGTTTGCAGTAAGGGAACTTGTGATGACCGGTGCATTTCCTGCAGGGTTGACTGTAAGCACAAGATTTTTATTGTCCGATCCATAAGTGTTTGTGGCGGAGATAGGTATGGTATAGGATCCGGCTGCAGCCGGTGCACCGGTGATAACACCGTTCAGAATTGTCAGATTTGCCGGCAGGTTCGTTGCCCCATAGGTGACAGGGGATGTGCCTGAAGCAGTGATCGTATAGCTGAATGGCTGGCCGGCTGTTGCAGTAGCCGTCAGCGGACTGGTGATAGTAGGTGGTGTGCCTGCCGGTGCTATTGTAATGACCAATGTTTTGGTGTCGGTACCTACAATGTTGTCGGCGGTAAGTGTAACATTGGTGGTCCCTGAGGCCGTCGGTGTTCCGCTGATCGTGTTCCCGCTGAATGTCAGTCCATTCGGAAGATTCATAGCACTAAACGTGATCGGTGTGGTTCCGGTTGCCGTTATGGTATAACTGAAGGCCTGGTTCACGGTTCCGCCTGCTGTCAGCGCACTGGTTATAACAGGAGGAGTAGGTGCGGAGCAGGAAGGCGCCGGGATTGTATAGGCACAGAATGTCACATGTGAACCGTATGTGCCGCTATTCGGCTGGATTCCTCCCGATGCACAGAGATCTACATAACCGGTGACGGTGCATCCCCCTGCCGTTTTACTATGGCCGCTTCCCGTGGCCTTTATTTGTGCACCCTGCTGGTTAGGCCCGGTTATTGGACCTTCTATGTCAAAATTATCGCATTGTATCAGACTTTGCTGGCCGAGGTTGTTCGGGGAACTTCCCTGGGCCTTGAACTGGGTCGTAACCATGATGTACCCATTGTTGGTAAGTGTCCCGTTCTGCTGGAAATTATGGTTCCCGGCTATGGTAAGGGCACAGGTATTGGTCACCACTCCGCTTCCGTTGATTGTCAGGTCGTTGTTGGCAGTAAAAGGGCCATCATTGATCAGGGTGCCGTTGATGTTGATCAAACCGGGTACGGTCATCGTCCCGTAGTTATGGACAGTGGCACCAGAGTTGATATTGAAAGTACCGCCCGAAGCTACATTCAGGGTCCCGTAATTATTCAGGGTCCCGTCAAAATTATTATACGGGAGCACATACAAGGTACTGTAATTGATCAGCGTCCTTCCGGTCAAAGCATAATTCCCGCTCATATTTCCGGTAGCGGAAAGCATGATGGTCCCCCCGCTTCCGTTGATGTTGTTCCATGATACCGTCCCGCAGATCCTTACTGTCCCGCCATTTAAATTAGGTGTATTCAAAGTGACCGTGGTCCCCTGGGGCACACAAACAACGGCACCTGATCCGATGGTAAGGTTATTGTAGGTCCCGGAAGTTAGTGTTTGGGTGCAGCCATTCACGCAATCAGGCACGCTTTCATCATTACTTGTTGATTTCAGCCCCCCGTTTTTAGTAAACGTATAAGTGAGGCTTGTCCCTGCGACTGGAACGGAAACAAATTTATTGTTCCCGTCCTGGCTTATTTTCCCTATGTATATCTCTGTAAGACTGGAAGGGATGCGGATCTTTGTACGGTACTGAAAATTAATGTCCGTGGCTCCCGTTCCAATAAGTTTTCCCCCGTTGGCAGGATTCCCGTTAAACATCTGGATCACATACATGCTGAACGAAGCCGTCTGTTCCACGTTTATAGTCACATCCACATCAGTAAATGTACTGAATCTGAAGTTCTTATCGACTTTTAAATCGGTGAACCTCGTGGGATTGGAAGTTCCATTGCCCGAGGATTTTTTACATCCAGCAGTAAAGATCAGTATTCCCGACAGCATGAGCATCACAACCATTACTGGCAGGATACCGGATTTCATTATTTTCATATATTGTACTGGTTTGGCCATAATAAAAATCAGACTGGCATAAATTTTCATTTTTCCCCGTTTAAGTAATGGGACAAGGGCCCGTTTGCCAATACGGCCTTTTAATCAATATACAAAGATAAGGCCATCCGCTTATAATATCAATCATTAATTTGTAAGCGTGCAGTATAAATACGTTAATGTTATTAAAAGGTTTGTTTTCAATCATTTCTCTTTTGGCTGATTGGTCAGAAAGCCCGGTTGTGTTAAAACAAATGTTACCTTTGCAATCCATTTTTAAACCGGGAACCTGGCATCAAAAAAAGATATTAAAGTCCTTGTAGGGCTGAGTGGCGGGGTTGATTCCTCCGTAGCGGCATACCTGCTTAAGCAGGAAGGATACCGGGTCATCGGGATCACAATGGCGCTGTGGGACGGGAAAAAGCTTCCTTCATCCTCCGGGGGGAAACATGCATGTTACGGCCCTGATGAAGAGGAAGAGATCAGGGAAGCACGGGATGTTGCAGAAATCCTTCAGATCCCTTTCGAGGTCCTGGACTGTTCGGCCGAATATAAGCGATCGGTCCTCGACTACTTCAGAAATGAATATTACGAAGGAAGAACGCCGAATCCCTGCATCCGATGCAACCAGCTGATAAAATTCGGCCTGCTGCCGGAAACGGCTGAAAAGAGAGGATTTGCCTACGATTATTTTGCCACCGGGCATTATGCAAGGGTTGAAAAAGATCCTTTGAGCGGGAGGTTTATACTAAGGAAAGGGGTTGATCGTAAAAAGGACCAGACGTATTTCATTTACCGTCTCACGCAAGCCCAGCTATCGAAAACCCTTCTTCCTGTAGGGACTTTTCATAAAACCCGGATCAAGGAAATTGCCCGCGAAGCCGGCCTCCCCTCCTTTGATAAGGAAGAAAGCCAGGATTTTTACAGCGGGAATTATAAGGACCTTCTGGACCATGAACCTTTGCCGGGTGAAATCAGGCTTTCAAACGGGAAAGTGGTCGGAACTCACGAGGGTATATGGAATTATACGATAGGCCAGAGGAAAGGCCTGGGAATCGCCTGGTCGGAGCCTTTATATGTGATCCGGCTTGAAAAGGATACAAATGAAGTGATAGTGGGAACCCGCGATGAAACTTTAAACACTAGTTTCTTCGTAAACGATCTGAGCTGGATCGCTCTCAGCTCCCTGGACAAACCGATGAATGTTGGAATGAAGATCCGTTCAGCCCAGAAAGACCAGGATGCATTGATTGAACCTTCAGGGGGTGGAATGGTGAAGGCAACGTTCTTCCACCCGAATGATTCCATAACGCCCGGGCAGAGCGCTGTATTTTATGATGAGGACATTGTGCTCGGCGGGGGTGTGATAAAAGAAGTGATCAGTGTTGCCTGATAAAAAGAATGAACAGAAAAATAAAAGACTTATGATAAAGAGAACCCTGCTTTGTTTACTGCTGGCTGTACCAGCCAGCACGATTTTTGCCCAGAATACCGGGATATCCTCGGCAGATCTGAAGGAATATGTTTACTTCCTGGCTTCGGATTCCTTAAAGGGACGAAAACCCGGTACTCCCGAGATGAATGTCGCTTCGAAATTTATCCTGGACCATTTTAAGGAAGCAGGCTTGAAGCCGATGGGCGATAATGGTTTCCAGTATTTTGAGATTGTCACTGATGCAAAACTGGGAACCAATAATAAACTGTCGGTAGACGGAGGAGGAGATGCAAATTTTAAAAAAGAGTTCATGCCCCTGGCTTTTTCATCCGCAGGTGATGTCAATGCTTCAGTGGTATTTACCGGATACGGATTTGATCTTGATCTTGACAGCCTGAAGTGGAATGATTATTCCGGGATGGATGTAAAAGGGAAATGGGTTATGGTTTTTAGGGCCGATCCTGAGCTGGATAAAACAGACAGCCGGTTTATTCCCTTCAGTGATGCACGTTCTAAAGTTCTCTCGGCAAAAGATAAAGGAGCTGCGGGTGTTCTGCTGGTCACGCCAAGGGCGTTGGATAAGGATGATAAACTGATGAGCCTGGTCGTTGAAAATAATGAAGTGACAAGCGGGATACCTGTGATCAATATCACACATGAAATTGCCGACCGGATTCTGAAGCTGAAAGGATTCACTGCCGACAGCCTTGAAAACATTATTGATAAAATAAAAAAACCATTCAGTTTTGAAACCGGTTCGATTGTTCACGGTTCGGTCGATATAACCCAGGTTTATACCAGGACTGCGAATGTTATTGGCCTGATTGAAGGCAATGACAAGATGCTTAAGAATGAATATATCGTGGTGGGAGCTCATTATGATCATCTTGGTTTTGGAGGACCCGGTTCAGGATCCCGGATGCCTGATACCAATGCCATACACAACGGCGCCGATGACAACGCCTCGGGAACCGCCCTGGTTATGGACCTGGCAAAGACTTTATCAGCCGAAAAAAAATACCTGACACGAAGCATAATCCTGATTTCTTTTTCCGGTGAGGAAATGGGCCTGCTGGGTTCAAAATATTTTATAAACCATCCCCTTGTCGATATAAAACAGATCAAAGCCATGTTCAATTTCGATATGGTTGGACGGTTTGACAAGGAAAGGAATTCCATCTCCATCAGCGGTACGGGTACATCAGTCGAAGCGGACACTATCCTGAGGCTTCTGGAAAAAGGTCTGCCTTTCCAGGTCATACACTCCCCCGATGGTTACGGCCCCTCTGACCATGCTTCTTTCTATGCGTCGAACATCCCTGTATTTTTCTTTACCACGGGTGTCCATATGGATTACCATACACCATTTGATGATGCCGACAAGCTGGATTATATTGCTGAAAAAGAAATCGGCGACTTCAGTACTTCACTTATCGTCAAGGTCGATACCATGAGTAAAGATCTGACGTTCAAAGAATCCGGAAGGAAAGATTACCAGGGAAGAAGCGGAAGGAGATATAAAGTGACACTTGGGATCATGCCCGATTTTGCAGGCGCCGAAAAGAAAGGTCTGCGTGTTGACGGTGTGACCAAGGACGCACCTGCATATAAAGGCGGAATGCTGAAGGGTGATATCATTATCTCGGTGCAGGGAATGAAAGTAGAAAACATCTATGATTATATGGCCAGGCTCTCCAAGCTTAAACAGGGCATGACGGTGAATGTTGAAGTACTGAGGAACGGAAAGGTCGTAATCCTGATCATCCAGTTGTAAATTGTGTTTTGTAACAGAGGCATAATGGAACAGCGTGAATTACTCCTGGCTCATGGTTCATTACTCCTGGCTCATCACTAATTAATACTCTATGGACATTCAGCAAATCTTTAATGAGGCTTTCATCCTGAAATTCATCAAGTTCTGCCTTGTGGGATTTTCAGGGATTTTTGTGGATTTTGGAACTACCTTTATCTGCAAGGAATTTCTTAAAATACAGAAATATATCTCCAATTCAATCGGATTCACGCTCGCGGCCACAACCAATTATATGCTTAACCGTGTTTGGACGTTTCACAGCCATAATCCCCATATCGGCATGGAGTTCACAAGGTTTTTCTTTATTGCGCTTATAGGTCTTGGGATCAACCTTCTTATAGTGTGGACCATGTCGGGAAAATTCAAGGTGAATTTTTACCTCGCCAAACTCGTGGCCACATTGCTTGTTACGACCTGGAATTTCCTTATCAATGCCTATTTCACCTTTGTATAGGCTTAGTCGTCATCATCGTCGACCTGGTCTTCTTCCTCTTTTGGCTTGGGTTTAGGCTTAGGCTTGTTTTCCTGACTTTGTTTTTCGGCCGATGCAGCACCGGGAACCGACATCAAAGGCAGATCGGTCCTGAATGTTTTAGTCATATCGGAAGGGATGACAATGATAAAGTCGGCTTTCCCTTCATTTATTTTCTCAAGCTCATCCAGGTCGTTTTGTTCGACGGTCGCAATGGTCAGGATTTTCGGTGAAAAATTCCCTCTTTTGAGATATTGTTTTGCCATCCAGACCATACCTTCATAATTTTCACTGTGGTAAGATCCGTTGAAATGTAAGAACAATCCGCTGTCGGCCTGGGTATTTCTAAGCATGAACCAGGCCATTGTTGCGTCCTTCATGGCCTGGGCTTCAGCAAGGTTCATCCCCATATGTGCCATGCCCTGGGTTGCCTGGGTTATATTTTTGTAACAATTCAGCGAAGAATCATAAGGAATGGGCAGAGAGGGCATAAGACCTCTTTCATTGGCAAGGATGCTGTCAAGCCCGTCAAAACCCTCCAGGTTCACCAACGCTGCAAACCGCCGGGGAATATTTGTGGCGACAAATTTTATATTGTTGTCCCTTGCAAAGTCGACCAGGGGGGCATAATCCGTTTTATAATTAGGCCAAAGCTTTGCTTCTGCCTCAAAATCCTTTTTACGGATGAGTTTCCGGGTTACATATTCATTTAGAAGCAACTGGTTATCGGTCTCAAACATCTCGGCGCCCATAACAAAGTAAGACCTTTTTGCAGCATACAGGTCCTTTGCAAGCTGAAGTTCCAGCCAGTGACAGAGTGAGTTGTCATGCAGTTCGCCGAAGAAAACCAGGTTTGCAGAAGTTGCTTCCCTGACAAGATTTTTATATCCGGATGACTTCCCTTTGCCTGTATAGATCCGGTAGGCCGGTTTATCCGATCCGTAACCTGCAAGAATAAAAAATGTACAAATAATGACTGTTAATACTGATTTTCTCATATAGCTCCTGTTAGAATTAATCACCGTCTTTTCTTTCCTGTTCTTCCTGGACAGACCCGGGCAGGCTGTGATCCGGTTCGGAGAACTTGCCTGCCAGTACGCCGGAATATTTTTCTTTATCATTGATGAGGCCTGTAGCTTCACTGATCTCCGGGTCGCTCTTCAAAGCCCCGATGATCTTTCCCCTTTGGAAGTAATAGCGTGAAAGAATGTCCATTTTAAGTAATTCCCTGATCTGATCAGTGTATTTGTTCAGATCTTCCTTTTTGTCGTTTTCCATACTTGTCCCCAACTGGTCAAGTTCTCCCTTGATGGCATTGAAGTATTGTTCCTTTTCCGCATCTTTCCTTAATTTTTCAAGAGCAAGCTCGCTTTGGGTTGTGTATTTATAATCCTTATCTTTCAGAAAGCTGAGGAAATCATGATAGATTGAATCGGTAATCTCAAACTGATCCGGAGGCAGGATTGACGTGTGATTCCTGGCAAACAACGTGCTGTAATCAAAGATGAGGAATTTGTTATACAATGTCATGCCAATATTGCTGATGTTCCTTTGCGTGCCTTTGATATCAGGGCTTATACCCCCGCCATCATAGACTTTCCTTCCGTGTTTGGTAGAGAATTCACGGATAAGTGAATCCGGGATTTTATCAAAACTACCCTGTTTGTTTTTATGGGAATAATCGATAGCCTGTATGCAACGGCCGCTCGGAATATAATATTTGGCGACGGTTATCTTCATCTGGGCATTATAGCTAAGGGGTACTACATTTTGAACCAGGCCTTTCCCGAAAGTACGCTGGCCAAGGATGACTGCACGGTCCAGATCCTGCAGGGAGCCTGCCAGGATCTCGGATGCCGAAGCGCTCTGGCTGTCAACAAGCACGATGAGCGGGATGTTGGTGTCGACGGGTGCGGAATTAGTTGAATGAACCTGGTTTTTATCCGGCTTTTGTCCTTTCGTGGAAACTATTTCCTGACCTTTTTCAACGAAAATGTTGGCAATATCTACAGCCTCGTTCAGAAGTCCGCCCCCATTCCCGCGCAGGTCAATGATCAGGCCATTGAGCTTGTTGCTTTCTTTGAGTTTCTGGAATGCCTGACGGAATTCCTTGGCTGCATTTTGTGTAAACCCGGTCAGCTTGATATACCCTGTGTTCTCATTGACCATGCCGCTATATGGAACATTGTCAATCCGGATATTTTCCCTTGCTATAAACTTTTCAAGAGTGTCGGAAGGGTCCTTACGCTCAATAACAAGCCTGACCTGAGTCCCCGGTTGCCCCTTGAGAATGGCGCTGACTTCATCATATGATTTATTGATTGCCACCTGGCCGTTGATCCGTATGATTTTATCACCCGCTTTCAAACCGGATTTTTCAGCCGGTGATCCTTCATAAGGTTCTGAAATAACAACATATTTACCCTGCTGATGAATTAAAGCGCCAATCCCGCCGTATTGCCCGGTGGTAATGAACCTGTAATCCTCGACCTGGTTTTCAGGAATGAAATTCGTATAAGGGTCCAGTGACTCAAGCATGGCATCTATCCCGGTCTGGTTAAGCTGCCCCGGATTAATGACATCAACATAATCCGTTGCGAGTTCTTTGATCAGGTTAGAATAAATATCAAGATTCTTTAATACTTCAAAGCCGATATCCTGCTTGTTCTCATCAGGTCCGGGCTTTACCTGGGTGAAAGAGGGCAAACCCTGTCCGATAAGTATAAATAAAATTACAATCCGAAATATTCTCATTTTCAATTTAAGTTTCTGTATTACCGATTAATTTTCACCAGCCGTTAATTTCATTTTTTAAGTATTCCGCTCCCGCCGGATCCTGCCTTGCTATTTCGTTATCTTTGCTGCCTCGCTATGGAACCGGGTCAAAACCCTGACCTCCCCAAGGATGGCAGCGTCCCAGCCTTCGCAGGGTGATCCATCCGCCCTTTAATGATCCATATTTGCGGATCGCCTCAATACCGTACTCAGAACAACTGGGACTGAAACGGCATGAAGGTATAAGATAAGGAGAGATCGCTCCCTGGTAAAACCTTATCAGAAGAATAAAAAACCTGCTAAACAACTTTCCCACATTCTTCTTTTAAACGCGACAAAATTAAGATTATTTTATCTTGTATTTCGCTGTAAGACAGTAATTCTTTAGAAGTATAAGTGATGCATACAAGCAGGCTCTTACCGTGGGGAATCCGGATGTCATGAAGAATGTTTTTATTCAGACGGTATGCTTCCCTTAACCGGCGTTTGATCCTGTTCCTCAGGGTGGCTTTTTTGCACAGGACTTTCGGGAAACTTACCATCAGCTTTACGTTGCTGCCGTTACTTTGATCATGAAGCAGCCAGGTGATTTTCAGTGGTTTTATTACAAGGTTCCTGCCTCCTGAAAAGAGTGTCTTTATCTCACGAAGGAGATGAAGCCTTTCATTTTTGCTGAAAGTCAGTAACATGCTGTATGAATTTCAGGTCGGTTGTTGTTGAAAGTGCTGAGTGCAAAGGAAACCGGATCTATTTCTTCCTGCATTCTTTCGATAAATACTGTTCGATCGCAGTGGTTATTGAAGGGGCAACTTTCGTAGGAGCTTCAATATCCAGCCGCAGACCGGCATCTTTCACGGCTTTCGCTACGCTGGGCCCCAGGGCAGCAATTACAATATTTCCCTGTTTGAAATCCGGGTAATTTTTAAACAGTGATTTGACCCCTGAAGGGCTGAAAAAAACGATCATGTCAAATTTTGTGATATCAATATCCGACATGTCACTGGCAAGGGTACGGTAAATGATTGCTTTTTTATAAGATACTTTAATATCTTCAAGCATTTTGGGCACATCCTGTTTATGCACATCAGAGCATGGCAGGAGAAACTTTTCATTTTTATGCTTTCTGATCAGTTCAACCAGAAGGGAAAAGTTTTCCTTGCTGTGGAAGATCTTCCTTTTTCTGAACTGCACATACTTCTGAAGATAGTAAGCCGTTGACTCTGAAATGCTGAAGTATTTCATGGTTTCCGGGACTTCAACCCTCATCTCTTTGCATATTCTGAAAAAATGATCAACGGCATTTTTGGAGGTGAACACAATTGCAGAATAATCTAGGATATTTATCCGGTCTTTCCGAAAATCTTTTGCAGGAACACCTTCGATTCTGATTAATTGCCTGAATGTAATGTTGACACTGAACTTCCGGGCAATTTCGGCATAGGGAGATTTTTCGAAATCGGAAGGCTGGGGCTGAGAAACGAGAATATTCCTGATCTTCAATGTGCAATAGGTTTTAGTCAGATTAAAATCAGCTGCCCGGACTCAACTGGCGGATTTGCTGTTTAATGGTTTTGTCAGGGCCCGGTTCGACTTTAAAAAACAATCTATTTTCATTTGAAATCACAAGCCTGCAACGAAGATGTAGAATCCTTTCAGGACAACTACCAGGGGCAGGATTTCGAGGGTGCAAAGATACACAAATAAAAACAAACGGGAAAACTTCTTTAATGAAATTCCAATAAAAAAACCTCTCATCAACCTAAACAGGTATAATATTGAAATTATGCTGAGATTTATATAGAAAAACAAACCGGAGTTTAAAAAAACCATCAGGATCAGCAGCGGGAGAGCGATCAATCCTGTGATAAAACAGAAGACCAGGACGTTCTGAAGGAATATGAAAGTTGAAGAGTCCGTTTTAAACACGATCCCGAGCAAACGAATGAACAGGATTTTCACCATCCAGAAAAGAAATACCAGGATAGTACATAGTGCAAATATCTCATATTCATGAAACTGTGAAAGGCCTGCAGGCGAAATAGTCCTGAAAATCCTGTAAATTATAAAGCCGAAAGTCAGGATATAGACCAGGGTCAGCGCTATTGCGATCCTTTCTTTGAGCAGGCTTCCTTCCCTAGTAAGGATATTAAGAAACCGCTGGGAGAAAGGGGCTTTATAAATTTGTTTCAACCTCTTGTAATAAAACACCCGTACCCAGGCTAAAATTATGATGCAGGTCAGGAATACAACGGTGATCCAGTCCTGCGGGTAATTTATATGAGGTTTCAGGTTGAAAGGACCTGGCCTGAGCTGATGAGCAGTGAAGACCGATTGCTGCCATTCCTGCCGGGGCCGTTGAATGCTTTGCAGGGTAAAGGTAGTATCCGCTGAATAACGGAGCTTATCCATCCGATCGTTGTTGCTTCAGGCTGTTAAAATAATTCCAGACGGGGTCATCTGGCACGGGAGCAATAATTTCAATTCGCTCCTTTTTTACAGGGTGGATAAATGAAATGGCCCTGGCGTGCAGATGGATGGAGCCATCGGGGTTGGACCTGGGAAATCCATACTTCAGGTCACCTTTAATCGGGCAGCCGATGTGGGCAAGCTGTGCCCTTATCTGATGGTGACGCCCGGTTATCAGTTCAATCTCTAGCAGGAAATAATCCCTGCTTTTCCCTATCAGGCAATACGTTAATTCGGCAAGCTGGGTTTTTGATGTTTTTTCCGGATTGACAAACGATTTGTTCTTCGCTTCGTCCCTCCACAAATGATTTACAAGACGGCCGCTTTCAGGAGTCGGCGCATGTTTCACCACGGCCCAGTATCGTTTATGTACCTGGCCGGTTTTAATCAGCTCATTGAGCCTGCTTAGCGATTTTGATGTCCGGGCGAAAACCAGCGCTCCGCTCACCGGCCTGTCGAGGCGATGGACAACCCCCAGAAACACTTCTCCAGGTTTATTGTATTTTAGTTTAAGGTAAGACTTCAGTTTCTCACTCATCGGTACATCCCCGGTTTTATCCCCCTGGACAATTTCCGACGGATGCTTGTTGATGATCAGAAGATGATTGTCTTCATATAGTATCCGCTGATCAATATTGTTCACGTTCATTCGGGAAGTTGAGCGATTTAACATCCTGGATATATGTGTCGACGGCTCCTTTGATCTCTTCCGAAAGGTTATGGTAGCGCCTGAGGAAACGGGGCGAAAATTCCATCGTGATCCCCAGCATATCATGCAATACAAGGACCTGTCCGTCGACAGATCCGCCCGCGCCTATCCCGATGAGTGGGATCTTCAGCTCCTTTGAAACACGGCCGCCAAGCTTGGCAGGTATTTTTTCCAGGACAATGGCGAAACAACCGGCTTTCTCCAGTAAATGCGCGTCCTCGGCCAGTTTGGCAGCCTCCTCCTCAGAGGTTGCCCGTACCACGTAAGTGCCAAATTTATGGATCGACTGTGGAGTAAGACCCAGGTGGCCCATGACCGGAATCCCGGCCGACAGGATGCGGTCGACGGATTCAATGACCTCTTTCCCGCCTTCCAGCTTGACTGCATCAGCCCCGCTTTCCTTCATTATCCTTATCGCCGAATTCAGGGCTTCCTTGGAATTGCCTTGGTAAGTCCCGAATGGAAGATCGACAACAACCAGCGCACGCTTGACCGCTCTGACAACCGATGATGCATGATAAATCATTTCGTTCAGTGTGATAGGGAGAGTTGATGTATATCCCGCCATCACGTTAGAGGCCGAGTCACCCACAAGGATAATGTCAATTCCCGTGCTTTCAAGAATCCTTGCAAAAGAGTAATCATATGCCGTGAGCATAGCTATTTTCTCACCTTTGAACTTCATTTCCTGTAACACGTGGGTCGTCACTTTGGTGACATTGCGGAAGGAATATTGAGCCGACATAACTAAAAAATTATGATGCAAAGGTATTACAATTAAAACTTTATCCCGCCGTTTAAGGAAACACAATTACTTTCGTGAAAAAGAATACATATCTTTGCTGAGTATTTTCATACGCTGACTCCATGAAAAGATTTCTTTTCCCATCACTTTTAGCTGCCCTGACCCTGTTCTCATTCTCCTGCAATAAGTCCCTGAATGTGAATGCCAACTGGCAAGACGTGACCGTGGTATACGGCTTGCTTGACCAGACTGAAAACATACATTATGTTAAAATCACGAAGGCTTTCCTGGGTCCCGGGAACGCTCTTGAATTTGCCCAGATCCCCGATTCTAGCAATTACCTTCAACCCCTGGAAGTAATGCTGAATGAATATTACGGCAGCAAACTGCTTCGTACCCTTGCCTTGCATGATACGCTGATCCAGAATAAAGACTCCGGTGTGTTTTATTTTCCCGTGCAGAAAGTTTATTGTACGAATGCCAGGCTTTACGACAGCATGAAATATAACCTGGTGATTAAAAATACAGTGACCCGGAAAGTGATCGAGGGCAACACGACCATGGTTGAAAAATTCGATATTGATAGACCTACCATATACACGCGTGCCAATTTCCAGTCGGGGAAAAACACCGAGGTGAAATGGACTTCGGCCGTTGGGGGGAAGCGGTATCAACTGACTGTCAGGATACGTTATACTGAAGCGGTAACAGGCAATCCCACCTCTGCTGTCATCAAATCACTTGACTGGATCGCGCTTACGGGAATCACCTCCCAGGACGACAAGGGGGGAGAGGACATGGACTTCGAGATTCCCGGAGATGCCTTTTACATGTTTATGGGATCTCATATTGCCGTCGATGCAACAGTATCACGGGTACTGAGGGATTGCGATTTCATTTTTACAGTCGGATCGGAGGATCTGAATACCTATATAGAAGTGAATGAACCTTCCATGACAATCATACAGAATAAGCCGACTTTCTCGGACATCACCAACGGGATAGGGCTTTTCACAAGCCGCGTCGTAGAGGCGGTTGATACGCTCCGCTTCAGTGATTACACAATTGCGGAAATCAAAACCAACCAATACACCAAGGACCTGGGATTCTGATCTCCTTCCTTTTTTTCTGTCTTTTTGTCATTTTTTGTCAGGGTTTTTCCTTTTGGCACAATGATTGACATTTAGGTTTTACTTCTCAAAAAATACGATGAAAGGAGACTATTAATTATGGGAAAAATAATTGGAATTGATCTTGGAACTACCAACTCATGCGTGGCTGTCATGGAAGGCAACGAACCTGTTGTTATTGCCAACAGTGAAGGAAGAAGGACAACACCTTCCATTGTGGCCTTTACCGATAACGGTGAACGAAAGGTTGGAGATCCTGCAAAACGGCAGGCAATCACTAACCCCAGGAACACCGTTTCTTCAATTAAAAGGTTTATGGGTGAAACCTGGGACCAGGTGCAGGTTGAGATCAAGCGTGTACCCTACCACGTAGCACGTGGGGATAATAACACCACCAGGGTGGATATCAGTGGAAAACTCTATTCCCCCCAGGAAATTTCGGCTATGGTCCTTCAGAAAATGAAAAAGACGGCCGAGGATTACCTTGGCCAGGAAGTGAAGGAAGCCGTTATTACGGTTCCTGCCTATTTCAGCGATTCACAGCGCCAGGCTACAAAAGAAGCCGGCGAGATCGCCGGGCTGACCGTGAAAAGGATCATCAATGAACCTACGGCTGCTGCACTGGCCTATGGTCTTGACAAAAAGCACAAGGATATTAAAGTTGCCGTATATGACCTTGGTGGCGGGACTTTTGATATTTCCATCCTGGAACTTGGCGACGGGGTTTTCGAAGTCAAATCAACCAATGGAAATACTCACCTGGGAGGCGATGATTTCGACCAGATCTTGATCGATTGGCTGGCCGATGAATTTTTAAAAGATGAACGGGTTGACCTCCGGAAAGACCCTATGGCATTACAGCGCCTTAAAGAAGCTGCCGAAAAGGCAAAGATCGAGCTTTCCAGCTCAATGGAAACAGAAATCAACCTTCCGTATATCATGCCTGTTGACGGAGTCCCCAAACACCTGGTTAAGAAACTTACCCGGTCGAAGTTCGAACAGCTTGTAGACCACCTGATACAATCGACCATTCCTCCATGCCAGCAGGCACTTAAAGATGCAGGAATGCAACCTTCGGATGTCGATGAAGTCATCCTTGTTGGCGGTTCTACAAGAATACCCGCAGTTCAGAAAATTGTGCGCGAATTCTTCGGGAAAGAACCTTCAAAGGGAGTCAACCCTGACGAAGTGGTTGCCGTCGGAGCCGCCATACAGGGCGGTGTCCTGACCGGCGAAGTGAAAGACGTGCTGCTTCTCGATATTACTCCTCTTTCACTGGGTATTGAAACACTCGGAGGGGTGATGACCAGGCTCATCGAATCGAACACCACTATACCGACCAGGAAGTCGGAAGTATTCTCCACAGCGGCTGACAGCCAGACTACTGTTGAAATCCATGTGCTTCAGGGTGAACGGCCGATGGCAAACCAGAATAAAAGCATCGGAAAGTTCCATCTTGACGGAATACCGCCTGCACCTCGCGGCATACCACAGGTTGAAGTTACTTTCGACATCGACGCAAACGGGATTCTGCATGTTACGGCCAAAGACAAAGCTACAGGCAAATCTCAGCAGATCCGTATTGAAGCCTCATCCGGGCTTTCCGATAACGATATAAAACGTATGAAGGAAGAAGCCCAGAGCAATGCTGATTCAGATAAAAAAGTAAAGGAAGAGATCGATAAAATCAACCAGGCCGATACGATGATCTTCCAGACTGAAAAGCAATTGAAGGAATTCGGCGATAAAATTCCTGCCGACAAAAAGGGCAGTATTGACAAAGCACTGGAAGAGTTGAAGAATGCTCATAAAAACAGGGATGTTGCAGCAATCGACCGCACCCTTGCAAACCTGAACTCGATCTGGCAGATTGCCAGTGAAGAAATGTATAAAAACACGCAGGGAGCCCAGCAGGGGCCTCAGGGTGGGCCTCAGGAAAGCCATGAACAGAGCGGAGGCCACCAGAAGTCCGGAAATGATGAAGTAACCGATGTAGACTTCGAGGAAGTAAAGGATAAATAATGCTTCCCCCGAAACAGAAAAGAGTAAGCCGCCAGCGATGACGGCTTCTTTTTTTTGGCCTTACCGTTTAAGGAAAGAGCCGTGAACTGAACACTGCTTTTTTTGCATGCTACCTTCCGGGAAAC